>JGI24891J29808_1000329_pt1 | contig 37767 bp, 40 predicted proteins | sample FreactcultuFSWF8_FD_29808 | JGI IMG/M metagenome (IMG submission 29808) | reverse complement strand
AGCGGCCTGACCGGAATGGTCACCTAAGCATAGCAATATACAACCCGCGCTTGCGTAGGGGCATAGGTTGCCAACCCCGCCTAGCTTGTGAGGGGCCATATAATTGATTCCGTTTAAATAGCCATAACCGGACGCTTTGATAGCTTTGGGGCTATCGGTGGATAAAAACTTTTCGAATTGGATTTGCATTTTCAACCCCCGTTAAATTGGTTAGCCGCTTGGCTCGGATAGCCGTAAAGATATGATTATAACATTAGCTATCAATTTGCAAGCCCCCTAAATATAAAAATAGCTACTTAGTGCAGGTTTAATCACGCTTTATATATAGGGCGGAAACACAAGCGAAAACGGGCAAAAATATGAAGTGAAAAAAAGATTAGGCTAAAATCATTTTTTCGCTTGCAATAAATAAAAAGTTTATTTAGTTTCAAATCAGGCAATGAGGCCTAGCTATTAATAACGGGGTGCTAAAATGAATATGATCAATCAATCGGCTTTTAATCGCGCAATTAGCTTGCCTATGGCTACTTTCGCGGAAACGCCTCACGCATCTAGAACAGAGCGCTTTATCCATATCCCTACGCATGAAATTGTGGAACGTATGGAAAGCGCGGGCTTTGTTCCGGTACGGGCAAGCGCCCGCAACGTGCGCAACCCCGATAAACACGGCTTTCAAAAGCATGTGATCCGCTTTCGTCGCCATGATCAAACTGATTTGCGAGTATTAGGCGAGAACGTGCCTGAAATTGCTTTGTTGAACGCCCATGATGGAACAAGTCCAGCCGTTCTATGGCCAGCCGTGTTTCGCCTTATTTGTCTGAATGGAATGGTTGTCGCGGATAGTGACTTGGGAAAGATATCAATCGCACATAGGGGCAACAACGTTGCGGATAAGATTATCGAAGGAAGCTACACGGTTATTGAGCGGGCGGATCGTGCTATTGAGGCAATTGGTTCATGGTCACAAATCCAATTGACTGCTAGTCAATCGCTGGAATTGGCGGATAGGGCGCTATCGCTTAAATATATCCCGAAAGAAGGAGAAAAGCGGGCGGATATCTGCCCTATTGAGCCGGTAGCTTTATTGCGCCCGCGCCGCTATGCCGATACGGGCAACGATTTATGGAAAGTATTTAACCGCGTTCAAGAGAATCTGATTAAGGGCGGTCAATCCGGTTATATCCGTTCCGCTGAAAAGGGGATGTTAATCCGTTCGACGCGGGCGGTTCGATCCGCTGAAAAGGATATCACGCTTAACGCGGCTCTTTGGGGCTTGGCCAAGGAATACGCGAACGCGGCTTAAGGCGGCTTTACAATAATATGAATTAAGGGGGTGAAAGCCCCCTTTCTTTATTGATTTGTTAAGGATTAGGCTTTATAAAATAAGGGCGGGCGCAATAGTGCGGGCCGCATGTAACGGGGGTTACTATGACGCTTACTGAAATTATGACGGCTCTTACGGACGAACTATACGCAACTAAAGCCGCCAACGAAAAGCTAGCCGCTAGAATTGAAACGCTGGAAAAGATGGCGGATTATAGGGCGGGCTATACGCAAAGCCTTAAAAGCCGCATAGACGGGATTGAAAGCGAATTATCAATTCAGGCCTATAGCAATCAATCGCTGGCGGAAGTTTTAGAAGATAGGATTAGAACGCTGGAAAGCGGGGGCTATTCAAGGGCCGCTTAAGGGGGCCGCAATGGCCTAGCTATTACATATAAAGACAAGAGAGAAACAAAGGGGGGGAGCTTTCGGGCTTCCCCTTTTTCATTGCGTGGAAAGCATTAGCCTTTTCATGGCGGGGTATTGGGAAATATGGGGAAATATGGGCGAAATATGGGGAAATATACGGTTACAAGCCCCTCTCTCTCCACAAGGGGGCGGGGGCAAGCGTAGGAATACAAAACTATCCTCACGCCTAAGGATACAAAATTATCCATAGCGCGAAAGATACAAACGTATCACTAGGGGCAGATACAAACGTATCACTAGCTAATGGATACAAACGTATCCTTAGGAATGGATACAAACGTATCACTAGGCGCGGCTATGCTACGCGGGCATGGGGGATAGCAGGGGACATCGGATAGGGGGCTACACGGCCACCGTAGGGGCAGGGGAATGGCAGGGGGCAGGGGGGCCTAATAGGGCGCGGAAAGATAGGCTCGGAGAGAGAGACCCCCACCCCCCTCTTTTCTGCCTTCCCCCCATCCGGAAAGGGACCCCCCATACCCTCACACAAACCCAAAAATTGACTAAGAATACAAACGTACAATCATCATATACCCCACCCCCTTTTTGGGACCCCCTATACCTAGGTAAAAACGACAGCAAAAAGCCGCCAGAGTTTCCCCTGACGGCTTGGTAGTCTCCCCAGACATTTGGTACGGGCTATGGTTAGCACACACTAATGCACTGCCATTGTCTTAAACCATGCCCCCGTACAGCATGGTAGCATTGTGTTTAACAAAACGGACAAGCCGCAAGCCAAGCCAGAACACAAACCAGTCAGGGCCAACATGGTCAAGATGGTAGGATTTGAACCTACGACCCTCTGCTCCCAAAGCAGATGCGCTACCGGGCTGCGCTACATCCTGAATTACGTATTACTGGGCGGCTGGCTCTTCCGCAGCGACTGGTGCTGGTGGGTTGAGCGTATTGTCGATCTTGGCGTTTAAAGCATCTACGTCGTCATTGGAAGGGGCACCAGCGTATTTGGCTAGGTTGGTTTCCAATTCAACGATCTTGGCCTCTGAGGCGGCTTTGAGGGCTTCGTAGTCGGCTTTGAGGTTAAGGAGGGATTCTACTTTGTTGATGAGGTCGGAAAAGGACATTGGAGGCTCCTGAGGGTTGCAACGTCCTATCATATCTGATTCAGGGTAATAAATCACTCCCCCTCCTTCAGTGCTTGTATTTTTCCAACAACTGCCCCAGTCAATGTTTTTCGTCCTGTTTCAAGATCGCTGACATGAGTTTGAGAAATGCCGATTTTTTTAGCAAAATTCGTTTGATTAAGCCCTAACTTTATTCTTATATTTTTAACCCAAATTCTGTCTTCTGATCGATTTTGGGTTTTTCTTAAAAGCTTATTGTATTCTTCTTGTAACTCAACCATTTTGTAATTCATGGTCAAAAGAAGCTCGCGCAAATTGACTTCTTGTTCTTTTAATCGGTCAATCTCGTATTTTAACTCGTCAAATTCGTCTTGTATTTCTGCACTACCCATCATCCAACCCTCCCAGCAGCAGCGCGAATGCTGCGATAAACGCCGCCACATATAAACCCAAAAACCCATACCATTACATTGATTTCCCAAGGCTCCATTACTTTTCCTCCTTCAGTGCGGCACGAGTTTTCTCTGCTTCCCACGCCTGCCGATACCGATCCCTACTGCGCTGCATTTTTTCCAATGCTCTCCGCAGCCGCTTAGTATCTTCACCAAGACCCTTGCAGTATTCATTGTCAGTCATGATTACTAACCGCAAATCATTTCGCAGCCGTTCAATCTCATCTTTGGCGTCTGAAGCAATTTTACCTATGTCTATTGATTGCATATCTTTGTCAGGAACTTCGTAAAAATACAAAAAACCTTTAAGGTTTTCTAACCGCTCAACAATATCCATCACTCACCCTCCTTCAATGCTGGTTGTGGCCCAGCCTTCTGATCCTGATACTTGCCGCTGTAAGGCTTTTCCGTAGGTTCTTCCAACCGCATAAAAACAATCTGTGCAATGGGTGAACCCGCCTCAATTACTAGCAACTCATCAGAATTGTTTACAAGTTCAAGCGTCAGGAAACCCTTCCAACCCGGCTCAATCACCGTATTGAACAACGAAAGACCCCGCCTAGCCCATGTAGACTTATCGTGAACCATTGCGATCAGATCGTTGGGAATATCAAATTCCTCAATCGTAGACGCCAATGAAAAATTCTTTGGCCATAGCGTAATGTTTTCCGCAATCCGTACATCGTATCCCGCATGTGACAGGCCAAACGACATCCCGTTGACAACGGTTCGTTCATGAAAAGGCTGAATCGGCATAAGCTGCCTGATTGTCTGCGCTGGTAAAATCATCACTCCCCCTTTTCCAAAGCATCATCAATTAATTTCAACAAAGCCCGTTTGATAGGAGACCCATCATGTAACCATTGATTGATACCCTTATTCACATCACTCAATGCGTCCCGTAACCGTTTAATTTCATCGTACTTCTCTCCAATTAAATCGCACCATTCGCCTTCGGATGCGATATGATCTAAGGCCATTGTTTTATTTTTATTCCTTAACCGTTCAATCTCGTCGGCGGCATCAGCAATCGTTTTTGGCATAAGCCGTAACGTTTCCCGCAACTGTTCATTTTCCGCCCGCAATCTTACGATCTCATCAATCGTAACCTTATCCGCATGGCGGCTATTAGGAGGGTACGGTCCTAACCATCCCTTTTTATCTGTCATTTGGCGGCTTTCTTTTTTAGTTCCGCATAATGAAAACAAGTTTCAGAAGGATCAACCTCCAACGCACGGCGGATATGATAAATGTAATCCCCCGTAGAATTGTTGAAATGGTTGTGCAGCCTGTCATTTAAAGGATTCATGCAGTTGCCCGTAACGTCCGGACCCGCCCAAGGACGGAACCATTTGCAATTATCGCAAACCTTATCCAGCATTAGTTTCATCCTTAAAAAACTTTTCTAGACACACTTCGTAATCAGCGATCAAACGATTGTGTGTTTTTTCCAAAGTTTCAAACTTCCGCCGCCATATTTCGCATTGGGTTTTTGCTTCACGCCTTTGATCTTTATGAAACTTGATGGAATCCTTGTATTCTTTGGGCTTTAATCTGGCGGTTAATTCTTCAACCTGATCTTTCAACGCTTCATTTTCAGCGTATAGCTGCAAGCCCAAAGCCCCCGCTTGATCGCTTTCCCGAAGCCCCGCCAACCGCGTATGACGAAGTTTATGGACTTCGCGGCGCAGTTCAATAACCGCCCGTGCCAATGATAGGCGGCCAGATGCCCAATATAATGCCCGCCAAAGCCAGTTTTTTTCACTTTCAATCTTTATCGCGACAGACCAAGGATCATAGCCGTCTGCGTTGCCATAATTTCTTAAATCACTCAACCCGACAATTTTTGGATGTTCATCACGCATGGATGCACCTTTCATAAGAGCGCCTCAGGTACTTGCATTATTATCAACTTTTGCGATATAGTCAACGCAAAGGAGCCGAGTAATGAAAGCGATCAAGAACAAAAACCGCGTCGTCCCGACTGAAATAACCGAAACAAATCCCAAAGGGGCGGGGCCAAAACGAGGTCGCAAAAGAAAGATTCCTGATGATGATATGGTGCGCCGCACCGTCATGGGCCTCGCTAAACGGGGCAATACAATAGACGAAATCGCAGACATTGTCGGGGTATCCCGTGCGTGGCTTACGCGGGAATACGGCCATGAAATTAAAAACGGGCGGCAGATTGCTGATGCTCTTGTTGTTGAAAACCTTTACCAGCAAGCCCTGAAAGACACTCCGTCCTCCATTAATGCGGGTATTTACCTGACCCGCGCCCGTATGGGGTGGAAAGATAAGCCGGATTCGCAAGAATTTTCCCGCCCAAGTGTTGTTTTCAACTTTGGCGACCTATCTTATGAAGAACGCATTCACCTTATGAACCGCGTAAAGACCAAAATTGGCGGCCCACAGATTATTGAAGGTGAAGTTTATGAAAATGAAACCGACGAGTAGCCCTATCCTGCGGGCAAAAACCTTAGAAGAAGCAATTGATCAATATCCTCAGGACGCTGTCCGGGAATTGGAAAGGCTTAATTTTGAAGAAAAAATGGTGGATTTTGTCGCGGGGGCATGGAAATACATTGATCCGAACCCTTACCAGTACGGTTGGCATCTGGAAGCGATTGCGGAACACTTACAAGCGGTCACCAGAGGCGAAATCCGCCGATTGGTTATCAACGTCCCTCCCCGCACATCAAAGTCCTCCATGGTGTCCGTATGCTTTCCCGCATGGACTTGGTCACAGTCTGAAACGGGGCCATTGTCCGGTCCGCATGTTCAATTCCTGTATGCTTCCTACGCCCAATCTCTTTCCATCCGCGACAGCATCAAAACCCGCCGACTACTGGAAAGCCCTTGGTATCAAAAGTACTGGGGAGACAAATACCAAATTACATCCGACCAGAACACGAAAGTTCGTTTTGATAATTCAAAAGGCGGATACCGCTTAGCAACATCGGTCGATGGCGCTCTGACGGGTGAAGGCGGCTCCATTATTGTGGTTGACGATCCGCACAACGCTAATGAAGTGGAATCCGATCTTGTCCGCCAAGGGACATTGGAGTGGTGGGATCAATCCATGTCCACCCGTCTTAACGATCCTAAGACCGGCGCATATGTCGTTATTATGCAGCGGCTCCATGAATCCGATCTTACGGGCCATGTTTTATCCAAAGACACGGGAAACTGGGTTCACCTCTGCCTTCCAATGCGTTTTGAACGCGACCGCCAATGTATCACGCAATGGTTTGTTGATGACCGCGAAGAAGGCGAGTTGCTGGTTGAAGGGCGCTTTGGCGAGGATGAAGTCAAAAACCTTGAAACAAGCCTTGGGCCATTTGCGGCGGCTGGACAGCTTCAACAACGGCCAAAGCCGAAAGGCGGCGGTATTATCAAACGCGAATGGTGGCGGCTGTGGGATGAAACCATTGCGGGTGCGCAAGGTCTTCGTAAAACCGTGTTCCCTCCTTTTGAATACGTCATTGGTTCATTGGATACAGCCTATACAACCAAACAGGAAAATGATTACTCCGCCTTAACGATATGGGGAATTTGGCACGACAGAGACGATAACCAGCGCATTATGCTTATTTATGCGTGGCAAGATCGTCTGGAATTTCCGGAATTGGTCAAAAAAGTACTCAAACTGTCCAATGAATTTAAGTTGGATAAACTTTTAATTGAGTCCAAGGCGGCTGGTTTGTCTGTTGCGCAGGAACTAAGGAACCATTTTGCCCGTGAAAACTGGGGTATTCAGCTTGTAGACCCCGGCAGAGGCGACAAAGTAGCCCGTACTTATGCTATTCAGCATTTGTTTGCGGAAGGAATGATCTACGCTCCGGACTATGAATGGGCTGAAAAAGTCATTGATCAGGCAGAATCTTTCCCACGCGGCGCACATGATGACTTAGTTGATAGTATGACCCAAGCATTGTCACATTTGCGTGTTATTGGTTTTGCGCGTAAACCTGTAGAAATAGTAGCTGAAAAAACTGAATCTATGCTATATAAGTCATCAAAGATTTCGCAACTTTACCCGGTGTAGCCCATGCCATTAGCCCCTATGAACATACGGCAGACCCCCGTCTTGGGTAGTACTCCGGACGATTTTGGCGCAATCGACATGGATATGTCGGCTGAGGGCAATCTCAAAACGGAAGTAAATCCAAAGTCTCCTTATGTTAAGGTGGAACTTCCGGATGGTTCCGTAACCATTAGTTTTGGTGCGCCAGAACAAACGGATAATAGCGACGATGATTTTCACGAAAACCTTGCGAAACGGATTAATCCGTCAACGCTTGGGATGATTTCGTCAGATCTTATCCGTTTGATTGAACAGGACAATGAATCCCGCGCTGAATTGTTGGAACAGTATAAAGCTGGTCTTGATTTGCTGGGAACCAAGATTGAACAGCCACGTTCCAACGCTTCTGATGGTTCTACGGCGGTGGAAGGGCAAGCAACTGTCCGCCATCCGTTGCTTTTGGAGTCAATTGTACGGTTCCAAGCCAATGCGCGTGGCGAATTGCTGCCTTCTGGAGGCCCCGTAAAAATTCGGAACGACGGTTTAAGCAGTGCTAACATTGACGCACAGGCTGCGGCGTTTGAGCGGGATTTTAACCATTATCTTACAACGACCGCATCGGAATATTATCCGGATACGGAACGTATGTTCTTTGCGTTGGGTTTTGGCGGCACTACCTTTAAGAAGGTTTACTACTGCCCGATTCGTCGTCGTCCGGTATCGGAGTTTGTCAGCATCCCTGAGATCATTATCTCCAATGCTGAAACAACCGCTACGACTGCGCAGCGCATTACTCATGTGATTAAAATGCCGCCAAGCACCCTGAAAAGGTTGCAATTGGTGGGAATGTACCGTGATGTGCCTCTTTCCAGCGCTCAACCACCCAAAATGAACGTGGTGGAAGAGAAAATCCAACAAATGCAGGGTGTGATACCAAATAATCTTGCAAGTACGGACAACCAACTCCGTGAAATCTACGAATGTTACTGTGAATTGGACATTCCGGGATTTGAACACGAAGACGATGAAGGGCCAACAGGGCTTCAACTTCCATACCGCGTAACGATTGATAAGACCTCAACGGAAATTTTGGAAATACGCCGTTGGTGGAAAGAAGATGATGAACAGTGCCTCCGTCGCCAAGTCTTTGTTGATTTTATATTTGTACCCGGCTTCGGTTTTTACGGTTTGGGGCTGCTTCACCTTGTGGGTAACACCACAATGGCGCTTACGGCTGGCTGGCGTATGTGCATTGATAACGGGATGTTTGCAAACTTCCCCGGATTTTTGTATGCAAAACAGGCTGGGCGGCAGAATACCAATGAATTCCGCATTCCTCCGGGTGGCGGCATGCCAATTGATACGGCTGGCGGTCCAATTCAGTCTGCCGTTATGCCATTGCCTTATCGTAGCGTGGACGGTCAGTTCCTGAACCTTATCCAATTAATGGAAGCCAGCGGTCAGCGTTTGGCCTCCACAACGGAAACGAACGTCGGTGAGGGCAATGCTGAAGCTCCGGTAGGTACAACCATTGCGTTGATTGAACAGGCCCAGAAGGTCATCTCTGCGGTTCATAAGCGCATGCATGCGGCTCAGGCCCGTGAGTTTAACCTGCTGAAAGACTTGTTCCGTGAATGCCCAGAAGCATTCTGGGAAAATAATAAGTATCCAGCATATCAATGGACGCCTGAAACGCTGCAAAACGCATTGGACAACATCAACCTTGTCCCTGTAGCTGACCCGAATACGCCATCTCAGGCAGTTCGTATTCAAAAAGCTATGGCAATTAAACAGCTTCAACAGGCTAATCCTGAATTGTATGACCCACGTAAAGTGGATGAACGTATTCTTACGATGCTTGGTATTGAAGATGCGATGGACTTGTTCAATCCTCCAATGCCGCCTCAAGCTGCGCCTCCTGATCCAATGATGATTGTTGCGCAAGCCAAGATGATGGATGCGCAAAGTCGGCAAGAAGAAGTCAAGATTAAAAAAGTTGAGGCCTTGGCGGATATTCATCACAACAATGAAGATCGCGCCAGTAAGGAACGTATTGCCAGAGGCGAACAGGCTCCATCAGGCTTCCATGACCCTGAGATGATCATGGCGCAAGCAAAAATGGTTGACGCACAAGCAAAAATGGCAGAAGTTAAGGTTAAGGAAGTAGACTCAGCGGCTGATGCTCAGAACCGTGCTAAAGACAGAGAAAGCAAAGAACGGATAGCTATGTTACAGCTTGCCCGTGAAATTGCAGTTCATCCAGAGAACGCTTCTCAGGCTGAACAAATAGTAAAACCTGAGGTTAAGGAATTGAAAGACAATTCCTAATTGATGCTGGACGCAGCACGGAGCAAGCAGATGACGCACTACAAGAGCGAAGCCAAGTCGGCCTCTTCCGCCAAGATGAAGCGGATGGGACTTAACAAAGAACACAAGACTCCTACCTTCGATGGTTTTAATTCGTGGGATGGTGAGCCGGGTTTGGACAGCGGCAACGCTGGAAAAATGCCGATTACGAAATCAAAGTTTAAACGTGGCGGCAAAGTTGCGCACGTTGAAGGCGAAAAAGCCAAACATCATCTTGGCAAAAAACCCCGTTTGCATAAAACTAATGGCGGCCCAATTCCTGTTCCACCACGGCGGGATGATGATAATTATGATCCATATCCATACAAATTAACAAAAGCCCAACAGTCTTATTTGTATAACCAAGAACACCCTGATGATACGCCGGATGCGGGAACTGCACGTTCGACAAACGCCCGTGGTGGTATGATTGGTGCAACTCCATCTCAGCGCAAAAAGATTGTTGGCGCATTGGTTTCGCGTAAGAAAAAAGAAGGAATGTCTGCGGCTATTCCTAAAGGTTTTGGCGTTCCACGCGACATTAAGGCTCCGATTGGCGCATTGTCCCCAATGAAAAAGGGCGGTCGCGCTCATCATCACCATGAAGATGAAGCAGAAGACCGTGCATTGATTCGCAAGGAAGTTAAACCTTCTGCGTTGAAGCATCGTTCGCATAAGTATGGCGGCGGTCCAATCACCTCGCAGAACCCAATGATGAACATGGGTGCGCAGGGTCAGGCTTGGGACCCAACCCACATGCACATGAATCCCGGTGCTGTTGGTCAAGGTTTCGGTCAAAAACAGGCTTGGGACCCGACTCATATGCATATGAATCCCGGTGCAATGGGTAATATGCCTCAGGCTCCTGCTCAAATGGGTCCTGCTCCAATTTATCAGAGCAACCCAATGACACAGGCTCCATTGGCACAGGGACCAAATGGCATGTTTAATAAAGGTGGCCGTGTGCAACGCGCTACTGGTGGACGTACTAAGGCTGGCAAAACCAATGTTAACATCATTATTTCGCCGCAGTCCGGACAAGGGCAGCAGCCTTTGGGTGCTGGTGTTGGAATGGGTCAGCCTCCTGTCCCGCCAGTAATGCCTCCAATGCCTCCACAGGGAATGCCTCCAATGGGCGGTATGCCTCCTCAGGGTATGCCACCACAAGGAATGCCTCCAATGCCTCCGGGCGGCGGTGGTGGACCGTTCAAAAAGGGCGGTCGCGTAGGAATGCCCAAATATCAGGAAACTGAATTTGGGTCTGGCTCCGGACTAGGTCGTCTGGAAAAACGTAAGTGGCCCAAAGCAAATGGGACACCGTAAGGAGTAACATGGCGTCACTAGACTTGCTTCTGTACCGCAAATTGCAGGAGCGTATTGAAGAGGAAAAGCAGAACCTTTCAGAGAGCATTCTGGCGGGTTCTGCACAAAACTACGAGGAATACAAAAACCGTGTCGGGTATCTAAAAGGACTATCCGACGCACTTATCTGGGCAAAAGAGACGATGGATGACATCGTCGGCATTAACCAAAAAGCGAGATAAAATGAAAACTGCTAATATGAAAATGCTCCATGTCGGTGATCCGGCAGAGGAGTTGAAAGCTGCGATTGGTGATATTTCCAAGGTGCAGGTCTTTAATAACAACATTCTCTGCGCTGTTTATAAGCGTCCAGAGCGCACTGCCTCAGGCATTTTCCTTTCTGACAATACCCGCAAAGAAGATGATTATCAGGGCAAGGTAGTTCTTGTTTTGAAAAAAGGTCCTCTTGCTTTTGTGGACGATGACCGCACTGCGTTTGCTGGTCAGGATGTCGAAGTAGGCCAGTGGATTGTTCTTCGCTCCTCAGATGGCTGGAAACTGAATATTAATGGTGTTCTTTGCCAGATTATTCAGGATGTTAACGTCAAATTGGCTATCCCAGAGCCAGACACAGCGTACTAAGGGGGCATAAATGTCAGATTTAGAAGCAATTGAAGTTACAGTTAAGTCTCCTGTGCCGCTTCCGGTCAAGGACGACTACGATTTAGGTGCTGATCCCGTTGCAAAAACAGAACCAGCAGCAGAACCAGCCAAACAACCGGACGAAGGTGTTGAACTTCTTCGCCGCCAGTTGGATGAAAAACGTCGTGAAGCTGATGAAGCCCGCCTTGCACGGGCGCAAGCTGAAAAGTTTGCTCATGAAGCCAAGCAGGAAGTAAAAACCTACCAAGTTCAGGCTCAAGACAACCAGTTAACAGCATTTGTTAACGCAATTGCCAGCTTTGAACGTGATGCTGAGATGCTGGAACGTGATTATGCCGCCACTTTGGCGGATGGTGATTACAGCAAAGCCGCTAAATTGCAACGTCAGATGGCTCAGGTGGAATCCCGCCTTATGCAATTGGCACAAGGTAAGGAAGCTGTCGAAGAAAAACTGAATTATGAACGGCAAATGCTTGAACAGCAGCGCCGTCAGCCTCAGCCACACTTTGAACAACAACCTTCTGACCCTATTGAAGCTCAAATCGCGGCTGTTAAGAGTCCAACCTCGCAAGCATGGCTCCGTTCGCACCGTGATGTGTTGGCGGACCCTGATAAGACGGCTCTTATGACTGCCGCACACTACGAAGCGGTTGCTAGGAAGATTCAACCTGACAGCCCAGAGTACTTTGCGCACATTGAAAGCCGTGTTTACGAAGGTGAACCGCAACAAGCACCTGTTTCTCAGGTTCGTCAGCGTCAAGCTATGGCGGCTGCACCTGTTTCGCGGACAAATGCTGCTCAAACCTTCCGTTCAGGCCAGACCGTCACCATGACATTGACCCCAGCAGAGCGTGATCATGCTATGGCAATGGATATGACGGATGAAGAGTACTTGGAAGGTAAACTTTATCAGATGAACAAGGGTGCGATGGGGTAAACCATGACAGATCAACCTAAACGTGGACCCGGACGCCCCGCAAAATCCCAAATTATTGAAATGGTGGAAGAAACAATGACCGATTTACGCAATTCAGCCGACACCGAAGTTGAAGCACCCCTTGTTTCCCGTGGTTTACGGGAAGCTGCCATCCGTGCGGAAGAACTTCGCAATCAAATGCGCAATGATAACTTCGATGCATCCATGCATGACGAGTTTTACATTGATCCTCGCAAGATTCCTGAGGGTTGGGACTACAATTGGAAGCGTGAAAGCATTGCTGGCATGACCGATCAGGAACATATGATTGAAATGCGTGGCGTTGGTTGGGAACCAGTCGATGCTAGGCGGCATCCTGAGATGATGGCTATCGGTTATGTAGGTCCGGTACGTCGTAAGGGTATGATTTTGATGGAACGTCCATCTGAAATCACCCGTATTGCAATGGATCGTGAACTTGCAACGGCCCGTGAAGTAGTCGCATCGAAAGAACGTGCATTGGGCATGACTCCATCAGGTACATTTGAACGTGATTCCCGTAGGACGGGTGTAAACAAGTCATATGAACCTATGAATATTCCTCGTTCCTAAGAGAAAGGCCCCTTCGGGGGCCTTTTTTATTACCTATTGCAAGGCATCAATTGTGATGCTATGAATATCAGATAACTCCGCTACGCGCCGTAGTGGGCTTCCCCTCGTTGGTTACAAAAAGACGCGCTGTCTTAGATGTAGCCTACCGAAAAGGAGCAACCTATGGCGAACACTCTTGCGCCCAATGGTTTCCAGCTTGCTGGCTTTCTGGACGGGCGTACTGGTTCTTTGGGTCAGTCGTCGTATCAGATTACTAGCGGTTATTCTTCCAACATTTTCTCTGGCGACCCCGTACAGATTTCTGGCGGCTATGTAATTGCTGGTGCTGCTGGTACTGCCGCAGTTCTCGGCGTTTTCGTAGGCTGCGAGTTCTACAACGCTTCGGTTAACAAGGTGACTTGGTCCCCTTATTGGCCAGCCAGCCAGACCGTTCCATCGGGAACTGTCATCACCGCTTACGTCATCGTCGACCCACAGGCTACCTTCAAGGTTCAGTCGTCGGGTTCTGCTGCTGTTACTCAGGCTCAGGTCAATTCGAACATTGACTACGCCGGTAATTCGCCAGCTTCGCCAACCAACACCCAGCTTTTGTCGGGTCAGTCGACGGCTTATGCTAACCAAGCGAACATCAGCACTTCGACCACGTATGCATTCCGCATTCTTTCTCTGGTTACGTTCCCACCGGGAGCAAATGGCACCGACACGACGACGCCTTACAACAGCATCATCGTTGGTTTCAACAACCAGACCTTCCGCATCACTGCTGGTTCATAAGGAGTAGGCTCAAATGGCTGTCAATCTTAGTCAGATTCGTGACCTTCTCCTCCCCGGTTTGCGGGGCGTGGAAGGCAAATATAACATGATCCCAAGCCAGTACGACAAGGTGTTTGAAATCACCAAGTCGAACATGGCTCTGGAACGTACGGCTGAAATGCGCTACCTTGGTCTTGCACAGTTGAAGACCGAAGGCGGCAACACTCAGTTCGATAACGCCGCTGGCGAACGTTATGTTTACAATCAGGAACATAACGAAATTGCCCTTGGTTACGCGATTACCCGTAAGGCAATCGACGACAACCTTTACAAGGCTCAGTTCAAGCCTACCAACCTCGGCCTGACGGAATCGTTCCATCAGACTAAGGAAATCTATGCCGCCAACGTTCTGAACACGGCGACCACGTATAATGCAGCCATCGGCGGCGACGGTGTAGCACTCTGCTCCACTGCTCACCCTATTGACGGCAGCACGATTGCGAACACGCCTACGGTTCAGGTTGATCTGAACGAATCGACCCTGCTCAACGCAATGGTCGCCATTCGCCAGAACTTCCGCGATATCGCTGGCAACAAGATTTTCGCCCGTGGTCGTAAGTTGATCGTTCCTCCTTCCTTGGAGCCAGTTGCTATTCGTCTCACGAAGACGCAGCTTCGTCCGGGTACAGCAGATAACGACACCAACGCGATCTTGTTTACCGGCGGCGGTTTGCCTGAAGGCTACATGGTCATGGACTTCTTGACCTCCAACTATGCATGGTTCCTCCTGACTAACATCAAGGGCCTTGTCTATATGGAGCGCGTTCCATTCGAAATGGACATGCAAGTGGACTTCACGACTGATAACCTTCTCGTCAAGGGCTATGAGCGGTATTCGGTTGGCTACTACAACTGGCGTTCGATCTACGGTTCATTCCCAACCTCGTAAGGAGTAGCTTATGTCTATTACAGCAAACTCCGGTCCGTATGTTAGCTTTGGACAGGCTCCATTCGCTGACTATAATCCTGAGGCTGGTCCGTCGCTGTTTTATTCGGGTATGGGTCTTTTAGACCCACGCCCAGTTTACAGCTATACACCGGGCCAGAATTTTGGGGCTAACACGCTTGGTTGGCTTGGCGTAGACAACGTTTTGACGTTGAATACGACCCCTCCTGCGGCTTCTGGCGTTGCTATCGCAGCGGCACAGGCCATTACCTCTGGTATGCTCACTGCGGGCATGACTCTGGTTTCTTCTTCTTCTGCCTCCACGGCAGTAGCGGTTGGCCAGTCGATTGTTCGTGCTGACATTGGTGTTCAGGTCACTGGCCTTTTGGCTCTTGATGCTTACACTTCGGTTACGGGTTACATTTCAAATGGCACTAGCGGCACCGCTGGTAACATTCTGATTGTTTCCACGAACGGAAACCTTCCGCTCACCATCGGAATGACGATTTCTGGCACTGGCATTGCTGCTGGTACGACGATCACGGGTTACGGCCCGACGGTCAACGCATCCAACGGCAATTCGGCGGCTGGCTTTACGGGTTCCTACACGGTTAGCGGCGCTCCTGTTGCGGCTGGTACAAGCGGTTCTCAGCTTACTATCACTGCTGCTTTGGGTTCGGCTACAAACGACGCAATCACTGGTTCGCAGATTCCATTCGGTTCTGCTCAGACGATTTCGTTGTGGAACCCACAGGCTCTCAGCGCACGGGCTGTAAGTGTTACCCCTGTGTCTTCGACTCCAACTGCAAGCATCACTTTCACCGTCTCCGGGTTTGACATTTATGGCTACCCAATGACGGAAGTGATCTCGCTGACCACGAGTTCGACTCAGAACACTGCTGTCAACGGTAAGAAAGCCTTCAAATATATTACGTCTGTCATCCCTTCGGTAGCCGATACGGTTACTTATAGCGTTGGCACGACCAATATCTTTGGTCTTCCTCTCCGTTCTGACAACTTTGGTGATTTGCTGATTAACCAGTCTGCCTCTGTCAACCCTGCGGTTGTCACGGCTAACTCTGGTTATGTTGCGGCGGTTACGACCTATGCAACCAGCACGACAGGCGACGTTCGTGGCACGTACACGTTCACGCCAACACTTGCCACTACCCGTTTTGTCGTTCGCCAAACGGTTCAACCATACAATGTCGGGTCCATCACTGGCCTGTACGGCGTCACACAGGCATAAGAGGTAAATTATGGCTAAACATCACGAACATGAAGGCCACCACGGTCATCATATTCACCACACGGTGAAGAAGCATTCGATGCATTCGATGAAGCATCGTGGTCACCATGCAAAGGGTGGCGCAGTGTCGGAAGGCGAAGTGCCTCACGACGACGAACCACGCGACGTTTACGCTGGCGCAAATTCGCCAACCGTTCACGAAGCTGGTGAGAAGCATGCTGCCCGTAAGCATGGCGGTCGCGCCAAGAAGCATGCTCATCACATGAAGCATGTTGAAGCACATGGTAAGCATGCGCATCATCGCTTGGATCGTCCTGCCCGTAAGTCGGGTGGCGGCGTTGAAATGCGTCCATTCTCTTCGGCACACAATGTGAAGTCCCCAGCGGGCCGCATGGTGGAGTCGGGGGAGTCGTAAGCCGTTCGCACAAAGCGGACGGCGGTGGCGCAAAATGGATTCAGGGTGCTATCAAGCATCCCGGAGCATTACACCGGCAGCTTCACGTCCCGGAGGGGGATAAAATCCCCGCCAAGAAGCTGGCTAAGGCGGCGCATAGCGAGAACCCTACCCTCGCTAAACGTGCCCGTCTCGCCCAGACGTTGAAGAAAATGCATTAATTGAAGGGGGGCTACGGTCCCCCTTCTTTCTTCGGAGAGTGAGATGACGGCAGCTTGGACGCGCAAAGAAGGCAAATCCGAATCTGGCGGCTTAAATGCCAAAGGACGCGCTTCTTATCATTCTGAAACGGGCGGCACGTTAAAGGCTCCCACCAAAGATACGCATAACTCCCGCCATCATTCTTTTTGTGCGCGGATGGAAGGTATGCGGTCTAAACTTACGAATCACAAGAATGCCCACGATCCGGATAGCCGGATCAATAAAGCATTGCGGAAATGGGGTTGCTAATGGCTACGAAGCCTTTTTGGGAACATCCCGCTGAAAAAAATGCTCATCACAAGCATTTAACTGAGAAACAGAAGTCAACCGCGAAAGCACATGCAAGGGCGGCAGGTCGTCCCTACCCTAATCTGGTAGATAATGCAGCAGTAGCACGTAAAAGGGGTAAATAATGACCAGCCAAGCCTATGTAATCAATGATTCCGTCACCAAGCGTGGCGTCACAGAACCCTTCGAACTTCAAGTTTCTCGTAGCCAAATTACAGGTCATTCGACCGTAAGCATTTTTGGTTATCAGGCGGCTATTCCTACCTCTGGGTTTATCCCAGTTTGGGAAAATGCAACGACTTACACCTATCCAGCTTCTGCAATCACGATGACCCTGCTCAGCACATCGGCATCTGATGCTGGTGTCACGGTTTTGATCAATGGTTTGGATGCCAATTACAACCAAATTTCTGAATCTATTGCTTTGACAGGTGCTAACTATACGGGCGTTAATACGACCAATAGTTATCTTCGTATCAATAGCATGATTATAACGGCTGTCCCAACGGCTGGTACAAGCAATGTTGGCACAATCAAGCTTCAAGATACGGGCAAAACTATTACTTATGCCCAGATCAACATCGGCATTGGTCGTACCCAATCTGCAATTTATACGGTTCCAAATGGTTTCACCTTCTATTTGAAACGTGCTCAGGGTTGGACGAACATGGTTTACACCAGCGGTTCGTATGGAACCTACCGCACTTGGACCGTAAACCCTGCTGGCGTTAACTCTTTGGTTACGCAACGCCCATTTGTCGCAAACTTTATCAGCGAACGTTGGTATCCAAACGTTTACGTGGCAAAAACCGACATTCAATGGCAGATGTCAGCAACCGGAACCGCATATGCTGCTGGTTACTCTGCTGAGGGTGTATTGGTATCGAACGACGGCACTATCTTCTAAGGATAGACCATGACAACGAGCGGCACTTACAATTTCAATCCGTCGCTTGGCGAGATCGTTCTTAATGCGTATGCCCGTTGTGGCATTCGCAGAACGGCTCTTGTCCAAGAACATATGCAAGATGCCCGCTTTGAAACCAACCTTATGCTGGCTTCATGGGCCAACCAAGGCGTTAATTTGTGGGAAGTTGATCTGGTTACTGTACCATTGATACAGGGCCAGACAACGTATGCCGTTGATGCTAAGACCGTGATGATATTGGATGCATACATTCAATATAATGGCGGTACCTCTTCCCAGTTTGACCGCGTTATTATGCCTATTTCGCGCACGGAATATGCCCAGACACCTAATAAAAACTTGGAAGCACCGCCAACAGCCTTTTGGTTTGACCGTTTAATCAATCCTACGGTTACTTTGTGGCCTGTTCCAGATCAAACTGGTATCTATTCCCTTCAATATTATCGTGTTCATCAAATTCAGGATGCTGAATTGACGGATGCGCAGACCGTTGACATCCCATACCGTTGGTTAGATGCGATGTGCGCTGGTTTGGCAGCTAGGGTTGGGGCTATTTATGCTCCTGAACGCCTTCAAATGCTGGAAGCAAAAGCTGATCAGGCCTACACTGTAGCGGCTACACAAGATACGGAAAATGTCCCATTATATATCATGCCCGGCCTGTCCGGGTATTTCAGGACATCCTAATCATGGCGTTCCGCCCGCATGGTCGTGCATATGCTAACCCAAGTTCACCATCGGCTTGGGGCCGCTGTGACAGGTGCGGGTTTATTTATAACCATCGCAGTTTGCAGTTTCAGTTTGATTATCGTGGCCCACGGTTAACCAACCTCCGGTTTCTGGTCTGCCAGACATGTTACGATAAGCCTCAGGCTCAATTGAAACCTATTATGGTGTCGCAAGACCCGTTGCCGATCCTTAATGCACGTCCTGAGGATTATGCTTACGCCAATAGCGGCACTTTGTCTGAGCCGGGCTTTACGATTAATCCGCAAACAGGCATTCCGGTTCCAAACGACAATGAAATTACGACCGAAGACGGCATCAACATTACGGATCAACCATTAGGCAAGCCAGCCGATCTGGACCCGAATGCGATTATGCCGTTATTTGGAACCCAAGCATATGATGTATTGCTTCCAGTGCTTTCCATTACCGCCAATGGTACAAATACAGTTTATGTAACGACATCATCGCCACACAATCTTGCTGACAATGCCCAAATTTCTGTCGCTGGCATTACAAGCAATGATGCGATGGGTTTTTACAATGCGACTGTAATATCAGCTACTGTTTTCACTTATAATGCTCCAAAAGACATACCTTCTGGTGGACTTTTGGGGCCTAATACACGTATAGTAACAGCGTTGGTTGGTATTCCACCGCAATACACACAAATTCCACAGGTAGGTGCGTAATGGCAAATATTCCAATAACCAATTTACCACCAACCACAGCGGCTCAGGCCAATAATCAGATTCCTGCCGTTCAAAATGGTACGACGGTTTATTTAACTGTTGATCAGATTGCGCAGTATACACAGTCTGTTTACCCATCTGGATATATTACGTCGATTACGGCTCAATCGCCGTTGTCTGGCGGCACTATCACGACCTCTGGTACGATTGGTTTGACAACAGGTAGTCTTACCAACGCCTATCTGTCGAATATGAATGCGTATACCATTAAAGGTAATAATACGGCTGGTTCAGCAACTCCCGTTGATTTGACCGTAGCGCAGACTATGTCGCTTTTGGGTGCGGCACCGCTCAATTCCCCCGCTTTTACGGGTACGCCAACTGCTCCAACGCCATCTTTAAGTGATTCAAGCACAGCTTTAGCTACAACTGCGTTTGTTAAATCTCAGGGTTATGGTGCTGGTATTACATCTATTACTGCTGGAACTGGCCTTTCTGGCGGCACTATTACGACAACTGGTACGATAGCAATTGCTAATACGGGTGTGAGTGCTCAATCTTATGGTTCAGCTTCGGTTGTTCCGGTTATTACGGTTAATGCCCAAGGACAGCTTACAGCAGCAACAACCGCCAATATTTCGATCACACCAAGCCAAGTTTCCGGTCTTGGCACTATGGCTACGCAAAATGCCAATTCGGTTGCGATCACAGGCGGTTCAATTGATCAAACGACGGTTGGAGCTACTACTCCTTCTTCTGGCAAGTTTACGACCCTTACAGCTACGGGCAATTCAAACTTTGCAACGATTACCTCTGGTACATGGAATGGTACGCTTATTTCCGTGAACTATGGCGGGACAGGTTCAAATTCCGCATCTGGTGCGCGGACGAACTTAGGCGCTGCGGCATCTGGTGCAAACAGTGACATCACCAGCCTTTCCGGGTTAACGACGCCTTTGTCAGAAACACAAGGTGGTACTGGATATAGTTCTTATACCACTGGCGATATTTTATACGCTTCATCGTCTACCACATTGGCTCGTCTTAGTGACGTTGCTGCTGGCAATGCACTCATTTCTGGCGGTGTTGGTATTGCTCCATCTTGGGGCAAAATTGGCCTTACATCACATGTTAGCGGCACTCTTCCGGTAGCAAATGGCGGTACGGGCGCAATTACTCTTACCGGTTATCTCGTAGGAAATGGAACTGGTGCTTTTACTGCTGTTTCTACCATTCCTAACGCGGGTCTTACTAACTCCGCCATTACGATTGGTTCAACTTCAATTTCGTTGGGTGCTTCTTCCAGCACTTTATCTGGCTTAACCACCGTTACGGTTACCCAAGACCCAACGTCTGCTTTGCAACTTTCGACTAAGCAATATGTGGACAATACCGTTTCAACGGTTGCTAATACGACCTATCATACCGCCGCTGGTTATGCGACGACCGCCGATCTTGGCACGGTAACGTATAATAACGGTACTGGCGGTGTTGGTGCTACGTTGACGAACGCCGGTACTCAGGCGGCTTTGACCATTGATGGCTATACTTTTACGGGCACGGACGTTTCCAATGCTACCCGTGTTTTGGTTAAAAACGAAACATCCGCTGCTTACAATGGTATTTACGTCGTAACGAATCAGGGTTCTGGTTCAACGAACTGGGTGCTTACCCGTTCAACGGACTTTAATGCCACGGGTTCTGGCCCTAATTTTATTGAAACGGGCGCTGCTGCTTACGTCAGTAACGGTTCAACGAATGGCGCAACCTCTTGGACGATGACGACCACGGGGACCATTACGGTTGGTTCTACAGCGTTAACTTGGTCACAGATTTCATCTTCGGGTAACATTCAGGTTTCGGCTCCTATTACCAAAACGGGTAATACGATTGGTCTTGGAACAGTTGGCGTCGCAAACGGTGGCACTGGTTTAACGACATTGACGGCTTATGGCCTTCTATATGCCGCCAGCACATCCTCTGTGGGTCAAATTTCGCCTTCTACAACGGGTTATGCCCTTCTTTCTACCGGCGCATCATCTGCTCCTGCTTTTGGTCAGGTTTCTTTAACTGCTGGCGTCACTGGTACGCTTCCAGTAGCCAATGGCGGCACTGGAACAGCAACTGCATTCACCACTGGTTCAATGGTATTTGCCGGGGCTTCGGGTATTTATACGCAAAATAACAGCAAGCTATTTTGGGATAATACGAACTTCCGTCTTGGCTTAAACACCGCTTCGCCAAATTCTACTTTGACGATTGTATCGAATAGCCAATCGACAACACCACCGTCAAACGCTAGCTTACCTGCTGGTACGGATTTGTACATTATGGGTGCAAATGCGGCAAATACCCGCATCACCCAAGACGCTTATGGAACTGGTTCTTACGGCGTTTATACCGCACGTTCAGCGCGTGGTACGGCGGCTGTTCCTACTGCATCGCAATCTGGTGATACTTTATCTCAGTTTACGGGACGCGGTTACGGTGCGACCGGATTTGCTACTGTTTCGAACGGTTATTTTTCTATTTCCGCTGCTGAAAACTTCACCGATACGGCGCAAGGTGCGTATGCATCGGTATTTACGTCTGCAACGGGCAATAATTCGCCAACAGAAGCCTTCCGGTTTGGCCCAGCAGGTCAATTAGGCATCGGCGGCGCAACCTATGGCACGTCAGGTCAATTCTTCCTTTCCGGTGGCGCATCTGCTGCTCCTACATGGACGACTGTAACGCTTGCTACCCTTGGTGGCGTTGTTCCTGTTGCTTCTGGTGGCACAAATCTTACATCTTATACGACTGGTGACATACTTTACGCTTCTGGTTCTACAACAATTGCTAAATTGTCTGACGTAGCAACGGGTGCTGTGTTGGTATCGGGTGGCGTTGGTGTTGCTCCTTCGTATTCCACAACCCCTACAGTTACATCTATTACTACTGGCAGTATTAGTAATAGCGGTAATGCCACATTTACGGGTACTAGTTCGCGTATCCTTGGCGATTTTAGCAATACCACAATAATAAACCGTTTAGCTTTTCAAACCAGCACAACCAACGGTACAACTGGTATTTATGCGTTGCCAAATGGAACGGCTACGGCTGCTTCATGGCAAGCTACAAATACCGCCGATCCTACCAATACATCAAAAATTTTGATCGCAACAAACGGTTCAACGGATGTTCAATTAGTATCCGGTATAAATGGAACTGGAACATATTTACCATTGTCGTTCTTCACAAACGGTTCTGGTCAATTTGCAATCAATACGTCCGGTGCTTGGGGTATCGGTTCTGTTGCAGCATCTACGGTCAATTATGGTACGTCAGGACAAGCGTTTATTTCTGGCGGCTCTGCTGCGCAACCTACATGGGGTACGCTTGGTATTGCTGGTGGCGGTACTGGTTTAACTTCTACTCCAGCAAATGGTGCTTTGGATATTGGTAACGGAACGGGCTTTACCCGTACAACGTTAACACAAGGCACTGGTATGACCATTACCAATGCTTCTGGCTCCATTACAATTGCAAATGCTGGCGTAACTTCGCTTACGGGTACGGCAAGCCAAGTAACGGTTTCTGCTTCCACTGGTGGCGTAACCCTTAGTTTGCCATCCACGATTAACGTAAATACTTCAGGCAGTGCGGCATCACTATCTGCTACTCTTGCTGTCGGATCAGGTGGTACGGGTGCAACCACTCTTACCGGCATCCTTAAAGGCAACGGAACCAGTGCTTTCACGGCGGCTACGGCTGGCACTGACTATGTTGCTCCAGCTACGGCTACGACATTTACGGCTACCCAGACATTTAACGGATCGTCCTCTGTTCTGGCGGCAGTCCTAACCAACGCTGCTGAAACGACAACGGTATCTGCTACGGCGGCAACGGGTACAATCAACTTCTATACGTCCTCGCAGTCAGTGTTGTATTACACCACGTCGGCATCCGCCAACTGGACGCTGAACGTTGCTCATTCAGCAGGTACGTCGCTGAATACGGCACTGTCTACCGGCCAGACGATCACGATTGCCTTTATGGTTACGAACGGCGCTACGGCCTACTATCAATCAGCCTTCACGATTGATGGCACGGCAGTCACTCCTAAGTGGCAGGGCGGAACTGCACCATCAGCAGGTGATGCCAGCGCGGTTGACATTTACACCTATACGATTGTGAAAACGGGCAGCGCGACATATACTGTGTTTGCGTCCGTAACCAAGTTCGCCTGAGGTTGATATGCCAACAATTATCACCCGTGGATCAATGGACGCTAAGGCTTTTGGCTTTGCCGCAACTGCGACTTCCTCTGGCCCTTACACGATCAATAACTCGTTGCGGTTTCGTAAGACGGCAACGGCTTATTTGAACCGTACTTTTGGTACGCCAACATCTTCTACCGTTTACACATGGTCTGGGTGGGTTAAGCGGGGTGTTTTAGCCGCATCGGCAATTTTATTTGGAACTGGAACAAATACATCGCTTAATTTTACATCAGGCGATGCTATTGCTTTGACTATAAATGGCTCCACTGCGGTTACTACTACTGCTCTTTTTCGCGATCCTTCAGCATGGTATCATATTGTTTATACTCAGAACGGCAGTGCTCAAACGATTTATGTGAACGGAAGTTCGGTTGGAACGGGAACTACCGCCAACATTGCATTCAATACCGCTGTGGCGCATCAAATTGGTGAAGGCAACTCCACCAACTATTTTGATGGAGAATTGGCGGAAATCAACTTTATTGATGGTCAGGCATTAACTCCGACCAGCTTTGGTGCTTATGATTCAAACGGTATTTGGCAACCTATTCAATATACCGGAACTTACGGGAATAACGGGTTCCATTTAACTTTTGGCAATACGACCAGCACAACTACACTGGGCTATGATACGTCCGGTAACAGCAACAACTGGACGACAAATAATATCAGCTTAACGGCTGGTGTGACATATGACGCTATGATTGATACCCCTAGCGTGGTTAGTGCAACAGTTTCTAACTATTGCGTGTTAAATCCTGTCAATTATGGAACTGTCGCACCGACAGAAGGAAATTTAACGCTTACACAAGGAACGGCAGCACATACGGGTGTCGTAGGAACAATCCAGTTACCGACAAGCGGTAAATTTTATTGGGAAGTTACGGTTAATACGCTTACCTCCAGTTCCGTTGCTTTTTCATGGGGTGTTGCAACATCGGCAGCAAGTTTGACTTCTGCTCCTCAATCCACGACCGGAACCTATGTAATATATGTAAACGCCAGTAAGGTGCTTGTTACCAATGGCGCAACTGGTTCAACCGGAACAGGTGCTATTTCTGCGGGTGCGGTTGTTCAAGTGGCTTATGATGCGGGTTCTGGAAACCTATGGCTGGGTCTTAGCAACGTCTGGTATAACTCAACATTAGGAACAACGGGTAATCCATCATCGGGAACTAACCAAACGCTTACAGTTGCCGCTTCCTTGGGGCTTTTCCCTTACGCTACTTGTGATAACGAAACCATTCGTTTCAATTTTGGTCAGCAGCCATTTACCTATACCGCACCAACGGGCTTTGTGGCACTGAATACCTATAATCTGCCAACGCCAACCATTCTTAATGGCGCAAACTATATGGCTGCAACGCTATATACGGGTACGGGCGCGACATTAAGTGTAAACAACAGCAATAACAATAAAAGTGCTACTTCGTTTCAACCTGATTTTGTCTGGCTGAAGTCCCGTTCAGCAGCCACGAACAATGAACTTTTTAATATTAACATTGGTGCTACAAAATTTGCTGTTAGTAATTCTACAAATAGTCAACAAACTGATGCTACTAGCTTAACTAGCTTCAACTCCAATGGGTTTACGCTTGGGACATCATCAAATTTAAATACAAATACTGCTACTTATGATGCTTGGCAATGGTTAGCTAGTAATACAACCACATCTAACACATCAGGCAGTCTTACATCTACGGTTTCAGTAAATAATACTGCTGGTTTTAGCGTGGTAACTTATTCTGCTGCGGGTGGAACTCCTACTGTTGGGCATGGATTAGGTGCTGTTCCTAATTTTATGATTGTAAAAAGTTTAACTGATTCTACATCTCATTGGTGTGTTTACACAACAATTACTGGAGCTGGAAATTATATTCAATTAGAAACTACTGCGGCTTCTGTTGCAAGTACTAGTGTCTGGAATAACACTGCACCAACATCAACTGTTTTTAGCGTTGGTGATATTAAGCAAACCACTGATAGTAATATGCAGGCATACTGCTGGACGGCCATCCCCGGATATTCCTCATTTGGTAGCTATACGGGCAACGCATCAACCAATGGTCCTTTTGTATATCTTGGCTTTAGGCCAAGGTATTTGCTGGTTAAGCGCACCGATTCAACAAGCGATTGGTATATTTGGGATTCGTCCCGCAGCCCTAATGATGTTGTGTCTGCGACATTGTTGGCGGATTCTTCGGCGGCTGAAACTTCTGCCACATCTGTTGACTTTTTATCCAACGGCTTCAAATGCCGCAGTGCCACCGTCGTCAACGTGTCAGCAGGAACTTATATCTATGCGGCTTTTGCCGAAAATCCATTCACCATCAGTAGGGCTGTATAATGTACGTTTATAAAGACCAGAGGCTTGTTTTAGACCTGCCATTCACCATTGACGGCGAAAACTATCCGCCAAACTTCCTGCGTACCGCTACGCCGGAACAACTGGCGGCGTTAGGTATCGTGGAGGTTATAGAACAACCCCGCCCTGATGACCGTTTCTATTGGGTCACAGAGAACCTTGATGGCACGTTCACCACGGTTGATAAGGATTTGGCTCCGACCAAGACCTACTTCCTTAGTTTGATTGACCAGACCGCATACGCCATTCTGGCTCCGACCGATTACATGGACTTCCGCCACCTTGCGGATGCCGGATATACTGCCCCTGCTGACTGGGTTGCGTTTCGTGCAGCGGTCCGTGCCTACATCGTAACAATTAAAGCTGCCATTAATGCCGCGAACGATATTGCATCGTTGGTGGAAGTCATATCCGCAACCAACTGGCCTCTGTCGCCTAATCAGAACGCATAAGGAATTGTTATGGGCGAGTATCAGAACTTGATTGATATGATTGGCGGCATCTTTCTGGCTGTGTTTGGCTGGTTTGCGCGTGAATTGTGGGGCGCAGTGAAAGAACTGCGTAAAGACCTCAGTACATTAGAATCCAACTTGCCCAAGGAATACGTTCTAAAAGTGGACTTAGATAAGCGAATGACGCATATTGAGGACATGTTCCAGCGGATTTACGACAAACTTGACGGGAAGGCGGATAAGTAATGACCACCACCACAAACAATCTTGCTTTAACAGAGCCAAATAATGGGGCGTATGTTAATACATGGGATGTCCCCGTTAACAATAATACGACAATTCTGGATCAAATGTTTGGTAATACAACCAGCATTTCGGTCAGCACCAGTTCAACACCTTCATTTACTGTGATCCCAGCCCCTAGCACCACGGCTGCGGGCGGAACATCACAAGCAATGCGGTTCTTGTTAACGGGCGCTCTTGCTGCCAACCAAACCGTTCTAATACCCCAATATAATAGTGTTGGTATTTCCGGTATGTGGGTGTTTAGCAATGTCACCACCAATGCGTTTACCGTTACTATTGGTGTTTCAAATACGGGTGGAACGGCTGCTGCTGGCAATACTGTTACTGTCCCACAAGGATTTAACGCATTACTTTATAGCGACGGAACGAACGTCTATAAGGCGGATGATGGATTAGTTCAGTTTCCAGTCCCCGTAAGCCTTGGTGGTACTGGTTTAACTACCCTAACAGCAAACAATGTCATTCTTGGTAACGGAACAAGTACGCCATCTTTTGTGCCGCCTACGGCCAATGGTAATGTTTTAACTGCTTCTTTTACGCCTATTTCCGTGTTTAACGGTTCTATTTCCGGAACAACGTTGACGGTTGCAAGCATCACAAGCGGAACCATCGCTGCTGGTCAAACCTTAACGGGTACTGGCGTGACGGCTGGAACGACTATTGTAAGCGGTTCGGGTTTGAGCTGGCAAGTTTCTGCATCTCAAACGGTCTCATCCACGACCATTACAGGTAGTGTCTTAACTTGGTCATCGGCAGTAGCAAATGCTTCTGGTCGTCTTATCAGCGAAACATTGATCACCAACACAAGCACAACTTCTTTTACGACTGCTTCGACATGCAATACGATTTATTTTGAATTGTTGGGCGGTGGTGGCGGTGGTGGTGGTAGTTCTTCTGATACAAGAGGCTTAGGTGGCGGCGGTGGCGGTGGTGGTGCATATTTAACTCAATATGCTATTTCGGTTACTCCATCTACTACCTATACAATATCGGTGGGTGCTGGTGGAACTTCTGGTTCTACTGGTAGTGGAACCGGAGGAAGTGGCGGAAATACAAGTATAACAATAGGCTCCACAACTTATACTGCGGGCGGTGGTAGCGGCGGAGTTGGTGGAGTATCAGGCGGAACAGGTGGCGCTGGTGGTACAACTACAAATGGAAGTTCGTTAAGTTTTGCGGGTGTAGCTGGAAGTACTAGCACTGCTTATGGAGCGCGTGGCGGCAACCCAGTTTATCTTTATCTTCCGTTCGGAGGTGCAGCATTATCTGGTTATAATACGGCAGGATCAGCAGCTACTGCATTTGGTTGTGGTGGTGGTGGAGCAAGTCCGGGTGCTCCTTCGGGTTATATTGGTGGCGCTGGTTCCCAAGGCTTTATCCGTATTTGGCAGTACACGTAATGCAATACACATGGTCATTCCCTCAATTCGTTGTCGATCCAAGTGCTGGCGATTTACCCAATGTGGTAACCGCCATTAATTGGGTTTGCAGTGGAACTGATGGCTATGTAACTTCTTCAAATTCTGGTACAGTGAAACTTGGGACACCAAACCCGGCGGAATTTACTCCGTATGATCAAATCACGCAGGATATGGCGTTTCAATGGGTATCACAATCTATCAGTACAACAGGGGTTGAGGCGGCAATAGCGGCGCAGATAGCACAAATATCTAAACCACAAATTCAGCCTCAAAAGCCACCATTCTAAGAGGGAAGTATGGACAATCTTGAATTAGACCTGAAACTTACCGTCGCACACATTAACACGGTGTTGAAACATCTTGCTGCTGGCGCGTATTCGGAAGTTGCGGACGTAATTGCACTCTTACACAGTCAAGCAAAACCACAGGTTGAAGCTGCGACAACTGCCGCACCTGCTGCACCAGTAGAAGAACAGCCAACCGAATAAGGATGAAAAGTCGTGGATTATAACAGTTACGTTCAGCAAATCGCTACGTTGGCAGTTGTTCCCACGACTGACGCCAATTTCCAGATCATTTTGCCTCAGGCAATTAACTATGCACAATTGCGGATGCAGCGTGATCTGGATTTCTTATCCACTCAGGTATTTGATAATACCTCATATCAGACGCCTACATCAGGTAACCTTTTAACCATACCTACGGCGGCGTTTATTACGCTGCAAACGATTCAGGTGACCGTAAATGGCGTTTCATATCCATTGGCCCCAGTTGCCAAAGAATACATCCAATCTGTGTTTAACAGTTCCGCTAGTGCGGGCATTCCATCCGTATTCGCTGTTTACGGCGGCGATTCGTCCACGACTGGCAACACATATCAGTATATTCTCCTTGGGCCGTATCCTAACGCAGCTTATCCATTAACGTTAACGGGAACGGTTCATTCGGCCCCATTATCGGCTTCGAATACGACTACTTTTATTTCTACTTATCTTCCCGATCTGTTTATTTGTGCCAGCATGGTTTACATCGCTGGCTATCAGCGCAACTTTTCATCTACGGGTGCTGATCAACAAATGCCGATTAATTGGGAACAACAATACGAGCAATTGTTGAAGGGCGCGATGGTTGAGGAATACCGGAAGAAATTTCAATCTTCCGCATGGTCTTCGCAATCTCCTTCGCCTATCGCCACGCCTCCAAGGGTGTAAAATATGGCCCATACAACACTTAAACTGGTTCCGGGCGTCGATCTTATTAAGACGCAGACTCTTAATGAGGCTGCGCTTTCTTCGTCCAATCTTATCCGGTTTATGCCCGATAGAAACCAGATGGGTTTGCCTCAGAAGTTAGGCGGTTGGGTAGCATATCGTAATAGCCCTTATACTTCCCCTATTAGGGCTTTAAAAGGATGGGCTGATCTCAATGCAATCAACCACCTTGCTGTTGGTTGCACAACATCACTTAATGTCCTTACAAACGGCAGTAATTCGGTTATCACTCCACAGACTACGGTAACCAACTCTGCGCCTAATTTTTCGACGACAAGTGGTAGTAGCACTGTTTCTGTTGTTGATACCAACATAAGCCCATCAAATCTGGATTACGTTTATTACGTAACCCCGGTTTCTATTGGTGGTCTTATATTGACGGGTTCGTATCAAATCCTGACGGCATCTGGAACGTCTTATACGATTTCCGCTGGTTCACCCGCTACATCCACAGTAAGTAATGCTGGGGCATCTTATACGTTTACGACAGTTAGTGGATCATCCATTATTGTCGGATATTTAGCGAATAATACGTATAATCCCGGAAGCCAGTTTTACATTGGTGTATCTACATCAATTGGCGGATTGACGTTATTTGGGCTTTATACTGTTATCGATACCCCCGCCACACTGGGAAGTTTAACTTCTGGTCAGTTTACATTTTCCGCAGTCAATACGGCCAGTTCATCGGCTGGACCTACTTCTATCAATGGCGGAAACATCAACGCTGAGTTTTTTATCGCGGTTGGCCCAAGCCAAGTTGGTACAGGTTTTGGTATTGGTGGATTTGGTTCTGGCGGATTTGGTTCCGGCGTTACACAACCATCTGTACCGGGTACACCTATTACCGCCACAGACTGGACATTGGATAACTTCGGTCAGAATCTGATTGCTTGCCCAGTAGGCGGGGCTATCTATTCTTGGACGCCAAATACCCAAATTCAGAATGCCCAGTTAGTCAGCGGGTCTGCTCCTTTGGTTAATGACGGCATATTTGTCGCTATGCCAGAGCGTCAAGTTGTCGCATGGGGTTCGTCGTTTACTCTTCAACAAGACCCGCTTTTAATCCGTTGGTCTGATATTGCGGATAGCACGACATGGATTGGAACCGCCACGAATCAGGCGGGTTCTTATCGTATTCCATCGGGTTCCAAGATCGTTACGTGCATACAAGGTGCGCAGCAAGGACTTATTTGGACGGACTTAGACCTTTGGGCGATGCAATATATTGGCGCTCCTTTGGTATATGGGTTTAATAAAATCGGTTCAAACTGCGGTGCAATTAGCCGCAAATGTGTCGGTCAATTGAATAATATTGTCTTCTGGATGTCCCAGAAGCAATTTTTTATGAATGCTGGCAATGGACCACAGGCTATTCCATGTCCTGTTTGGGACGTTATTTTTCAAAATTTGAACACGGGAGTTGGTTCGAATGGAATTCCGTATACCCAAAATATCAGATGTGCTGTCAATTCTCAATTCAATGAGATCACTTGGTTCTACCCTTCTGTTAATAGCAGCACGGGCGAAAACGACAGTTATGTCAAATTTAACGTTGCTATCCAGCAGTGGGATTTTGGTTCTCTTGGCCGTAGTGCTTGGATTGACCAATCTGTTCTTGGCCCTCCTATCGGCGCTGGTACTGACAATTATCTATATCAGCATGAAATAGGCTACGATGCCGCGTCTGGCACGACTACTCAGCCTATGCTTTCGTCTATGCAAACTGGCTTTTTCAGTGTGGCGGATGGCGATAACATCATGTTTATCGACCAAATTTGGCCCGATATGAAATGGGGAACATACAGTGGTAACCAAAATGCCACCGTTTATGTAACCGTTTATTGGACAAATTATGCTTCGGATGCCTTATCTTCCGCTGGTTTTTACTCAGGTGCGCCTAGTAATGCGGTATCATCCGCCACATTCCCAATGACGCAAGCGACTGAGTATATATCGTGTCGTATCAGGGCGCGTTTGGTAGCAATCAACATTTCATCCCAAGATACGGGATCATTTTGGCGGTTAGGCGGTATCAGGTATCGCGTAGCACCGGATGGGAAGTACTAATGGTAGCGTCCAAACTCTCCATGCATTTTTTCGGATGCTTTTTTGTAAGCCTCATAGGCTTGTTCAGGAGTGTCAAAATTGCACCCAAGGTTTTTGCTCTTTCCCGAAACTTTAATCCACGCCCCCCATTTTCCGTTAGATTTTATTTTAGAAACACCTTTGTATCCAGATGTATTGGATGTTGGAATTTTTCGGTTTGCTCCATTTTGAATATGATTGCACTCTCGCAAATTATTAGCACGATTATTGGAACGATTGCCGTCAATATGGTCAACCAATCCATTTGGCCATTTTCCAGTTATAAAAAGCCAAGCCAATCTCTGGGCATTATACAAACGATAATCAATACTAATGCGAACATATCCATGTGGATGAATGCATCCTGCGAGCATACCAATTTTTCGGCGTCCCCTACGTTTTATTTTCCATATAAAATTTCCGGTTTCTGGATTATAATCCAGAAGTTCAAAAACACGCTGTGCTGTAATCTCATTTTCCATAAATCAACAATGTCATCTCAGATGACATTAGTCAAGTAGGAGGCTATCATCGCATCCCTAGACGATATCCTCAGCGTTCAACGCAACGGTGTTCAAAGTATCAGTAGCGTTAACAATACAACGCTTAATCTTGCTGGTGCTGCCAATAGCAGTGAAATAGCTGCTACGACCTATTTGAAAACCAATCTTGGTTGGGTTGCAAAGATTTCCGTCATTGTGGCGGGGTCAACAACCGGAATGGTCTATGATGCCAACAGTGTTGCGGGGGCAGTCAACGGGAATAGGCTATACGTTATTGCAAATACTGTTGGGATTCAAACTGTCATGATGCCCGTGAAGAACGGCATTGTTATAGTTCCCGGATCAGGAATGATAGTAGCTGTATCTTATAGTTAAACAGGGCTATCAAAAAACAGAATTTTATTGTATTTATAAAGAATATCGGAGGCGGCAATGACGAACAAGTTCAATTTATACAAATCCGGTGGTAGCCCGATTGAGGCGGCTGATAAAGTTTCTCGCGAAAAATCCACACCATGCCACGTAGGACCGATTACGATGGCTGTTGGCGGTCGTACTGACCATATTCCAATGAACGTTCTGGAAGGCTCCTACGTCCTTCCCGCTGACATTGTATCCGGTCTTGGCGAAGGTAACACATTGGCTGGCAGCAAGTTGATCAGCAATATGTTTACATCCGGTCCTTGGGGCGTAAGCAATAAGGTTCCTACCGCTTCTCCCGGAACGCCGCCTAGTTTGGGCGAATATGGCCAAATGCAGAAACTGTTTGGCATTGGAAATAGCCCTGCTTCAGCAAACTCCGCATCATCGACGTTTTCTCCGGCAAAAGCTGAAGGTGGTCCCGTTACTGCTGGTAACTACCGCCCAGTACCAATTGTTGCTGCTGGCGGTGAATATGTTATTCATCCTGATATTGTTCGCAAATTGGGCAATGGTAGCATGCAAAAAGGCCACGACTATCTGGATAACTTCGTTGTTGGCGTCCGGAAACATCTGGTTAAAACACTTAGCAAACTTCCCGGCCCAAGACGCGATTAGAAGCGAGCAAATTCACCATGCAGTTTTTGGGCAAAATTTTTATAAGCATCAGCAGCTTCTTCAAGAGTTGCAAAACATCCAATATGGATGTCTTTTTTGTTGCTCCTAATTTTCGCAATAAACGGTTTTTGTTTAAGGGATTTTCTGTAAACAACACCTTTGCACCCAAGTTTATTCCTAATTTGAGTGTTTGTTTGATTTTGCCCGTTATTTGCCTCGCGCAAATTATCAATTCTGTTATCGCTTCTATTGCAATTTATATGATCAATTTGATCCGTAGGCCATTTTCCTGTACAATAAAACCAAGCCAAACGATGGGCAGCATAAAATTTCTTGTTAATTTCAAGGTTAATGTACCCTTTATGATGAAGATATCCAGCTTGCTGCCCAACTCGCACTTTTTGCCTTGGCGTGTTCCAAAAAAACAAGCCAGTGTCTTTTTCATATCGAAGGATGCGAAGGAGTTCGTCATGTTTAATTTTTTCCATGTTAGCAATCTAACCCATTTTGCCGGGTTTGCAAAGGAAAATTTCTGATGGATTATCACGTTCGCATAGCTGGTCCGGAAGATCAGGATGCCGTCCTTGCATTCTTTAAACTGATGCATGAAGAAAACGGCATTTTTGAATGGGACGAAGAAAAAACCCAAGATTTTATCGACCGTTCAACAAGCCGCCGCCATGGCGTTGTTGGCATCATTGACGGTGAAAATGGTCTGGAAGGCATGATTTGCCTGATTCCGGACCAATTATGGTATTCATCTCAGTGGTTTTTGAATGAAATATTCAACTTTGTTCACCCTGATTATCGGCGGTCAACGCGAGCAAAAAGTTTAATTTCATTTGCGAAGAACATTTCTGACGAGATGGAACTGCCTTTAATTATTGGTGTTGTATCCAACTATCGGACAGAGGCAAAAGTAAAACTGTATGAACGTCAATTCCCGAAAGCCGGGGCGTTCTTCTTGTACAATAATTCAATGACGAGGGTTCCAAATCATGGGTAATTTGTTCAATAGCCTGTTTGGTTCGTCGGCCTCAACATCATATCAAGCCAACCCTCAGATTAAAGCTGCATTTACGGATATTTTAAACCGTGCGGCTACGCAATCTAACCAACCATACCCTCAATATACACCCGCTACGGCGGCTCAATTCGCCAATTACAATCCGGGATTGGTTGCTCCTATGGACCCCAATCAGGTTCAAGCGGGTCAAAACATCTCCGGATTACAGGGTTATACCAGCCCATATTTTCAAGCGGCTACAGGGCTTGCTGGGGCTGCTGCTACCCCAATGCAGATGCAGCAATTTTCGCAAGGCGCTGTCAATCAGTACATGAACCCGTACATGAATGATGTCGTCAATTCGGCGGTTGCTAACATCAATCAGACGAATGCTCAACAACAGCAACAGGTTTTGGGTAATAGCGTTCAACAGGGCGCTTTTGGTGGAGATCGCGCTGGCATCGCTCAAGCGGAATTGGCTCGCCAACAGAACCTTGCAAATAATGCCACGATTTCGAACTTGCTTGGTCAGGGCTATTCTCAGGCGCAAGGTGAGTTTAATAATCAACAACAAACTGATTTGGCTACGCAGTTACAGAACCGCCAGCTTATGTCAAATTCTGCCGTTAACTTAGCGAATCTTGGCACGCAGGGCCAACAGGCGGCATTGCAACAGGCTCAGGCCCAGTACGGATACGGTACGGCTGAGCAACAGCAGCAACAAGCCAATCTTTCGACTGCATACCAGCAGTATATGCAGCAACAGGCCTATCCTTACCAACAACTCAGCTACTACGCTGGTTTGGCCTCTGGTGCTGCTCCTGCACTGGGTGGAACGACAACAGGTTACTCTCCAACAGTGGCCCCTGCTGGTGCTTTAATGGGTGGCTTATCCATGTTGGGTGGATTAACCAATCCGGGCGCAATTAGTTCAAGCAATCCTTATTCTGCCATGTCTGCCGGGGTAAGTTCGATCGGCAGTTTATTTGGCTTGAAAGATGGTGGCCGCGCAAATTATGAAAGCGGCGGTCGCATCGGTTATGCAACCGGCGGGAACCCTACTGATAAATCAATTATTGATGCTTACGACAATTACCAGAAGGTTGCCTCAACACCGGGCGCATCTTCCGCAGCAATTGAGCAAGCGTATCAAACTTATCTATCTTCTCTTCAAAGCACTTCTTCGCCGTGGGGAAATACCCCAGCCGCAGCGACGACCCCTTCAACGACGAAGGGAAAAGGTGTTTCGGCTACATCTAATTCTTCGGGCCAAGGGTTAGATACCCAAAACGGCAAAGGGCGCGAAACGCAATTAAATCCTCTTGCATCAAACCCACAAAATTGGGGTAATTACGGCGAATATGGCGCAGCGAGCGTTGGGACTTATAATCAACCATCTCTTATGCAAAGTTTAGGTAACATCCTAAGCAATTTTAGCAGCGTTGACCCTGTTAAAATGAGTGCCATTTTAAACGGGAACAACTTAGTAGCGGTTGATTCAAATGGCGAACCTATGCTCCGTTCAGATGGAACGCCATATCCAAATACGACCAGTGGTATGAGTTTGCAGGAATATGCAAATCAGTTTGCCAATGGCGACACAAGCCAAGTCATGGCCCGTATTTCTACGATCAATGGCGCTCCTCAGATCGACTACTCTGTTAAGGATGTTGCTAATGGCCTTTTCAACGCGGGAACAATCCCTGCTGAAAAACTTAATTCAACTAATCCTGAATTACTTCCCCAAGGCGAAACACCAGTACAAAGTTCAGATGGTGGTGTTGATTTGGCTGCTTCAAAATCTGCGTCAAATCCGGGGGATGTTGCTTCCGGCGGCGTACCTGATGCAAATGCTGGTAATCAATCTTCAGGCGTTCTTGGCACACGTTTGACAGGATTTGTTGGTCCTTATGGGGAAGCTGCGGCACAAGCAGAAGCAAGCAATACGCTTCCGAACGGAACAGTAAATGCTCTTGGTGCAATTGAAAGCAACTTTAATCCAAATGCTGTTAATGGGCAGTCTGTTGGTTTGGGACAATTACAACCAAAAGCAGCAAGTGAAGATGGGGTAACGGATCGCCTTAACCCCGCTCAGGCTATTCAAGGAATGGCCGATTACGCTGGTCAGATTTCGCAAGGATTAATTAATAACGGAATCGCCAATCCAACTATTGGACAAATTGGCTTTGCGTATAACCAAGGGCTTGGCGGGTTTAACCAAATTATGGCTGCCGATCCTAATGCATCAGCCGCTGACACATTTGGTAGTAATTTTAACAATAACAAGTTTGGTGTTTCACCAGACGCTACGGTGGGTGAATGGAGGAACGCTGGTATCGCTGCATACCAAAATGCAGCTGTTCCAACGCCTTCTCTTAATGCTCCATCAACATCTTTGGCAGTTCCTCTCCCACCAACTCCCGGCGATCAAAATTATAACCCATCCCCGGTTGTTGTTCAAAATGGGCTTATTACACCCAATGCCGATATGCCTTCTCAGGCTCCGGGTGCTATGGACCCTATGCAGCAACAGCAACAGCAACAACAACAACAGGCATCTGATCAAACTGCTGCCAACAATGCGGCCCCAAGTGCTGGAAGCGAAGGCCACGGACCAAGTACAGATTCAGGTAGCATCGGACTTGATCGTTCAGTTGTCCATGATGATAGCGGCGTTGTTAGCAACAACGAAGGTGATTCTATGGGTGATCGCGGTAATAGCCCATCGGTCGGAGATTCGGGCGGCGGCGGAGAGGGAGGCGGTGGAAACAAACGCGGCGGCTTAATCCTCGCCCACAAGCATCATTATGATTCTGGTGGCTATGTTCCATTCCAAATGCAATATGGATTGCCTGATCAAGCATCTATTAAAGACACAGTGCAGAGTGATGCTGGCGTAGGCGTCGGTTCGCTTTCGCCAACGTTGCAAGCACTGGCGACTAGCGGTGTTCTAAGCGCGAATAAGGGTGGCCGTATTCATGCGGCGAATGGAACGGGCATTACCGCTGATGATGATTCTGGCAATATGTGGTCAGACCCTGACAGCCAACCATCCTTCGTTGAAAAAGCAATTGGGAACTTGGGTGATTATCTTTATAAAAAAACATTCCAAACTGACCCTGATGTTGCTTACGAATCAACGCGAGATACATTAAGAAATGCGGCTGTAAACCCTATCGATGTTGATAAAAGGATTGCAGATCAAAACGCTGCATTGGAGCAAGCGCGGCCTGATAAGCGTGATTATTCAACCAGCGAAACTCCGGCTAAGACGCAACCGATTATTCCACAAACCCGCCCTGACGAAGTTGGCGGCGGTTCAAACGTACCTCCTGTTGTACGGGTCCGCCCTGACTTAGGTGGCGGCGGTTCAAACGTACCTCCTGTTGTACAAAATAGGCCGAACGTTGCTGATCTGGCTTCGACCGATGATGATCAGGCTGCAACGACACAGCAAAATGCGCCAGCCAATGTTGTCGCACAGGATACAACGCGCACAATGTCTGATGCGGCTCAACCCGGCTTTGGATATGTTGCTCCTCCACCTGTCGATATGCGGCAGATGGCAGCGTTCAACTTTGGAGCAAACTTGTTGGCGGGCGGAGATTTTGGCACTAACCTAGCCCGTGCGGGCAATGCCTATGCAAACGCCATTCTTAGCGGCCA
>JGI24891J29808_1000328_pt1 | contig 37826 bp, 54 predicted proteins | sample FreactcultuFSWF8_FD_29808 | JGI IMG/M metagenome (IMG submission 29808) | reverse complement strand
GAATCGAATCGAATCTAATCAATTCTTTTCTTTTCTTTTCTTTTCTTCTCTCCGCCCTTGTTGTTTTTAGGCAATGTTATGAATAAAGTGTATAAGTAATAACAATTTATTGCAAGTTTTATCTGCAAAAAAAGGAAAGAAATGAATCTAAGACCTATAGGAAACAATGTTTTAGCTAAATATATTATTGAAAATCAACCTGTAAAAGGTATTATGCTTCCTGATTCATCTATAAAGAAATCGCCTTGGCTTGAAGTTGTCGATTCTAGTTTAGAATGTGAATACCTCTTATCTCCCGGAGACAAAATTCTCATTGAGAAATATTCAGGATCTGATGTCACTTATCATGATCGTGAATATATAGTCGTTAATGCGAAAAATATCTTAGCAGTGGAGCTATTATGAAAACGGGCCAAAGAACAAGGAAGAACTTCGGCCCAGACATGGAGAATGGAGAATCTTTCGTCTTCTCCATCCTACAAAAACATCAATTATTTAACGTGGAAAGTCTTTCGTCTTCTCCATCCTACAAAAACTTGGAGAATGGAAAATCTTTCGCTTCTCCATCCTATAAAAATATCAATTATTTAACAAGGATAATTTAACGTGAATGATATCATTTCCGGCTTTGCTCACTCTTTTGATACAGGCATTGCCAAAGCAGTAGGAGTTAGTGCTGCTATTGTCTTTAATCACATCGTTTATTGGTTGAGAATCAATGCTCGTCGCGACGACTCTTCTTTTCACGATGGAAAATATTGGATGTTTGAAAGTCAAAAAAAAATGTCCGAATTCTTTGAATATTTTTCCGAAGATGAGGTCTTTAAGGCTATAAAAAAATTATTAGACTCCGGCCTCTTGATCAAAGGAAACTTTAACAAAAATTCTTTTGACCGTACAGCATGGTACACTGTTTCTAATCAAGAATTGATTGTTGAAAAGAACAGAATTCAAGAAAAGATTACGATACCGTCAAACGACGGAATCGATGCTTGTAATCTAAATTCAAAAAAAGATTACGATACCGTCAAACGACGGAATGGAAAACGGCATTTGACGGAATGTATATATACAATAGAAAAAGAAGAATATAACAATCCTCCTCTATCATCTCCTCAAAAAAAATCGAACCTACAAAAAGATAACACATTGGAGGAGGAGGATTTTTTACCTTTTGATTTTTTAAACGATACAACCTTATCCCCATCTCAAAAGAAACGCTTATCCAAAGAGTTTCCGCGTGAGGATGTCGAAAAAGCTCTCAAAATCGCCAAAACTCAGACCATCAAGAAGTCTCTGATGTCTCTACTCGTAAATATCCTCACTAATCCCGACAAATGGTCTGATAAACCCGAAGATCAACCTCTTACCCCACAACAGCAGAAAGCCTTGGAATATAATGCCCATCTCGTTGAAATCTCACCTCTCCTCGCTAAAAAGAACAAAAAGCTCTTCAAAGAAAACTCGATTTATGTGATTTTCAACGGCAGAATTATGCAACTTTCTTTTAAAGCTTTTGATTTCTTGAGTGATATAGATTTAGCCTTAAAGGAAATCGCATCCATCAAGCCAAACGCCAATGCCTCTAATTCGAATTCTAAGGCACCACCATCGCATTAAAATGATTAGACCAGTACCAACATAGCTGTCTAACCAAAAAATGCCTTGTAATCGATTTATGTGCGTTTTGTGAATTAAACACCTAACTCAAGGATTTTATGGACTTTCTTGATGAATATATCCAGTGGGCTTTTAACCGTTTACCACAAATGGCCACTACCAAAGATCTTAGAAATATCGGCCTTTACAATTCCGATCAAGCTGCTGCTGCCGCTCGTCGAAAAGGTCTCGGTCCTCAATTTTTTAGAATCAATGCTCGCGTTATTCTCTATCCAAAAAATGCCGTCATCGATTTCTTGACAAGATCCAAATGTTCACCCAGGAAAAATAAATATGCTCGTTGAAATTCCAGGTATTCCAATTTCTAAATCCAGACATCGCACTTTCTTACGTCATGGGAAAATTATGACTTATGATTGCCAAAATGAAGAAAAACTATTCGTTAAGAATTTCTTGAAAAATTTTGTCAATCTCAAACTTACCTCTTTTAATCATGAAGATGTCATTGAAATTTCTAAAATTCTTAAAGCTCGTGCTTTTTCCATAAGCTTTAATTTTTATCTCCCTTTTCCTAAGACCGATTCTGTTGTACGAGAAAATCGTACACTTTGGGGTTTTGATCATATGACCGATAAACCCGATTGCGATAATTTAGAAAAATTTTATCTTGACTGTGCTAATGGAATTCTTTATCAAGATGATAGACAAATAATTCATATGGAATCTAAAAAAATTTACTGTTCCAAACCTAAAACCGTTATAAATATTATGCCTGTTCATTCTATACAATTAGATCCTAAAGCTGAAAAAATATTTGAAAATATTTCTCCCTCCCAATTAGTCGAATTAATGGAGGTCATCAATGAATTACATTCGTGCTCTTTGGATTTTGATGAAGAACCTATTATTCCGGATTCAGATCATAATCGAGAAATTTATCAAAAACGATTGGCCAGGACCGCCTGCCTTCTAAGTGAACTTAGTGAAGTTTATCTTCCCTATTTTAAGAAAATTAGCAAGTCTTGTCCTAATTATTATCTAGAATGTAAAACGGATTTACATAGATTTGGTAAACCTATTTGTTAAGGAATATAATGCTCGATCCACTTGATGAAATCTCTGATATCGATTCTCACATCATCGATAATGATTCTCCTCCCACAAAAAAACTAGCTTTTTTTGGCGCCCTTTTCTTCTTCCTCTCCCTCTTAATTCTAGGTCTTATCTTCTTATCGGGATGCACTTATCCCTTATCTCGGGATGATTTTACTTTAAAAGAACAACCAAAGGAACCTAATTATGCCCCTCATAAAAAGCCCATCCAAGAAAGCCATAGGCAAAAACATCGCCATTGAAGAAACTGAAGGTAATAAACCTCATAAACAAGCTGTTGCTATCGCTTTAAACGTAGCTCGTAAAGCCGGCGCTAAGATTAAGAAAAAAAAATAGTTTTTTATAAAGGAGTTCTATACCATGGGAGTTACTACTACAATCTTGATTCCACCCCAAAAGCCTGTTATTATTAATGATTGGCCTGCGGGGTCTTTTGGAGATTAATATCATGTGGTTTTCTTCTAATTCTGTCTCTCCAAATGATGACGAAAATGTTCTTTGTATCAATGAAAATATATCTATGTGCCCCATTAAAGCTTATTTCGATGGTGAATCTAAACTATTCATTAGTCTAGAAACCCTTTGCACTCATCCCATTGCCGCTACTCATTGGTGCTATTGTCCTTCTTTCGATAGACGTAAAACCCCATTAGCCGAATGAATTTTCTTGACTTGTGCTTCTTGCTATATAATATTAATTTTACATCAACTTAGGAGTCATCCCATGGATAAACAAATTAGAAAAATTGAAAAGACTATTAGAAAAGATTCGAAACATGAAGAAAAAGAGCTCAAAAACCTAGAGAAAGCCGATAAAAAAAGAGATAAGGTTTGTGAGATGGGTGAAAAGGCTATCAAAATGAATAAAAAAAAGTAGGTTACTATGGCACCACCTAAAGGAATGAAATACGCTCTTGGTTGTACTACTGGAGGTAGACCTTCAAAATATAACCTCGATAAAGAAGCTGAAGACCTATTGAGATTCGTCTCAAAAGATGATTGCTTGGCTCTCGAAGACTTCACTCACACTAAGCCCTACTTGGCCTCAGAGCTCTGTGAGTTCGCTAGAAGGTCAGATAATTTCTCCGCAGCCCTAAAGAAGGCCAAGGAGATCATTGGGAGGCGTAGAGAGCATATGGTGAGTACCGGAAAGATGAACTACGGGGTATGGTATAGGTCTGCAAGGCTCTACAGCAAGATTTTGATGCTTGATGAAGAGAATGTAAAAGATCTTGATATGGAAAGAAAAATGAAATTGATAGATCATGAAGTAAAAAAACGTGCTGAAACCGCATCTACAATCACAGAAGACTTTATAAACCAGTATAAAGGCCTTATGAATCAACTTTCTGCATTGCAATCAAATCGTAATATAGCTGACAACAAGATCAAAGATGCAACCAAGTCATAATGAGACACAGGTTGTGACATAGCCATTTGTGGAAGCTTCTCATAGTTCTCAATCATAACTTCCAATTCTTTTAAAAGATCCCTCTTAGTAAGTTTAGGAGGGGTAATTTCTTCGCTCTTAACATTTTCTTTAACTTCAGTTTGTTCTACTATTTTTGGAATAATCTCGTTACCTTCATCGTCAACACGAATAAAATTGTTCCAATTGCCTGAAGTTACACCACAACGAAAATAATCATTTCCGCCATCAACAACAACTTCACCACATTTGCAAGTCACATAATCGTGTCTATGAAAGCTTTCAATAACATCCTGGCATAATTTGCATTTGGCTCTATTTCTCATAATAAAAATCTATAGGGTAAGTTAAAAAGAGGTCCTAATGAGATACAAATAGTATAGAAAGCCAGTTCATTCGGAGTAGGTAATTGGCTTTCATGCAATCAAGAGGGTTTTCATCATTAGGACGAAACACAAACGTAACAAAAGACATGATTTTTAACAAGAATAAATGTATATTATTATACGTTGACTGAAAGTCTACATTAAAATATCATGAACTCTATCTCAGAAGAGGTTAGAATGACGTTGCTAGAATATATACAGACCACAAAAATTACAATCAAGAAGTTTTCGGATCAGTTGGGGTATACTCGCACGCATATAAGTAGAGTCATACATAATAAAACAGGTTTATCGAATAAACTTAAGAATCAAATATATATTATAACTAATGGCCAAGTAAATCTATGACAGCTCCCTTATCTCCCAAACAACTAGAATTCGTGCTCAATAGCACCGCTAAATGGAATCTTGCCCACGGATCTGTTAGAACGGGAAAGACAATTGGCACATTGTTTGCTTTTCTTCATGCATGTCATAATTGTCCCGATGGTGATATATACATGGTAGGGCACAGTTCTAATACTATTTATGAAAATGCTATCAAGTTGATCTTTGATAGTCCTCAGTTTGCCATTTTTAGACCATTCTGCACTTGGTCTCCAGGAAATAGGATTCTCACATTTCAAGACAAGAAGATAAAAGCATATGGAGCAGCGGACGAAGGTGCTATAGGTAACTTCCAAGGTAAGACGATGTCTCTTGTTTATTGCGATGAGATTACTTTATATCCACAATCTATTATAGAGATGATAGATAGCCGATTGAGTAATACGCATAGCCGTGGATTTGCATCAATGAATCCAACATATCCTGATCATATAGTTAAGAAATGGATAGATGCGGGTATGGAAGGAGATAAGAACTATTATTCTCTTCACTTCACACTCGACGATAATCCATTTGTGGATGATGATTATAAAGAAAGACTCAGAAAGAACACCACAGGGTTATTTTACAAAAGAAACTATCTTGGATTATGGTGTCTAGCTGAAGGCGCTATATTCGACTTTTTTGACCCACAGATACATGTAACTAAGAACCCTCCTCGAGCAGCTGAATATTGGATTGCTTCCATAGATTATGGGATCTCTAATGCTTTTGCTTGTTTGCTAATTGGCGTATCAACAGGAATGAGTAATCAAACAGGAAAGAGGCTATGGGTAGAGAAGGAATACTATTGGGATAGTAAAGTTGAGGGAAGGCAGAAACTTAATAGCGAACTAGCTAATGATGTGGCCGATATGCTCGAACCTTATGCGGTGAGAGCTATATATATAGACCCAAGCGCTTCCTCAATGAAAGTAGAGTTGAGAAGACGAGGAATGCACATCGTTGATGCAGACAATGACGTATATAACGGTATAGAAAAGATGTGTAACGAAATGAAAATAGGTAATCTTTATATCCTAAGAGGTTGCAAAAACTTGATTAAAGAGATTCAGAATTACGTTTGGGACACAAAAAAGAGTAAGATGGGAGAAGATTCGCCTGTGAAAAAAGGAGACCATGCTATCGATGCATTGCGTTATGCAATTTACACACACAAAGTACAAATCTATAATCCCTTTCAGACAAAACACAATTCTGATGATTACATGAATTCAAGGTTCAATCATGGTACGAGACGCTTTTAGTCAAAAAAGCACAACCTAACTCACCCCAACAAACCCGAACCAAACTAAACTCATCCGAACTCACCCAAACTTAACGTAACAAAATTACTCTATAAGATAGACTTTCGTCTCTTTAATTAGCAGCTTTGACTTTCTATTCAATGTTTGAACTAGATTTAAGCTGTGAATAAATTCATTTCTGCATTTCTTGTCTGTAATTTTATCGATATCTATCTTAGACATTATCTTTTCTGTTGTTTTAATGCCTCTTTGGAATTTATTAGCCCTTTTTCTTGATTCATATCCTGACTGATTCTCTGAATATATTTTTAAAGATCCTAACTCAGTTTTACAAAAATGACCTTTATCTTGCAATTCTTCCCTTAAAGCCATCAGGTCAAGCCTATAATCTTTAGATTCAAAATCACTATTTCTAAAGATCTTTGCAAGAACAACTCTATCAATATATCCTGCATCAATATATCCATTCTCAGAAAGAAATTTGTATATATCACTATACTCGTTTTTTTTCATACATCCCTATCTTTTAATTTAAACGAAACCAAACTTACCTCAACCAAACCAAACGTACCTTAACTAAACCCACCTCAACGCAACTTAATGATCTCATTCTTGGAATGAAATCAGTTCAAACTTTCCGTAGCTACCAGTGGCTCTTTCGGGTCTCAGTTCGCATAGCCCATACTCATAGCCAGCTGTTTCGATAATTGTCTGTAACTCTTGTTCAGGTAGCAATTCAGTATCTAGGAATAAACCAAACTTCACTTCCCATTTGTGAAAAATTGGTCTTGTCCTCATGATTCTAGCCATACCAACAACAACATTTTCAATGAAAACATAAGGTCTTTCACCTGATTTGTTGGTTTCATTATAGAGATAATCGATGTCTTTGCCTTTAAATGGGATCAATGGATATCCAATCGGTTCATCTAGAATGATAGCCTTGGTCTGTCTTCCTTTCTTGAACTTCTTGGCAGAAGATTTGATACAGCCTTGAAGACATTTGGAAGGCATATATATACCTAGATTTTCATCATAGTACATAGACGCTTCAAATTCAATTCTTGACAGTGCCAAATGGTGTTCGTCTGTCTTCTTCTTAATACAAGTAATCTCCTTCATTTTTTTGGTGATAGGATGGAGTGGATTGCAAGCTTTATCGCAGTGCATGATTAATGGAGTGATTCCTTTGATATGGACATTGTATTTCTTAATGTTATTCATGGTTACCTCATTTGAAAATACATACCATAAAAAAATACTCTCATTTAGTCAACATATATTTTTTTATTGATTCATATATTTTCTTGTGTTAGCATTTTGTATTAGCAGGCATACCTAGAAGGCACTTAAAAAGCAAGATTAGTGAAGATTCGCCTGTGAAAAAAGGAGACCATGCTATCGTGAAATTTACACACACAAAGTCTCTATTTATGACCCATACAAGCAAAATGAGAATCAAAAAGCTTGGTTAAAAGATAAATATACAATAACAAGAAACATGTAAGAGGTCATCATGACATGGTGTGAAGCATTTCTTTATGCAATAATTGCGATGTGTGTAACAAATATCATTAAAAGCGTGTGGTTTAAATGAATAATATCGAACATTATGATCAAGAACTCGTAGGTTATGACAATATTTCAACGAATTTAATCATGAGAAAATTCAAACTCAATGAGACGAAAGCGGAAGAAATATACGATCAATTGCAAGAAATACGTTATGGAAGACACGTAAAAGAGCAGGTTAAATTTTTTAATCGTATTGACAAATTAAGAAAAACAAAAATCAATTAAATAGTTTACAAAAGTGTCAAATTTCAAACATAATGATGATTATCAGACGTTGAATAATTAATAGCAACCCACAGAGTAAAGGAATACAATGATTAAATTTGAGTTTTATGAACCGGCCAACTTACAACAACAAGAAATTGAATCTTTATGGCTACAAGACATTAATATGGATAATTGGGATTACATGTTATTTTTTGAAAATGAACACGATTTCAGTATAGATAATGAAATATTTAAACTTGTTGTTCACCCGAAAAATTTCAACGTAGGAAACTTATTATCGGGTTGTTGTGCCAATATTTGGTATCCGGTAAAAAATTTCCGTGGTCGCAAGGGAATAATCGGTATTGCATATCATTCTTAATAAAGAACAATTTCCATATTTGCCATAATAAAATATTTAGTATATCTTTTTTTCAAGGGATATTCGTTATATTTGGAGGCAACTTGTCATTTTATTTTCCGCCCTGGAATAATGCTCTAGAACCAGATCAAGGCAATGTCCGACAATGGTTAGATAATCTTTACTCAAAATTTCAACCGATCGAGCAATCACGTTGGAATCAAAGCAACATAGATACTTTATTCTATGCTGGATCTCAGACCTTTGTAAATAGATACTTTAATTTTAGTCCTTCCACAAGCTATCAACAGTACTATTTTAATTTGATACAGCAGCCTGTTAACATGATTACAGGCTATCAAAGACAACATAGAAAATCGATTAATTATGTTCCCTCAGAAGGTGCTGATCCCAATACAACAGATCAATATACAAGAGCAATCACACATATTTCCAATACAAATGGTATTCATGAACAGTTCTCAAAAGCATGTGAATTATCTGCAGTTTCCGGAATGGTTTTATTGCAACCTTATTTAGATTATAGTGGTGATGATGCTGCTCAAGGAGAACTTAAACTTAAAATATGGGAATATAATGCCTTTTTGGTAGATCCCTATTTTAGAAGTCCGGACATGTCGGATGCTCAATTTGTATGGTGTCAAGAATATATAAGTAAAAAAGAGGCTGAAAATCGCTTTCCTGATAAAACCGAAATTATTACGCCCATGGCAGGGACGCCACAAAGATATGGATCATTTTACTTCCTTCCAGAAAATTACAATATGGCTAGGAATGATCTTATGGTTCTGTCTTATGTATGGTACAAATGGAAACGTCCTAAGAAGCGTCTTTATAGTCGTACTAGGAACCAATTCTTTGATTTTGCTGGTGGAGACCAGAACTTAGAAGCTATTCTTTACAATATTCCTGATATGGAAGAGGTTACAGTTGAGACACCATGTTGGAAACTAGCTGTCGTTTTAAATGATCAACTCATGTTTCAAGGTGATAATCCTCTAGGATTCGATACATGTCCATTTATTCCTGTTTACTGGAACTATGAACCACACATAAACTACTATGATTTACGCGTTAGGTCACTTGTAAGGACTATGAGAGATCCACAATTTCTCTATAACTATAAAATCATACAAAACAACGATATAGCCTCTGCCACAATCAATGCGGGATGGATGAGAAAGGTCGGTGCAGTAGCTAATGAGGATAATTTAAAGAAAGCAGGTCAAGGATGGGATGTAATCATAAATGAAGGTTATGAATTATCCGATTGTCAGAAGATCATTCCTAGTGCAGTTCCTGAATCCGATCTAGCGTTGGCCCAACAGATGGGAGATCTTATTTACAGCACAGCAGGAATAAATCTGGAAAATTGGTCAGGTCAAGATGATAAACAGACATCTAGTCTTACAGTACTTCTAAAACAAGCTGCTAACTTAATGGTTTTTCAGAAGTATTTTGATCAATGGGATTATGCCTTGAAGCAATTGGGAGACAGAATGCTTCAGATTGTTTTAAATAACTGGAATGCCGAAAAAGTATCTTTGCTGATTGGCGAGGAACCAACACCACATTTCTATTCTAGAATATTTGCTAAATATCAGGTGATAGTCGAAGAAGGATTGCTGACACCAACACAAAAGAACTTCCAAGCTCAGCAGATGATGGAAATCAACGAAAGATTCGGCCGTGAAGTCATACCACCAAGCATGATAATCAAGGATATGAATATACAAGGTAAAGCTGAAATAATGGAATTCTTGCAAAAACAAGAAGAGCAAGCAGCTGCGCAACAACAAGACATGCAAATGGTTCAGCACGCTTTAGAAGATGCTAAACTAAAAGAACTCTACAGTAGAGCTACAAGCAATTTGGCCACAGCTAGAGAAAGACACGGTAGAGCAGAAGCAGATATTGGCCTCTTTGAAGAGCGTCTAAGCGAGATTACACGTAACAGAGCTCTTGCAACTAAAGATAAGATGGCTGCATTATCTCAATTGGTTGAAACGATAGGTAAGTTCGGCGAACTAGAAACTAAAATGAAAATGAATGACATTGAACAATTTGACGCTCGCCAAGAAGGAAAAGAAGACATAGAGAAAATTGATGCCAAAAGAACAGCTATGTCTAACGATTTCCTTAGTGAAATCATGGGTAAAACAGGTCAGCAAAATCAACAAAATCCAATGCAACAAAATCAAGAACCCATGAATCAAATGCAAGAGATGTTAAGATAATATCGATATGGTATTATGAAGAAAAACAAAAAAAGAAAGCCTAAAAGGCTTAAGGAGTATATATGAGCGGAAGACGTATTGATGATCACTCATCACCATGGGGCGCAAAAGGGAAAGATAGCGTGTTTCCAGACGGCCCACACAAAGTTAAGAATGAATCTAGTGCTCAGGGAGTCGGTGCAGTGATGCAGTATGAAGATACTACTGAAGCTATCAAATCTCAGCAAGATATGAATAAAAAGAAAGTACATGGCCACCCACAAAAGTCCGGTCATCGTAATTAGATTCTTTCTCAACGAGAGGGGAATCTAACCCCTCATTTTAATCAAAGGTTAATGTATGAAATCAGGTTTTAAAGATCCTACAGCTCCAAAAGGCAATACAAAAAAGATGAAATCCACATGGAACTTTGATCAACCCGAATATGATGAGCGTAGCGGTTGCTTCGTCAATGCTGGTTCACATTATGGTGTGGGGCATCGTCAACCTGTTGGAAAAGAAGGAAATCCTAAAGAGAAAGTAGAAACTCTCCCAACAGGAAGGGTAAAAACTATGAGAGATGACCAAGTACCACATAAGAACTTAAGAATTGTGATGGATGAATGAAAGCGCCAAAAGTTGCTCATACTTCCAATTCTAAAAAGGGATTAGGTGATTTCTACGGTACCGGTTTAAAAGCCAAGATGGGAAAGATGGTTGAAGGCGTAGGTACAATGGAAGTCACACCTAAGAAAATGAAGACGCCTCCTAAATCTTTGGCTTGATAAGAAAAGTTATTTACTTGTTGATTTTGAGATCTGCTCATAAATAGAAAATATTTGCGAATCTTCTAAATCATCATCTTCTCGAGCTTCAAGCATCTCCCGATTTTTTATGAAGTTATGTATACTATCACAAACTGTTTTATTCTCCGTTAACTTTCCCATTGTAAATTGACTCCACAATTCTTTAGATGGGATCATCCATATAATCTTAATAATATCTGTGCCTGGATATACTTTAAATAACATGGAATTTGTTTGCGCTTGAGGTTTAGTAAGTCTAGGTTGCCATATGAGACGTTTTGTAACACCATCATCATCTGTGCGAGTATGTGCAAATATGTAAAATGCATGATTACCAAAAGGTCTTTTCTTGATTAAATCATCACAACATTCAGCTATCGAAAATGATTGATTCGTAAAGTAATTTAAACGGTCATGTGCATCAAGGATATTAATTCTCACATGTGCATCAAGCATATTAATTCTCATTGGAGTTTCCTTTTTTTAGTAAACTTATCTCTTCACACATACATCTAAGTGCTTCGGGCAAATTAAAATCATCTAAAGGGTCTGAATACTCTTCTTTAAATTCTGCATACTCTTCTTTATATTCTGCAAAAAAATCTTCTCGTAATTTTTTCTGTTGTTTAACATATGTTTCAGACTCTTTTTTAAATATGTTTGTCAGTTCATCTAAGCTATATTTTTTCTTATCCATATCTTGCCTTATAATAATTATTTTAGTTAAATGAAACTGAATCCTAACCGCAGTCCAGCGTAAAGGACAAAGGATATATATGACACCCGAAGTAAATTCAAGTCAAGATGTAAAAGCAAGTGATAAAGAACTTAACTTTAGAGCACTCCAAAACAAGTATGAAAAAGCATTAGAACAAGAAAGAAATGCACGTATAGAAGCCGAAAGAGTAGCTCAGGAAGCATTGAATCGAAAAAATGCAGAACATGAAGATGATGATGATTCTGAACCTTATGTAGACAAAAAAAAATTAAATAAGACTCTTGCAAAATTTGGAGAACAAACTAAACAATTAACTCAAACAGAAATACAAAGAGCTGTGCAAATGGCTCGTGAGCAAGAAAAACAAGAATCATGGATTGAAAATAACCCTGATTTTTACGACACCCTACAAGAACATGCTGATAAACTCGTAAAAAAAACCCCCCAATTAGCTAAAACAATTTTACAAATGCCTGATAACTTTGAGAGACAAAAGTTAGTGTATCTTAACATTAAAGAGTTAGGTCTCGATAAGCCTGAGACTAAACAACAATCGATTCAAGAAAAAGTAGATGCTAATCGTAGATCTCCTTATTATCAACCTTCAGGTGTAGCTACAGCACCATATGCTCAAGTAGGTGACTTTAGTCAATCAGGTCAAAAAAACGCTTACCAAAAAATGCAAGAACTCAAAAAACAACTCAGAATATAATCACAGCCCTCCAAGGTTGGGGGCTTCTCCCGAAGCCCTTTCATGTAAAACGGCTTTACATTAGGAAGATATGTCAAAAAAAACAGAATTTAATTTTAGTAAAAAATTTAAATTAGAATATGTTCCGTTCGACGCAGAAATAAATACAGCTCATCGCATGAAACTTTGGTTTGAATATTGGATTTTGTCTCTTCTTGAAAACTATAAAAAGTGAGCAAGTTTATAAAAGAATATGAAGATGTTGACAATATATTATGGAATAATATTAAATTAAATTACGCTAGTCCGGCGTCAAGGATATTCGCGTTAGTGTGCTATCGCAAGCACTTTCTTACGATGTGATCGAAAACGAACGTATGTTAAGCTCGTTCACTGATCATCATATCATATTAACCTCAATATGAGGTTTACATGTCTATTACTACTACAGGGAATTTAGGCCCTCTTATACTCCAGTCGCTCGCGCCTGCCATGTTATACGTGCCTACCCCTACTATGAACTATATTACCGTCTGCGATAAGGTCTCCATGCCTGCTAACGGCGGTACTACATGCAGATTTATGAGGCCAAGAGCCTTACAGCCCCCTACGATTCAATTGGGCAATGCCGGTATTGATCCCCCAGCCCAAGTTCCTCAGCGTAAACGAGTTGCGCTGAATAAATCTTCGATAATTGACTTGGAACTCCTCGCTGCTTAGCAGACGGAAGACAAGGCGCAAGCAGGGAAACCGTGCAGCGTGAACGACCAAATTCGAAGACCTAGAAATAGGATGCGATGGCCTGAACATTATGGAAACATAATGAGGAAGAGCGAAATATCTTCCCGCCTCTTAATGAGGTCAAAAAAGTAACAGTATGGACATAATTGATGCCCAAATGGCGTTTTTCGGAACAGGTGAAGAAGTTTACTCGTATTTATTAGCTGCATAATTAACTTGATCTTTATATATAACCCATGTTAAAATCCTTGGAAAAAGGAGGATAATATGGAAAGAAGTAAGGAAGAATTAATGTACTCATACGCTGCTGGAGCAATCGATGGAGATGGAGCAATTTATCTTGTTAAGGAAANTAGGTTATATATTCCTTTTGTCCAGCTTGCAAAAAAATTTGGCATTTTAATTTCATCATTTAAAAATGATTTTGGTGGAATAGTGGGATCTATCAAACCTAGATTACCTCACCATGCGCCATTACATTATTGGAGATTGAAAGGAGCTGAAAACTGTAAAGAATTCCTTGGGAATGTTTCACAATTTTTGGTTTACAAAAAAGAAAGGGCAGAAATTTTATTAGATTACATTGATAAAAATCCATTTGTAAGAGGAAAAACTCTAACTCAAGATCAGATGATTGAGAGAGAAAAGTATCATGTGAAAATAGCGTCATTGAATGATGAAGCTTATCTTCAAAATATTTCAATGGTTTCAAAAACATATGTTAACAACGAAGATCCAGCTTTTTGGGCATATGTCGCTGGCATAATGGATACTGACGGATCTTTTTCTGTAAAGAGACAGAAAGGACATTCCGAAACAAAAAATCTTAGGTATATCCCCTGTATTCAAATATCAATGGCTTCTTTGGATGTAATAAATCACATAAGAAGGAATTGTGTTTATGGAACCGTGTGCGTAGTAAAAAACAAAAGTTGCTCACGTGGTTTTCATTATGCATGGAGTATAGGTAAGAAACAGGATTCATCGGAATTTATAGAAAAAATACTTCCTTATTTAAAAGAAAAAAAAGAACAAGCTTCGATTGTCTTAGAGTTTTGCAAAAATAGTGAAAATACTAAATATTGCAAAGCAGGAATTCCTAAAGAAGAATTGGAATTTAGAGAATCGTGTTATCAAAGAATTGTGGCTTTAAATAAAAGTGGCAGCCTGTTGTGTGATTCTCAATAAGGTTAGAGAACACATAAAACTTGGCTATATGCTGGAAACTCCTAAAACTATCGGTACCAAAGTGTGAAAATCTGATAGATGTAACAATGGACAATCAGCAGGGAAGGCTCGAAAGAGAACCCTCAACGACTACACGCCAAGGGCTCTGTAACCGCAGAAGTCAAGATATAGTCTGAACAATGGTGAGAGCCATTGAGAGAGGAATAACAAGACTCTCCGCCATTTATAAATGGTCATAAAAGTAACAGATAGTGCATTATAAATGAACAAGTGATCCTTCAAGATCAAGAGGGGGTCCTAGCATGGGTCTCCGAACGTCTGGCCGTTTCGATGAGACAAGCCGAGGATTGAGATTAAGTCCTCGATAAACCTTTGGTAATTGACTTGGAAGGCTAAGGTAAATGAAAACAGAAATGGCAATGTTACCAAACGGTAACTATGAACAAATAATAAGTCCTATTCAGCATGCATGTATTTTTGAAAATTGGTGTTGTGTTGAATATAGATGGAAAAAAGGAAAACTTCTTCTTAAAATAGAAGATGGAGATCCTTACGAAGATGGTTATAGTTCTGAAGTGAATGTAAAATATTGTCCATTTTGTGGTTATAAACCAGAATGATTTTACTATGCCGACAAGGCGCAAGCAATGTAAAGCTGTTTTACATGTGCAGCGTGAGAGACTAAACCCAGAGGCCCGAAAGGGATGCGATAGTCCGAACATTCCAACGAAAGGGAATGAGTCTAGCAGAAATGACTAGACCATGTCGAAAGACAGGGTAACAGATTGTTAATTTTGCGCGATTACATTGTTTCAGCAGCCTCTACGTTAAATGCAGGTGGCGGCTCCAACGGTAGAATTGTTGCCGTTGTAAAATCAGACCTGATTGAGGTGGAACTCCTCGCTGCGTAAGCAGACGGACAACACTGCGGAACCCGAAAGGGACCGTAAACGAGTAAGGCGGTCAGACACTCGAAAGAGTGAAGCGGTACTCTAAACTCTATGGAGACATAGAGAGGTGGCAGAAATGATCACCCGCCTAGAAATAGGTCACAAAAGTAATAGAATGGATAACCCTACTAATCTAGGTGTGAGCGACTTTTCATTAGTTGCAACCACTCTAGATACGAACAATAAAATGAGTGTTGTTCTAAAACCTTCTCTGATTGACTTGGAGTGCCTGGCTGCTTAAGCAGAGGTTAACAAGGCGGAAGGCGTAAGCCACCGTGAGAGACTAAGTGAGAGGGACGCGAAAGCGTATGCGATAGTCCGAACCATGACTATATATAAAATCATGGAAGTTAGCAGAAATGACTAACTCGCTCGAAAGAGTGGTAACAGAATGGCTTATAAATTTATGAGCGGTATAGAAGGGATGGATAGATTTGGTACAGGCCCTGTACGTTCTGCATATTTTATGCTTACGTCAACTGAACTACAAAGTGACTTTGATTCTTTGGTAGGTCAAGGTTTCTTAAGCCAGTGGAACTATCCGACGCCAAATGCATCTGCACTGCCTTCTGAGTATGGATCTGTGTTTAACATCAGAATCCTGACAAGCTCTGAAGCTCCAGTTGCACGTGGAACAAGTGCTAATGGTCAAGATGTCTATTACAGTACTGTATTAGGCAAACAAGCCATTACACATATTAACCAAGATGGTTATTCAATGAATTTGATATATAGAGACCCATACTACAGTGGTATGTTGGCCCAAAACGCTACTCTTGCAGTTAAGTTTGCGCAAGCGCAGGCTATTACGCAAGATACAGCCATTAGAAACATTCTAAGTACCAGACTTTCGTCTGTAAACTATTAAGGAGGTTTATTATGGCTGAATATTCTCGCTTAATGAGCGGAAGCGTTTTGTCTAATGGTGGACAAACAGCAGTGATATGCCCTTCAATACCTAACTATATCGAAATTACCAATACGACTGAGATCACAGCTAATAGCGGTGGTGTTACTCGTGCTTGGTGGATGACCGATATGGGACAAAGTGCTGCAGCCTATATTACTACTACATCGGGTACAGATGCATCTTTGTATACAACAACCAACGGTTTTACTACTATTCAAGCAGCTTTGGCGCTTCAATATGGTGCAACCGTATTTTTGGGTGCTTCTGGTGTGGTGGCAAAAACATCGCATACAGTAATTACTGTAACCACGACAGCAGCTCATGGTTTAGTAACAGGTAACTGGATTCAATTCCAAAACCTTTACCAAACATCATCTACAGGTATGCAGCAAATTGCCGGATTGCCTTTTATGGTGACGGTAACAGATAGTACTCATTTTACTGTATATTGGGATGGTAACGAATCCAATTATACCGCATTGAGTTCCGGTGGTTTGAATACCAATGCGAGCTTTAAGCAAATACTTTATCCAGTGCTCTATGCACCAGGTAATGCTTATATTGCAGCTGTATCTACAACTACAGGTGTAACTACTGTGACAACTACTGCTCCGCATAATTTTAAAGTAGGGCAAGAGATTGGTTTTAGAATTCCTTCAGTATGGGGACCTTCTCAATTGAATGAATTACCTGATAACACAATCCCAGGAAGTCCACAGTATTTCTATGTAGCGACTGTGCCAACAAGCACGACATTCACATTCTTGAATGCTCCTGCTTATACTGCGTTTACATCTAATCAGACTTTTGCAAGCTTTGTGGGCTTAAAATTCCCTCAAGTTTTTGCAACCGGCGATGTAAACAGTGGTGGCTATCCTTACACAGGTTATGCATTGTATCCTTCACCAACCGTATTTAATGGTTACACTTCCAGCACAACTGTTGGTGTGAGCACTATTAATGGTCCCGGTATCCAAGGGGGATATATTAATGCTACTTGGCAGGGATTTGTGATAGGTTCAACCATTGCGGGTAGTGCAAATGACCAGATATACTGGCGCGCTTATACCCATGATTTGAATACGTAATATATATTATTTATTGAATATAATATTTTGGCGCTTTCCTTAAAAAAGAAGGCGCCTTAATTCAAGAAAAAACTAACAATCTTAGTTGTAATAATATTTTGAATATTGCATCTTAGGGACGGGACAAAATGTCCCCACCCTTGTGTAATAGAGGTATAATATGGCAACACCCTACCCATTCCCTGGACCTGTTCCACCTTATACTAATCTGCCTATTGAGTCTCAATACTATAATCCAAGCCAGTTTTTCATATCAAATGTTACATTAGGAACAACCACAACCGTAACCACGACTGAGAACATGAATTATGTCATCGGTCAATTAGTTCGATTAATTATTCCTCCGATGTTTGGATGTAGACAGTTAAATGAACAACTAGCATATGTGATTTCGATTCCAAGTGCGAATCAAGTGACATTACAATTAGATTCTTCAAGAAATGTAAATCAATTTACATCATCATCAAATCCAACACAACCGCAGATATTGGCTGTAGGGGATATAAATCAAGGAATAATCAATAGTACAGGAAGAGTAATGCTATCTACAACTATTCCGGGAAGCTTTATAAACGTATCACCATAGGTAAAACATGAACGAAATCAAGAAACATAAAAGTACATCAGAAAAAGAACTTGATAACATGCAAAAACAATTCGATAATTTCGATTCTCAAGTGAAAGAAATGACACAAGACAGAATGAATGCAGCGCCAACAAAAGAAGTTGAACCTCAGACTAAGCTATCTCAATCTGAAATAGAAAAATCTAAAGACATATATCTGAAGCCTAAAAGAACCATCTCGAGCAAAGAAAGATTTAATGAAAAATTTAGAGATGAATATAATTTTAGCAAAGAATATGTTCGATTTACAGCTGAAAATAAAGAGATTATAGGCGAAACGATAGAAATGTGGTCTAAACCATATCCTGGTCTCCCTGCTGAAGAATGGGCGATACCCACAAATAAACCTGTCTGGGCACCTCGATATGTTGCAGAACAGATAAAAAGAGCAAAATATCATCGATTAACGATGCAACAACATGTATCATCCGGAACTGACGGGATGGGACAATATTATGGTGCAATGGCTGTTGATACAACTGTGCAGAGACTGGATGCATTACCAATCAGCAATCATAAATCTATATTTATGGGTGCGAGTAATTTTTAGAAAAGATCGAATGTAAAACGGCTTTACATTCATAAAATTAAAGGAAAAATAATGGCTAAAGAAAAATGGATACAAGACATTAATATGAAGAAAGGCGCTTTACATAAAGCTCTACATGTTAAGGAAGGCGAAAAAATTCCTGAGGCCAAATTAAAAAAGGCAGAGCATAGCAAAAATCCAAAAACAGCAAAAAAAGCGAATTTGGCAGAAACTCTTAAAAAAATGCATAAAAAATGAATTTACTTAGCGATATCATCACATATATTCGTAGGATTATAAAAAGCCCTTCTAATACTGCTATAACAGATAATTTGTTATTGGACTATATTAATCGATTTTGGATTTTGGATGTAGATGCTCGAATACAATTATTCGATTTAAAGACTACATATCAATTTCTAACACAACCTGGTGTAGATCGATATAATATGCCTTTATACAATATTCAGACAGAACAGGGATCGCAAAATATATCTTTTTACCCCGTTTATCAGGGATTTTTGAGTCCTGCTTATATAAATGGAATACAAGCGCCATTACAAACGCAGGACAATTCGTTTTTTAATATTTGGCCTAATATTACTCAACAAGCAAATGTGATAGGTGTGGGAGATGGCATCAATTCTAACTACACCTTAACATTTCCTATAGCACCGGATAACTCTAATCCTGTCACGACACCTGTTTCTTATCTTTTAAGAGGGCATGTGGATATATCAGGTATCATCGCCACAAATCAAAATATAGATCCGCCTGTGGGTAATACATTGAATATGTCAATACCACAAAGTAGTATCAGCCCAGCTATTTATTTTAGCACCACGGATAGTACAGGTGCTAATATGACGGTACAAGATTCGGGACAGTTCTTAATGGGTAATGTAAATTATGGACTGTTAATGGTGCCAGGGACCAATCCATTTGGTTATTCCGCATTAAGTGGTGGCTATTCTACAACTATCAACACTATTAATTATTATACTGGCGTAGCTAACGTGACATTTCCTTCGGTTGTACCTAAAGGTCAAAATATAAATGGGAACGCTTTTTTCTTTCAAACGGGATTACCACGAGCGATGCTGTATTATAATAACGTAATCACTCTCAGAAGCCCTCCAGATCAGCAATATCTTGTACAAATTGACGCATACTTAAGTCCTGCGGCATTTTTAAATTCATCATCAGCATTACAATTTGCTTATATGAGTGAATATATTGCACGAGGAGCAGCGAGGAAAATACTTTCAGATACAGGTGACGTAGAACAATTTATGTTTTATGAACCTATTTTTAGAGAGCAAGAAATCTTGGTGTGGAAACGTAGTCAAAGACAATTTACTCAAGATAGAACACAGACTATATATAGCCAAGGTATCAACCAAGGTCAATCAGGGTTTAACAATATTGGAGGTTCTACAATATGACATTTGCAGCATACACATCAGGGATTCCAAACCCTCCAAATGATCCATCGGTGGATGTTTTCACGATGCAATCTAACGTTAATGCTATACCTCAATTAATTGACGTAGATCATGTCGGATTTAATAGCACATACGGTGGTACACATGCACAAGTGCAACTACAAGAATTATCGGGTATTGCCCCTCCAGGTGTACCAACAGGATTGGTAGGAAACGGCTTTGGAACATTATATACAAATGTAATAAATGGAAATGGGGAACTTTGGTATGTTAGAGGAGCATCTACGACAGGTATTCAACTAACAGGTCCAGGAACACCTACAGTTTCATCCAATGGTTATACATTTTTACCGGGTGGAATTTTAATGGAGTGGGGTAATTTTACAGCAACGAATATTTCTACAAAAGCTGTAACGTTTCCATTGGCATTTCCAAATAATGTGTTCAATGTACAAGTTACTTATGTGGTAAGTGATAGCAGTACGATACGAAATGGAGTCGAAAGTGGAACGATATCAAAAACAGGATTTACATGGATAGGTACTTCTACAAGTAGTCTAATTTCAGTTTATTGGACAGCAGTGGGAAATTAATATGGGCGAAAAAATAATCGTTGGTCCAATAAATAGAGGTCTAAGAACAGATAGGACGCCGTTTGTAATAGATAACGACTCCTTTCCGACACTCATAAATGCCTATCAATGGCGTGGAAGGGTTAAAAGAAAACGAGGAACCTCCTTATTGGGAAGATTACAACGAATTATAGGTACAACCGATAATACGGGAGCCATAACAGTAACGATTTCTCCAACGCCGATCCTATCAGGATTAGTTTCATTTAATATCGGTACAGATATATTCACTGATCCGGGAGGCACGAGTCCCGTTACCTTAATAACTAATGGATCAGGAACAGCCACTTTAAATAGGACATCCGGGCTTTTAACCGTTACAGGATCGATTGCTTCTTCTGGTGTAATATATTTCCCTACGCTACCCGTCATGGGTTTAGAAGATTTACAATTACAATCTTCCCAGTACCCAGGAAATATCGCATTTGATACAGATTATGCATATAATATTGCATCTACCTCCCCAGTGACAATTACAGATGTAAGTTTTTATAAAAATCCATTAGCTAGTGCTACATTACCCGGATATGTTCCTAAAAGTAATCTTACTCCATTATATTGGAACGGAAAAGATTACCAGCAATTTTGGTCAACTAACTATGAGAACGCATTTTGGGCAACAAATGGCATAGATGTGCCCTATACAGGTTCTACAATAGGAATGCAATTTAAAACAATCAGTACTATAACGGCCACTACCTCAACTACAGCTACAATATCTATAACATCTCATGGACTAGTAGTAGGAGATTTTATTTTCGTAAATGAAGTTTCAAATACAATGACGGGTATAAATTTTCAAACAGGTTACGTTACTACTGTTAATATTGATGGAAATACATTTATAGCTACATTTCCATTTGCTTCATTAGCCGGAAGCGCTTCTTCAGGTATAGTGCAATATCTTACAAATACAGCAGTTCCCGGAAAAGATTGTTTGCGATGGTATGATGGATCTCCCTCTGGTGGAACAGGAACAGGTTGGGTAAATTTTATGCCACCTTTGTCTCAAGGCATTTATTCGATTTCCGATTTACCACAAAGACAATATTATCTGGTTGGAGCTAAAATCATAATACCATTTCGAGACAGATTATTATTTTTTGGTGTAGTTGTCCAGGCGTCATCAGGAAATCCTATTTATCTACAAGATACGGTAATATGGAGTCAGAATGGCACACCTTATTATAATTGTTCGTATACAAATACCCCAACTGCTACTGTCGATACACCAGTCAATGCAACTAACGTTTTTAATGCTATATTAACGCCAATAAATCAAGTAGCTACTTCACCCGCATTCTTCGAAGATCAGTTTGGTTTTGGTGGATTCATTGCAGCTGGGTTACAACAACCAATAACAGGTGTAGGACCTAATGAAGATGCGTTAATCATAGAATTTACTACTATCCAAACTCGGTTTCTTTATACAGGAAACGATCTCGATCCGTTCAATTTCTACTTAATTAATGCGGAATTGGGATGTAGTAGTACATTCTCTGTGATCATTATGGATGAAGGAATTCTATCTCGTGGAAGTAGAGGTTTCATTATAACTAGTCAAACACAATCTATACGTTTTGATTTAGATATCTTACCGCAATTTTCAGAGATAAGTTTAACGAATAATGGTGCGGAAAGAGTAACTGCGCAGAGAGATTTTATAAATGAATGGGTATATTTTACCTATCCTTCAAATGAAAATACCTATACCTATCCCACACAAACTCTACAATATAATTATCGAGACAGAAGTTGGGGTATCTTTAATGAATCGTATACTACCTATGGACAGTATCGAGCTAACACAGGTGATACATGGTTAACAATAGGTTATAACAGTTGGAATGCTTGGACTGTTCCCTGGACTTCCGGCACGTCTACTTTATTAGAACCTAAAATAATAGCGGGAAATCAGCAAGGTTTTATATTAATTCGTGATCAAGGAACTAATGAAGCAACATCACTATATATCCAAAATATAGTAGGAAGTGTGATGACTTGTACTAATCACTGTCTTAATAATGGTGACTACATAGTAATAAGTGGTGTACAAGGAACTATAGGATCGTCGGTTAATGGAATGGTGTTTTCGGTATCCTCTCCGTCCGTTAATTCATTCAATTTAAATCCTTCTATTCCATCAGGAACATATTTAGGCGGTGGTTTTATAACAAGGATGTATAATCCTCTGATTCAAACGAAACAATTTCCTGTTTCATGGCAAATGTCCAAGAAAACCAGATTAGGGCCACAACAATATTTATTTTCTACCACAGACAATGCACAAATTCAAGTTTCAATTTTTTTAAGCCAAGATTCAGAAAACTCATGGAGTAATCCAAATAATAACACACCACCCAATGGATTAATTTACTCACAAGTTCTTTATACATGTCCTGAAAGCACTAATTTAGGATTGACTCCTGCCAATGTAAATTTACAAATGCCTCTTACACCTGCTTTACAATCACAAACATGGCATCGAATAAATACATCATTGATAGGAGATACAATACAAATAGGTTTTAATATGTCAGACTCTCAAATGAGAGATCCAACGTTAACTAATCAATTTTCAGAAATAGAATTGCATGCATTTATATTGGATGTTTCACCTTCACAGGTATTGGCATGAGTACTACACAAAATTCCGGTCGACCTAATGGTGCGCCTTATCTTAGAACATCTAGAGAATTTCCTGAGGATCCTAAAAAGTTAACTCTGCAGATTAGTAAGAGTTACATAGAGATCGCGAATGCAGTAAATAGTAGAACGATCTCAATATTTCCTATTTCTAATAGCATCCCCACAGGGGAAACATGGTATATCAATTCTACAACAGATTTGACAACAAATAACAATCAAAGACAACAGACTGTCAGACAAGTATACGTGTTTTCTACTATAGACACTGGAGCTACATTATATATTCCGCATTATATCACTAACTTTGTCATGTTTTCCAAAATTTATGGCACTTGTTATACCAATCTGCCAGATTATAGACCCATTCCCTATGCTTCAGTTGCTGCGAATACCAATATCGATGTTAGAGTCGATACTACAAATATTTATGTGGCTAATGGAACGGGATCACCACAAATAAATTCCGGCATGATAATATTAGAATGGTTAACGTCTGTTTAAAAATAATAGTTGATGATATTCTGAAAAGAAAGAGGTGACAAATGAATTCGATGAATGGCTTTGGTGGTCCTGTAAATAGAGCGAAGCCACATGCTCCATCAGGTTATAAATACGCTGAAAATTATACTCCAGAACAATGGAACGCCTATGATAAATCACAAAACCTTTTTGATCCGGAAAGTTTATCCTATAGATTAGCACATGGTGATCAGGAAGCGTACAACGAATTAGAAGCTCCGGCATTGCGTCAATTCAGTCAACTACAAGGGAATATAGCCTCACGCTTTAGCGGTGGTGGTGGGGGAGCAGGAGCGTTAAGTTCAAGAAGAAGTAGCGGATTTCAAAATGCATTATCTTCTGCGGGTTCAAACTTTGCTCAGGACTTACAAGCACAACGTTTAGGACTAAGACAACAAGCTATTAAGGATCTACAAGGCATGTACAATGATTTCTTAAGACAAGAGCCTTATAGTCTGCAAGCTAAGCCACAACAACAGCCAAGTGGATGGGGTGGAATATTGGGCGCAGGTCTTGGTGGTTTAGGCGGTTTTTTTGCAGGTGGTCCTTCTGGAGCATTATCAGGAGCTCAATTAGGATATGGAATAGGTTCAGGATTTTAATAATAGGTAATATATGGTTCAAATCATCCCGGCAAATCCAACAAAACAGTCATTTTCTCAGAAATTAGCAGGTGGTATAGGAAGAGGGTTAGAGATAGGCTCACAACTGTATGGAGAACATCAACAAAAACAATTATTAGCTCAAGAGAAACAAAGCGCCACTGATGCTATTCTACAATTGACCGGAAAAGATACATCCGGATTACCGTTGGAAATGCAAAAAGAATATTTGTCTAAGGCACTTCAAGGTCAAAATGAACAAGCCAAACAGCAATCTAAATATCAATCTCAACTTGATTTGATGAAACAACTCGGACTCAATTTAGGTGAAGAAGAGGAAAATGAACCTACACAGGGACAGAGATTCGAAAAAAAACAACCTAAAGGCATTCTTAAACCTGAGTATGAAAATCTTGCATCTGAAAATAAACGAGCACAACCTTCAAAGCTAATTCCTGAAAATAAGATTCAAGCTATGGCATTAATTAATCCGGCTGTAGCTGACAAAATGCAAAAGCATAATGATAATATAATGACTCAACAGAGACATGAAGAAGACATTGAACAGAAAAGATTTGAATCAGAAAGAAATTATCATACAAAAGCAACCATTGAAGCGGATAAAGAAATTGAACAATTGCGTTCAGTAATACCTAAAAAAGAAATGGCTTTAGATTTTGCAAGAGGAGCTATAGAATCTGGAGAAATTGGAGCTTTTTCTCTTGCAAATTTAGCTGAACGAACTGGTATTAATGAATTACAAAATGCTAAAGGTGCTCAATTAATTACAGCAGCTAAAGAAAATCTTTTATCTAATATGGGTCGAGTTAGTTCAAAAGGACAAAATCTTTGGTTTGAACAAAGATTAAATTCTATGTTTCCTAAAGTGGGTCAATCTGAAGAAGCAAATTTAACAATTCAAGAAATGTTGGATGCAGAAATCGCTTTAGATAAATTATATTTAGAAGAATATGATCGGTTAACTGAATCAGATGAAAAGAATTTTGGTTATGGAAGAAAAGATAGGGCAAAAAGAGCTCGATTAGCTATTAAACCAATGGAAAATCATGTGTTTAATCGTGCTGTATTTAGAATGAAGGAAATAGAGGAACAAGAAAAAGGATTAAGTGATATAAAAAAGAAAGTCGGTAAAAATGTTGATAAAGGAACTCCTTTAACTTTAGCAATGGCTAAATTATATTATGAAAAATATGGCGATGAAGCCGCAAAAATTGCTGAGAAAAATGGATATAAAATACCAACTTTAGAAGATTATAAATCATTTAGAGAACCTTCCCGCGAATTCCGAGAGGAGTTGTAATAATGAATAATACCATATTTGAATTGGTAAGAGAGAAACCGACAGAAGGCAAAGATGGTTTTTTGGAAATGGCGAAGAATGCACCTCAACCAAAAGACGATTCTTATTTAAATTCCATTGCAGATTATGCAAAAACTTTTCTAAAGGGTTCAATAGAAGGAATGCAAAATTTAAGTAATATAATGGCGCCTTCAATTAGGACTCCTGAAATAAAAGAAGGTAAATTTCAGTTTGGTCTTACACCTTCGGAAAGATCGGAAAAATTGACAGAATCATTAGATGAATTATTGCCAACAGATGAGAGATATATTCAAAGATCTATAAGAAGGGGATTAAATCAAGCTCCGTCTACGTTAGCTTTTCCTGGAACTCAATTATCTTCTTTACCTCGCTCCATAATTGCAGGATTTGCTGGAGAGGGCGCAAAATCTCTTAATTTACCTGAGTGGGCACAAACAGCAGCTGAATTGACAGCATATATTGGACCAGATATAACAAAAAAACTTTTAAAAACAGGAAGTAATAAAGAAATAATTGAATTTGCGAAAAAAATGGGAATGACAGATGAACAGATCACACCTTTACTACAATCAGAATTTAAACAAAAATGGTTATCTAAACTCTCTCCTAAACGAGGTTCAACTGAAGTAGCTTTGAAGAATACAAAAAAAGGACTTCAAGAATCATATAATTCTATTCAGAAATCAGAAAAAGCTTTAGTAGAAATATCAGAAATAGAAAATGGAAAACTCATTAATTCCTTGATGGAAAAAATCGATGAAATGCCTAGTCATATAAAATCAGAAATAGAAAAAGATCTTCAAGAATTATTAAATAATAAAATTACTGGAAGATCGTTAATGAATTTTTTCAAAGACATTAATTCTAAATTTTCACAAAACACAAATGAACTTTCTCTTTTAAAAAAACCTATAACTGATGCATTAAAAACAATATCTCCTGAAGTAGCTAAAGATTTTGAGATGGTAAATAATCTTTATACTAAATATTATCGAATCGCATCTCGTTTAAAACCAAATCTCATGAGTGATATAATTGGAGCTGGAAAAGCTTTGGGGATAGGTATTTCCACATTAGGAGCATTGACAGTCGGATATTATCCTCCATTAATTCATTTATTAGGGGAAAAAGCTGCTTCTAAATTAGCACAACATCTTTTGATAAATCCTAGATTACAGCAATTATCTGAAAAAATGATTATAGCAATGAATGAAAATAAGTTTGGAGTTATAAAAAAATTAATAAAATCTTTCGTTAATCAGATCAAAAATCAATCTCCTGAAACTGCAAGGGCTTTAGAAAATATTTCAGACAAAGATTTAGAGGAATTTCTTATGAATCAAAAAGAAAAAGCTGAATAAAAACCAAAGCGAATATTCCTAAAATAATCATTTTCTTACTCCCTCTTTAAGCAAATCATAAAACATAACATGTAATGTATCCATTCTAGAATTGGCCGCATCGATTCTAGACGAATTAGATATCCATAAAGTTATCAGAATAGCTGCTATAGCTATATTTACGCCAATAATAGCTAAAGTATCTGCGTGATTCTTAAAAAAATTTTCTTTTTCCATTATTTTCCTCCTTTATTTCTCTCTTCATACGTATAATAATATACGCTATCTAATTTATAAACAAGTACCAATCTTTTCTTTAAATTTTCGTATCTTTAAATTTAAATAAAATTTAAATTATAAATTGAACAAAAAAGGAGTCCATATGTCTTACCAACCAGGCGCAAATATTTATACACAAGGTTTCGGAAGTCGTCCAGAAAATGTTGAGGTTCCACACCTAGACGTACGGGCTCCTAATACAACTGACTATCAATATCCTATCGGTAAACGATGGATAGATCAAGTTGGACTTAATGACTATACTTTAGTTGGAATAACATCAATCGGTGGAGTTCTTTCAGGAACATGGAATCTTTTAGGCACTAATACAGGGGCTCTTAATACTCTTACTGGTGGTTCAGGGGGCGCTATTAGCCCTAGTGCTGGAAATATTACATTAGCAGGTACAACAGGACAGATTACGACAACAGGTTCGGGAAGTACTATAACATGGTCTCTTCCTTCAGCGATTACTGCACCAGGATCACTTACAACTACAACCACGCTAACATCCGGAACTACATTAACTGTAGGTACAAGTGCTTCAGTCGGAACAACTCTTGGAGTAACAGGAGCCACAACATTAAGTTCTACTTTAGGAGTTACAGGACTTGCAACACTTGCAGCATTAACACAAGCAGGTACAGCTTCTATTAATGCTACAGGGTCAGCCGCAACCACAATTGGTGGATCATCAGGAGCTATAACAATAGCTGTTGGTGCCGGTAATTTGGCGATTAATGGTGCAGGTAATACCATTAATGTTGGTACGGATGCAGCCAATACAATTAACGTTGGTTCCGGAGCATATGCTTCTCTTATTACAATTGGATCGGTCACAGGAGCTGCTTCACTCGCATTAAAAGCAGGGACAGGAAATATCGCTTTATCCACATCAGCAACAGGAACAATTACCTTAGGTTTAGCTACACAAACTGGTACAATTACTATAGGTGCTTCGACAGCAGGTCAAACTATATCAATTGGTGCTGCAGCTGGAGCTAACACTATAACTATAGGTTCTAGCACAACAGGTAACATAACTAATTTATCATCAGCTATCACAGCATTACCTGGACCAGTGTATGTTTATACAGGAGCTGGTGCTCCTTCTAATGGTTTAGCATTGCATGTGGGAGATTTGTATATCAATACAACAGCCGCTTCAGCCACAACGAGAATGTATATAGCTACAGCAGCTAGCACATGGACTAACGTAACTTGCGCAGGTTAAAAATGCTAAAGAATTTTTCAAGAATAGAAGCACAAGTAGGGAGTCGTTTATATCATTTATCATGTGATATGGATTCTCCCATCACTGAAGTAAAAGAGGCATTATATCAATTCACAAAATATATAGGCCAGATAGAAGATAAATTAAAATCAGATGCTCAATCATTGGAGCAACCTGTTCAAGAAAACCCACCTGTAGAATCAAAGGAAACCTAATATGCCATCATTATTACCTGCAACAGCTCAACCATTAACTCAAATATCGATAGGGGAAGCTAGTGTTGGAAGTTCTTATACTTCAGTGGGAACATTCACTTCATGGTTAGAAATTATGATTATAGTTTCTACTCTCGATGCTGCTGTTCAATTATCTTTTGACGGTGTTAATGCTCATATAGCTATTCCAGCAGGAAATAGCGAACCTGTTATATTTAATATCGATTTTAAATCTAATCTTTTGACGATGCCATTAACTTCAGTTTACGTAAAAAGAATAGGTACTCCTTCAGCTGGAAGCTTATATATAAGCGGATTTAGTTCATCTCTACAATAAGGATGATATGCACCAAGACCTTTCACAACAAGCCTATTGTCAATCGGTAGGTACAAACTCGACCAATTATCCTGTCATCGATAAAAGAAATCCAACAGTAAATGACATATATTATCCTATTGGAAAGTTTTGGATTAATCAGACTGGCCCAAATCAAAGCTTATGGTATCTAAATTCGCTTTCTAATGCTACAGGTACACTACAAGCACTTTGGATACCTATTTCTATTGAGACAGTATTAGCCACATTATCAGATACCGGCAATGCAAATATCGTCCCTCCCTCTTTAAGTAGCGCGAGTCCTCCAGATAATATCCAAATTATTGGTGGAACAGGTATAACTGTTGTAGGAAATGCGTCTAATAATAGTTTAACCATTACAAATACTTCTGGAGCTGCTGAGACACTAACCGGTAACGATGGTGTTGCCGTATCCGCTTCGGGTGGAACTATTCAAACTCTTGGTAATGTTGTTGCAAGCGGAACACATTCGGGATATCCTCTATACACATTCAATCCATCTAGTAATATTGAACAATGGGATATTCAAGTTGCATCTGCAATATCATCGACAAATATTGATTTAACCGGATTAGCAGCATTCAACAATACTCAGTTCGCCGTAGATTCTAATGGTTTTGTAACTTTGTACGGTGGTTCCGGTGCTCCGACATTGGGTATTACTCCAAATGCGCATACATCACCCGGCACTTCTCCTGTAGTACCAAATGCAAGTGGGGACATAATTATAGAAGGTGGAGCTACTTTTGCCACCGGAACACAAGCCAATCCAATAAGAACCAATTCTCTTGCTGCTAATACTATAGATCTACAAATACAATTAGCTGGTTCCCATGCAGCCACATCCACAGCAAATGATTTTGGTGTAGCTCAATTTGACTCTAATTCATTTGGTGTCACTAGTGGTTTTGTCACATTGAAAAATGGTGGCACAACAGGCGCGGTTACTTCTGTTATTGGAGATGATTCTAATCCTGTTGTACCAGCTTCTGGTGCTATTACTTTTGAAGGAACCGTTGTTGCTAATGCTACTAATGCTAAACCTGTTTATTTTCTTAAAGGCGCAACTAGCACTGAAGAACTAGAAGTTCAACTCACTACAACTAGCACATCAGGCTCGAAAAACATCAATAATGCCGGTCTAGCCTCATTTGATAGCGCTGCTTTTACAGTAGATTCAGCTACTGGTTTCGTATCTCTAGTAGGAGGATCAGCTCCTGCGGTAGAGACATTAACCGGTAATACTGGTGGGGCAATTAGTCCATCATCCGGAAATATTGGAACTGTTGGAACTGGTAGTATCACAATTGTAGGATCTGGACATACTCTTACAACTGAATTAACAGGTTTAACTCAATATGATATTTTAGTTGGACAAGGAAGTACAACGATAGGTTTAGTGGTTCCTTCGGCAACATCTGGTGTACCATTAATTTCCCAGGGATCTTCAAGCTATCCGGTATTTGGGACTGCCGTAGTAGCAGGAGGTGGTACAGGTGCCACAACTCTTACGGGTGTTTTGATCGGTAATGGAACATCTGCTATCACTGGAAATGCGATTACACAATATGATGTCTTGGTTGGGGGCGCTTCTAATGCTATTACTTCGATTTCACCAAGCACATCTGGATATGTTTTAACATCCAATGGCCCTGGAGAAAATCCGACATTTCAAGCAGTAGGAGCTTCTTCAATAACTCTTGATGGCGATTCAGGTTCAGCTAGTGGATCTACGATAACGATCAGTGGCGGAACATCAGGATTAACAACTACAGCTACAATAGCTACAATGGATATTACCGGTACTCTTAACGTATCCCACGGAGGAACGGGAGCTACTACACTTACAGGAGTGCTTACAGGTAATGGCACATCAGCTATTACAGCCAGTTCTGTCACGCAATACGATGTTTTAGTTGGTGGTGCTTCTAATGCGATTTCATCTGTAGGTCCTGGAACTTCAGGACAAGTATTGCAATCAGGAGGCGGAAGCGGTAATCCTGCTTATTCAACAGCTACATATCCTTCTAGCACGACAGTGAATCAAATACTTTATTCCTCTTCAAATAATACGATTGCGGGTCTCGCAACAGGAAATAATGGTGTTTTAATCACTTCATCGGGTGGCGTTCCTTCTATTCTAGCAGACGGTACCACGGGTCAAGTTCTTACTGCCACAACAGGTTCTCCTCCATCTTGGACAAGCATTAGTGTTACTGGGATCAGTACATTGGATGGTGATTCAGGTTCGTGTACCGGTTCAACCGTGACAATATCAGGTGGAAGTACTGGTCTCACTACTTCAGCTTCATCCGCTACAATGGATCTAACAGGAACTTTAAATGTTGGACATGGCGGTACAGGTGATACTTCATTTACAGCTTATAGTGTAATTTGCGGTGGCACTACATCTACAGGTGCTTTACAAAACGTTTCTGGTCTAGGAACTTCCGGTTATGTTCTTACAAGTAATGGACCGGGAGAGCTACCTAGTTGGCAGAACGCCGGTGATAATGCCCTCGCAATTACTATGGACGCTGGAACTTCGCCTATATCTCCTTCTTCCGGAGCTTTAGTATTTACAGGTGCACAAGTTGCTAGTGGTGTCGTAGGAACAAATGTAATACGCACAGATGGTTCTGCATCTAATACTATGACTCTTCAGATACAGAGATCAACTACAGCAGGATCATCAACTGTATCAGATAATGGAGTTTGTCATTTTAGTAGCACAGAGTTTAGCGTAGATTCTAATGGTTTTGTGACATCAAATAATATTACGCTTGTAGCCGGCACAGGAATAACTTTAAGTCCTAGCACCGGATTAGTTACACTCGGTGGAAGCATCACAATATCTTCAACAGGATCTGCCCTATTTAATTACAAGAATGTGAATCATGGTTCCAGCCCTTATACAGTATTATCTACAGATCAATATTTATCTGTAGACTGTTCTGGGGGAACAGTAACATTGGATTTTCCTAACACACCAACTACTTATCAAGTATGGTATGTAAAAGACAGAACAGGAAACGCTTCCACAAATAATATTTCGATTACAACTGTTGGCGGAACAGATACTATTGACGGTCAAACCACATACAAAATCGTTTCAAACTATGGTGCCGTTAATCTAATATATAATGGCACAAATTATGAAATTTTCTAATTATTGATAATTAAGAGGTAAAAGTGGCTTACAGAAACTACGACACAGCTGTATCTCATATCGTAGATCCTAACGGGTTTGGAGATTTTACTACAATTGGTTCAGCATTAACAGCAGCTTCATCGGGTCAAACTATATTTATTCGACCAGGAACTTATACCGAGAATCCTACCTTAGTTGCAGGTGTCAATTTGACAGCTTTTGAATGCGATAGCGCATTATCATCTACAAGTAATGTGATTATTAAAGGAAATTGCACTCTTTCTACAGCAGGGACAGTAACAATATCAGGTGTACAATTACAAACAAACTCAGCAAACTGCATCACTGTATCGGGAAGTGTGGCCTCAATATTAAATTTAAATAATTGTTACATAAACTGCACGAATAATACCGGTATTTCTTATAGTTCTTCAAGTTCTTCATCACAAATAAATATATTTAATTGTAATGGAAACCTGGGAACAACAAGTATCGGACTTTTTTCCGACAGTTCTTCTGGTTTACTTTATTTTAGAAATTGCTATTTTACAAATTCAGGTAGTTCTACAACCGCTTCAACATGTTCAGCAGGTCAATTAAATACTTTCGCGTGTACTTTTAATAATCCCTTGACATATAGCTCTTCAAACACGTCTTCATCCTTAGAACATACAGATATTGAAACGAATTCAACCAATTCCACATCTATTACAACAAGTGGTACAGGTACTTTAGGTGTAGACTATTGTTATATAGCTTCAGGATCAGCTTCTTCATTATCTATTGGTACAGGAACCACAATTATAGGATATTTTACTGAAATAAATTCTTCAAATACAAATGCAGTTACAGGGCTAGGCACATTTTCTTCCAATGGAACGATATATGTTAATTCACATCTAAGTAACGTCACGACTCAATCAGGTGGGGCAATTTCAGGTATAACTCAGGGGACAGCTCCGAGCGCCGGTTTCATAGGTGAACAGTTTAGAGCTAATAATACAGTAAACACTCTTAGTAATAATACACCTACAAACATTACTTCTATTAATTTGACTGCAGGTATTTGGGATATATCCTTGGTAACATTAACTGAATTTTCAGGTGTTTCTACTCAAAACAGTGTGGCCATATCAACGAATTCAGCATCATTTACAGGTGTGACAGCAGGCGATAATTATCTCGTAGCTCAATTTACACAAACAGCTCCTTTTATTTGCTTGTCCATTCCGAGTTATAGGGTAACTATTTCATCTACTACAACATACTATCTTGTTGCTCAAATTACGTTTTCATCAGGAGGAGGAAATGTTATCGGAAGGATTTCAGGAACCAGAGTTGGTTAAAATCCATAATTTTCTTCAGTAAAATTGTACTGTGGAAATAAATATCGAGCTTTGTACAAAGGTTGAAAATTACCATATTCCATTATTTCTCGAGCATCTGTGAAATAATGCATATAGTCTGTCATAAAACATAAATATTTTTCTGACGTTTCATCTTTAATCAAAAATATTTGAAGTTCGATAAAGTACGTCGTCATAATATGTTCTACGATATCGTATTCATGCTCTTCAACATAATATACTTGTTCAGTCATCACATCCATCATCTTTTCCCTCTTTTGTTTTCCATATTTTTTCGTAGTAATCCATAATTTTTAACATATCAAGTTTATATTGAGTATAAGGATAATCATTTATCATATAGTATGATGCAATTTGCGAAGCCATCGCACTAATCCATATACTGATGGAATATTTAGGCGAAGAATTTATAGCTTTATCCAATTTATTAAATGCATTTTTAAATTGCTCTGTGACTTCATTTCTTTCTGATTCAGGATCTTTCATTTTTGATCTTTCCTAGATTACATTCTTTTGCATTTTCAAGGTGATTTTTGATGTACTTTTCCAAAATTAAAATCTGCATTTGCAAGTTATCGATTTGTGCTTGCAATAATCCTTGTTCTTTTGCTAATGTGGTGTGGCGTGTAAAGAGTCCTTTTCGCAGGTTTTCCACTGCTTTTGACTGACGTTTGAGCTCCTCACGGAGCTCTTCGTTTTCTGTTTTAGGAAAAAATTCTAATTGTATCATCTTTTTATACACCCATCATTATTTACTATATAAGTATCTTGTGAAACGACTTTAACGGTAGCTTGAGCATAAGATGCAAATATTGTTGTGGCCAATATGGCAAACATAATCGTCTTTTTCATAGTATTTTCCTGTATTGTTGTTTTTCTTTAATTTCATCTAACCTTCTCTCAGCCATTCCACGATGGAATAACCAAGAAAAAAAACTCTTAATCATTTTCTAACCTATACATTTCTATTGGTGTTTTTCTGTATTTTTCTAAGTCTATTTCTTTCAATTCGGGTATCGCTTTATAATCAATAGATCCTTTTCGTACTATTTTCGACAGTTTTATACCGCCCCCCTTGCAATTTGACTTTCCAGACATACATATGAGACTGCTTCTCAAATCTTCTTCCTCTTTTTCCAATTGCGTCATTTGATTTTTTATCTGTTTCCATTTTGCAGCTGTCTCTATCCATATATCATCTTCTTTCTGTATAAAATCTCTTTCTATCATTCTAGGAGCTGTTAAATTCTGTACACAATCATAGAATTCAACCTCTTTACAGATCATATTTTTGATATATGATTCATCTCTGTTGACTACTATCACTTTCGATGAGTTATCACTGTAACTGAAATAATAAGCTTTGTCAAGTTCACAAATAGCCATCTGATGTTGTAATTGTGGGAAATACTTCTCCGGTATATTGCCGGATAGGGCTATTTCATGATCCACTTTTCCGGGACATTTTATTTCTACGATATTTTTTCCTTCAATATCAATGCCATCTAAGCTTGCCATCATCCATTCATGTTCTTTATGGAAGAGTACCTGTGGAAAAACCACCAATCCTGTTTCCTTTTCAAAAGCTTTCCTAGCGCTTTCTTCCATTTCTAAACCTCGTTTCATCGCTGATGATGAAAAGGATTCTTTTAATCCTAGTTTTTCTTCCCAGAGTTGATAAGGGGTCTTCCACGGGCTTACATGCATAATAACAGGCGCATCCGATGCGCCTATTTTATTTTTTCTTAACTCTAACCACTCATTAGATTGTTGAATTAAAGCGCTCATTTTATGCCTCCATCGCTACTGATTCTAATACCATATCTTCTTTACCCATAGCCTTCAAAAATGCTTCTTCTTTCTTCTTGATAGCTGCATTTTTTACTCTATCATAAAATGCAACAGGTAGTTCGTAGAGAGAATTTGCATTAATAGGGTGTTTCTTTATGAAATTCATAACGGTTTCTTGATATTCTACTTCGCAATCACCAAGAATTTCAATAAGAGTGTCCGCCATTTCTTTGGAGATTATCTCTACCACGGATTCTTCTCTATGTGTTGGAGCGTGATTATTGTTTTTTATTTCAATCAGTTCTTCGTGTGTATATCCGGCCCCCTTAATTACATCAGGAAATAATTGACGCGCTAACATAGACATCGCTCTATTGTAAAGCATAATGCTAGGATATTTCTCATACATATTCTTGGCCAATCCGGCTCTCTTAGCATCATCCCATGAAAAAGTTATTGTCCAAGTGTCTCCGTTATCACATCTCTTTCCATGTAAAATGCATATCGTATTATCCGATTTAGGATCTTTTATAATGCTGTGTCCTTTCTGACGTATTAAAGACGCCATCATTTCAGATGACATTCCTACTTTGCCTTGTACGTAATAAAGTCCACCATTCAACGCCTCTAAAGGATGAATATTCAAAGATTTGGCTTTCTGCACTATGGCAAACAATCCTGCTTCACCCATCGATTGAAAATGTTTTGTCTTCATTAATGTTGAACACATGTTTGTCATCGTATCTACGTCTTTCAAAATAGTATCAAAACAAACTTCTTCTCTAATTGCTAATGTATTCATGTTATCTCCTAAGCTTCTAGCTGTGCTAATTCACGTTTATAATAATTCTTAACCCTTTCCGCTTCCCTATCCTTTTCTTTGTAATGCTCTATGACCATACAATCTAAATCTTGTATGTCTTCAATTATACCAGAACCAACATTAAAGTTTGTACATAGCGTCACAAGAGCATTAGCAATTTTTTTCTTATCTATACTCTCTCTAGCGTTGTATAGTTCATTACACAAATCAAGAACAGCTGCTTTCAATTCGCACTTAGGAATTTCATACTCAGCAAAACTTCCGGATTCACGATCATATGATGAATATCGATCCGTCATTCTCACGGCTTCTTCATAATCCTCATCGACCCAATAATGATATTGTTCATTGTACAACATGTTTAGTCTCCTGTATTTGGTTTCGACGATATTTCCTGATCTTCAGTTGGTTGGATCAACACCGTCTTGTCATAAATGTAACAAATGTAACATTTATACGCAACATTTTTGTGCAAAAAAATTACAAAAGATAATTTAAAATTATGTTTACTATTGATTTATATTCAATACTTCGTGTATGTTTTCTTTATATCTAAATAAAAATGTCTTTGGAGGACTGTATGGATCTATATGATTACTATTATACGATGAAAAAAACTACCGGTTTAACCATGAGTGAGTTTGCTGCACAACTTAAATGTACGAGAGCTCATGTTCAAGGATTGATCGACGGATCGAGACATCCAAGCTTCAATATGGCTCAAAAAATTGAAGAAGTTACGAGAGGCCAGGTAAAAAAATGGGAAGCGATAAAATGGGCATGCGATTGCTATGATCGTAAGAACAATATAAATCAATGAGATTTATCTTTAAAAAAATGTCTGGCAAGTGATAAAACGTGTATTTAAAAAAATGCCTCGATCTTATGACCGAGGCTAAACCAAATATCTTTACCTCGCACCTAATCCAACCACGGAAATGCAAGATAAAAACAAAATTAAGCAAAGTATGCTCAATTAAGGAAACCCAATGAAGGAAATCCAATGAAGGAAATCCAATGAAGGAGGCCCAATGAAGGAGGCCCAATTTATAAGCAAAGGAGGACCAATAATGGTGGATAAGAATCACACAATTAAGGAGGCCCAATTTATACGAACAAAAACCTCGAGAAGTGTGCATAAGAATCGCACAATTAAGGAGGGTAACAAAAACAAAAACCTCAAGAAGTGTGCATAAGAATCGCACAATTAAGGAGGGTAACAAAGACAAAAACCTCAAGAAGTGAGGTGTGAATAAGAATCGAATCGAATC
>JGI24891J29808_1000327_pt1 | contig 37844 bp, 40 predicted proteins | sample FreactcultuFSWF8_FD_29808 | JGI IMG/M metagenome (IMG submission 29808) | reverse complement strand
AGACCTTGCTGAATCACCGATTGGCAAGCTGCCGTAATCAAGCCAACTCCAGCGGTGCTGAATGGAACGGAGAGCGCATTCTGCAGCAGCGTCAGCAGCGCAATCTGGAACTGAGAGTTGAGCCAGATCTGGTTTTGGTAGCTATCGAACCAGAGATAGACACCGCTGACGGAGCCGTTCTGGAACCAGATGAAGTTTTCATTCGCGGCACCGTAGGCACCATAGAAATTATAACCGTTAGCGAGAAGATTGCCGGCGGTCGTCGGGTCTGTCACATTAGCTGTGATACCGGCCTGCATCTTGAAGGCGAATGTGATGCGGCCAGCGGTCTGCTCGAAATTGATGCTCGCGGCCGAACCTAGGATAAATGCGGCCAAGCCGGTATCGGTCGTTGCTCCGCCCTCCCAGATCAGGCACGTCCCAGAGTCGCCGTTTAACTTGAATATCTGGCCCAAACTCGATACCGCGTCGCTGGATGACGCCGGGCTTTCATCCGGATCCCAGCAGACGTAGCCGAAGCGGTTGCCGCTGAGCGCGGTATTCTTCCACGCCGCAAACGCCTGCTTGATCGTGTTCCCCGACCCATTGTCCGGGTCGAAGATAGTCATAAAGTTTACCCAATTGCTGTTGACCACGATCAGCGCATTCATGAACGCTGCTGGAGAGGCAGCCGCCGCGCCTTGGGAGATCACGGCCCCGGTGGCCGATGTTAGCTGCAGGCCAGCAGCAGCAGCACCGGTCGCGAACGCGATGGTTGAGACCGGTCCGGTGATGCCGGACGTTATCGTGAAGCCGTCGGAGATCGAGTCGTAGGTGACCGTGACCGGCGTCGGCGTGGTGGTCATCGCTCCGGTGCCACCGCTGCTCTGACCTCCAGGGCTTACCTGGTAGGTTCCGCTGCCCCCGGCTGTCCCAGTAAGCTGGGCCTGAATAATCGTACCAGCGACCACGCCTGTGCCGCTGAGGGTCTGTCCAGCGGCGACGGTGCCGAATGCCACGTTGGTGACCGTCAGAGTCGACCCGGTGATCGTGCCGGTAATCGACGCCTCGGTTGTTGGAGCGGCGTTCAGCGCGGCCTGGATCGTGACCGCAGCCGCAGATGGGCTAGCCGCGCCGGATAGGTTCAGCGACAGTGCCGTGCGGACGTAGCCATCAACCGCAATGCTGAGTGCCCCGGAGACCGCTTGGATTTGGGCCAGCGTGATTGGGCCGCCGCGGGTCCAAGCCGCTGCGGCGGACTGATTGTACTCCGCACAGAGTAGCGCGCTCGGAGTGATGGTCGCGCCCTCGAAGCCAGCAAAGTAGATAGCGGCCTCAGTCGCATGAACCGATCCAGCACCGAAATAGCTTGCTACAGCCTGTTCGTCAGGAAACGACGCCACAGTCCCGAGCGGGACACGGTTGCCGTTGGAGAGCATCAAGCCGATGCCGTTGAGCCCTGTGCCGCCTGCCGAGAGAACGCTCGGAACCACATCGACGATGAGGGAGGCGGGAATGGTGCTCAAAGTAGGCGCTCCACGAGCGGTACGTTCCTCGCCGCCGCGAGACGGCAAAATCCTACATGCAGAAGTGCCTTATTTCCTCCGTACAAAACAGTGCGTCACTGACATTGCCAGAGGGCAATTTCCAGCATAGAGTCTTTTCATCATTAGGCATTTCTACGGAGCACACATTCATATGGCCAAGAATTTCAGCGCGGTTGAGATAAAAGCATTGCGTCAAGAAACTAATTTGAGCCAACCAGCTTTCTGCGAGCGATATGGATTTAATTTGGCTACTTACCGAAATTGGGAGCAAGGACTTCGCGTTCCCAATAGCAATGCACAATATCTTCTTTCGATAATTGAGCACTTGCCAACATATGATGTAGAGCCAAAACAAGGACGTTATGTAATTCGATCACATCCACATCAATTTAAATATAATGGCAAAGAAAAATGGCGAGCTATTCCAAGCCATCCAAATTACCAAGCAAGCAATAAAGGACGCATCCGATCCATGACTCGTCAAGGGTTAAGTGCCAGCGGCAGAGTTTATTTTGTTCGCGGTAAAATATTAACACAACGAAATGAAATCGGTAAAAATGGAAGAATTTGTGCTGTTCGGGTAACTTTACGGCCTACTCGGAATTGTTTGGTTCATCGACTTGTCCTTGAAGCTTTTGTTGGGCCAGCACCTCTAGGGATGGAGGGTTGCCATAATGATGGCAATGCTGCCAATAATTCTTTGCATAATCTTCGATGGGATACTCATTACGCCAATGCAGAAGACGCGATCAAACATTCCGGTAAAGTCCCAATGTTGAATTATCGTCTTTTCGGCGACAAAGTAGGCGGAGGCGGCACTGGCGGAATAAAGCACAAATCATTTGTAAGCGATTATTTGTGCGGCCTTGCTGGATTAATTTAAGGCGGGAAAACAACATCGACATCAATCAAGTCAACGGTAGCCGAATCCGCATAACTTTGAGGCAAGGATATTTGCTGGTTGATCTGAAAGTGTGCGTCTAAGACGGCGCGCCATTCCATTTGGCTTTGATCGTTATCGAAAATTAAAATTTTCGGGTCATCGGCATAAAACGGAACCACGCCATTCAATGGCGGCGCAAGCCCGGCAAAAAAGTTCACACCGTACTCGTCCCTTAGCGCAGTCGCACAGATCTGAGCCAAGTCTGACGCAGTATTCGCATAGCCCGATGTATTCGAACCCGAGGAACTGTGAAAGTCGCACTGTACGACGACGCGCGCCTCCTGCGTCAGTATCTTCTGCCCGCAGGACATCGTCTGGCTGGTCAAGTTCTGCGGCTGGGAGATTTGGTAAGTGCCGGTCGAACCCGGATCACCGCTGATTTGTATTCCGACAGTTGGCACCGGAACAGGAAGCGGACCAGTCACCGGAATGATGGTCGCACCATTCGCCAGCGAACCGATAAGCACCTCTGTCACGGTCAGGATTTGGCCGTCCGCAGAACCGATGAATTTGCAATCTGCGGAAGTATCGATGTTAGTCGCGAGGCGCTCGAATCGGATGGGAATGATTACGCAAAACCGTCCAGATGCTGGCTCAGGAACGCGGTTCTGTACGCCCGCCACAATAACCACGTCGGACGGCAGCACGTTCTGCAGGAATTGCAGGAGCGCTTGCTGCACGGTGCTTTGCGTGGGCGAGATGGAGGCCATTAGCCAACCATATTCAAGAACGCCGGGCTATTGTCGTTGGCTGGGTTGAGGTCGCGGGCGAGAAGATAGTTGAACTGACCCCAGAATGCACCACTGCTCGTCACACCATACACTTTATTGGGTCCGGATGAATCTCCGACTAGATCAAATACACCATAAGGCCATCCGTTTGGATAGCCGCCCCCTTCGTTGACCCAATCGCCACTACTCCCGCATTGGTCGCCATCGAAATTTTCACATCGCCAGATGCCATAGGCATTGTTGTACCATCCGGCGGCCCAAATCGTCGGAAATGTATGCCCAGAGGCAGCGCCGCCCAGCCCGCAGGCTGTCACCCCGGAGAAATTCGCGATGGTGTTCAAAGTGACCCCGCTATCGGGCCAGTAATAAAGCCCTTGGTAGGAATTGTTCGGGACTGGGGAAAGCGGAATGCCATAGCAGAAAAGCAGATATCCCGCATGACCGGGGAATGCTTTCAGAGAAGGCTTGTACTGGTTGTTGGGGCCAAAACCTGGGCTTGACTGTTTCGCGCACGAGGCGCCCCCTCCGGTGCATTTGATAATGGCATCTGCACCACTGCCGGTATTGTAGTTGTAGATATAGAACGTCCCCGCATTCACTTGGTCCGAAGTGACCGACTGGAATCCGTCTTGGTAATTAAACGGCCACCCCTCTGTGACGCCGCTGACGCTGATCTGCGTCCAGCTAGAACAATTGTTTGTGGTGTAGTAGGGCGCGACGATACCGCTGACACCATCCGCAGGTGCCCACAGAATGTCGTTCCCCGACGTGTCTATCGCTATCGAGCCGCCGTAATCATGGTTGCTTGATACCGCGCTCGGCGGCGTGCAGGCAGTCCAACTCGTCCCGTAATTCGTCGAATAGCCAGTGTAGCTCGTGTAGACATCGCCCTGATACTGATTGTCGATCAGGGCGACGACATTTGCGCCGTTCGAGTTGACCACGTAGCCATGACGGAAGCCGTCAGCATTCGGGCCATAGCAGGATTGAGCCGCCGAATAGGTGCTCGGGCTTGTCGTGAGGAAACACCCCACGTCCCAGCCGAGAGCGATGATATTACTCGAACCGACCGGCTGGGCGATCGAGAGACCTTCGATTTCTTCCTCTCCTGCGGTCTGCGAGGTCAGCGCAAAAGTGGACATGCCGATAGTCGGCGTGCCGTAAAACACAAATTCATCGGACCAGAACAGCCGATGGCTTCCGTCGAAACGGATGCCGCCGACACCGAAGAAGCCGAAATTGTCCTGCCACGCCGCTGCCCACCCGATGTCGCTCGACGACCAACTGAAACTCTGCACCAGCGACCAGCCGTTGCCCTGATTGCCGCCGCTGCCGGTGCCGCCCGTCGCGGTGTAATAGATCAATCCGCCGGACGCCACGGCAACGCTGCATGTCGATTCGGTTGCGCAACTGTTCGGATCAACGGCGATGGATTGAGCGTCGCCGTTATAGGGTGCTATTCCGGTCAATTGCTTCCAGCCGGTCCCCGGCGTGTAGGTCCATACCTGGTTCGCGCCGGTGTAGGCCACAAACCAAAGGACACCGTTGGGATCGACAACCATATTGTAGCAATCGGTGGGGCCGCCGGTAAGCGAACTCCATGTCTGGCCGCCATTGGTGGACTGGAAAATGCCGATGCCGAATGTGCAGACGTAGACATAGGCCGTGCGCGTCTGGCTACTGACGCTGGTTGTGCCGTGCGAAGTATCGAATGCGATGACGTGACCGGCGAACGAGATGTTGTTCTGCCCGTTCGCGTAGATGGTGCTTACCGTCCAGTCGGTATGGGTTCCGCTTCCCTGCACCGCGGCAACATCGATTGTCAAAGAAGTCCCGGACGAGGCAGAGTCAACCGCACCGAATATCTGATTGGCCGGGTTGCTGGTCTCATAGACCTGGATATATCCGCCTCCGGTCGGCCACGATTCGCTCGATGCCGTGGTGAACTGGCAGCTTGTTGACCCGACCGTGCAGGGTGACGATCCTATCGTCCTGCTGGTGGTGCTTGTCGTACTCGTTGCGGCAGGCGACAGTCCCGCCGCGACGGCAGTGATCTGGCTGAATGTCGCAGTGCTCGTCGCATTGCTGGTGAAATACAATCCTGCTGCGGGGGTGCTGGCGTAGCCGACATCTGGATTGTTTGGATCAATGGCGACCAGCGGGCCGACCTGTTTGATGTCCTGATTTTTCATGGCGCCGAGCACGATAGGCTGGGCCGGATAGCCCGAGCCGCCCGTCACGCTGGTGAACGATACTCCCTTGTTGGATGAGATGTAGAGGCCGCCGAGGTATTCGACCCAGATATAATTCGTATTGCCATGATCGCTCACGGCCTCATCACAGCCAACGCCCTGCGGGCCGCCGGAGCTGGTAACAATCGTACCGGCTGGCATTGATGCTGTGGTGACCAGATCAGTCCAGAGCGGCGTGGATGCGGAGGTTGTCTGTATCGAGCATCCGCCCTGATCACGAGTTATGATGGCAGTATTGTCCGATGGTGCGATGTCGAGCTTGGGAACATACCCGGCCCCGCCGATCTTCAGGAGCTGCCAACCCTGCGTTGCCGTTGAAGAAGCCTGCCCAATCCAGAACGCTCCGGTTTGCGGCAGTGCCAGAAGAAAGACGGCGATTATCGTTCGCAGGTATTTCATTCAGCATCCGCTTCCGCCGACGGCGACGTAGTAGGTTTCCAGGCGATTGCGGATATTGGTTACCTGCGTGCTCGTCAGCCCGGCGCCGGTAAAAAAATAAGGATGCTCGTCGCCATCCCAATTCTGTACCGTGCCCGCCGTTTGTGTCCCGGCCGCGAGCAAGGCAACTTTGTCGCTCGGCAGGCTTGCGCTGGCAGTCGTAGTTGTCGCAGCCGACGAGGCGTTATAGTAGAATGTGGTCAGTGCCGATGATGTTCTGGTAGCAATAAAGCTGCCGAAGTTTGTCCAAGCGTTTCCGGTATTCTCACTGAGCTGGTTGGCTGCGTATTTCCAATCGCCACCGCCATAGGAAACCTCACCGAAATATCCGGTGTTGCCGTCCTGCACACCCAGCGCCACGCCAGGGTTCGCATTATTCAATATGCAGGTTCCGAAGGTTGCTGAATTTTGCGTGAGATTCCCGCCCGAAGTGCCGAGATTATATCCGGTGTCGAACCATCCGGTTGAGCCGTCGCCGACGATATATTTATTTGCGGTGAACGTGCTGGTGCCGTGGCTGGTGAGATTATACGTCCCCGGATTGGCCCAATTGACCTCGAAATTTCCGATTGAATTGGTCGCGGCCACGTAGAGGGTATCAAGGACGCCGCTATAATTTCCGTCAGTGACGAGACCGCAGATCAGCGTCGTCACCGCGCTCGTGTTTTGCGATCCATCAAGGGCCGCGTTAACCGTCGTCGCTTGCGAGCAGCCGCTTCCGGAAACGATGTTCTGATTATAATTACTATCCCGCGACTGCCAGAACGCGCCGACGCGCTCGCTCTGCGCGATGCAGGCAATTCCTCCGAGCAGCAAGGCCCAGGAAAGTAGCAGCCAGCGCCACATTATAGTTTGAAGCCCCAAGCAGTAACGCTGACGGTGCCGCCGGAGCCAGGGGCGGCGGAGACCACCGCGATGCTGGTGTCCGTCGAACTTGCTGGGAGGCATGGCGTGAATATCTGCTCCGTCACTCCGAGCCCACTGGCGAGCGGCGCGGTCCATTGCGTGTAGTTGAGCGTGCCGGTGATCGTGCCAGTCACAGTCGCATTGCCGGTCGCCGCCGCTGTCGCATTCGCCCGGATTGAGAAGCCGCAGAGGTACGTCGTGACGCTAGACGCGCCTGTAAGCGTCGCGGTGGTCGCGGCGGTCGTGCCAGTCGTGGACGCAGTATAGGGTGTGGCCCCGATCGGCCAGCCAGCGGCACCTGCGGCACCGGGTGCGATCTGGACGTGCCCGCTGGAATCAGTAGCGATGTTCCTGACATCAGTGCCGTCGGAACCACCAACCAAGACTGGGTAACTCGCCAGTGCAGAGCCTGTTGCCGTCGAACCCTGCACGGTAAACACGCCTGCAGTGTCCGGAGAGCCTGCCGTACCGTAACCGCTGACCACGAGGCTCTTGTTGGAATTATCACGTAATCGGTCAACCGTCGAACCGTTGTAGCCGTAGAGAAGTGCTGAGACCTGCGATCCAGACAGCGTTGTGGCGTTGCCATCCGAGTTCCACTCCAGCGACGCGATAGTGTTATCGACTGTTGTGTGCAGCGAGCCTGCCGAAGTCAGTTGCAGCGCGCCGCCTTGGCCGTTCGTCAAAGTCGGCGCGGACGAGTTGTAAACACCCGCGACCTGGGCCGCGTCGGTCGCCGCCGTCGCGCCGCCCTGTGCGATCTCGATATTCGGCGTGTCGATCTGCAGATAACGCGCCGAGGTCATCGAGAAGGCGCAGGCGTGTGCCGTCGTGCAAGCCGTCGCGCCACCGCTCGTGTACTCGCCGCCTCCGATGGTGAAGTTAGTCGTGCCTTCGGTCCACGATGCGTTGTCAGCAATGGAAGTTCCACCGGAACCACCACCTGCCTTCACGTTGACCAAAAGATTGCCGGACGAATCCAACTGAAACGGCAACGTATTGCCGTTTGACGGCGACGGAGCAGATGAATTGTAAATGCCGCCGGTAATCAACGTATTGGTCGGCGCTGTGCCAGGCGTCGTGCCCGACATCAGGCCCCAACTAGCAATAGTATTCGGATCGACCTTGCCGATGGCCGTGGTCGCGCTCGCTTGCAACGTCGCTTGGACCGCAAACGTGCCAGCATTCGTAACCGCCCCATTCCATCCGGTCAGATTGCCGCCAGATGTGATGCCGAGATAGACCGCATTAGCTGGAACCGCAGAGCCCGTCGCACCGACGCCGAAGTTCGCCGCCGTTCCGGGATTGACCAGAACCGGCGTCATCGACGCAATGCCCTGCACGGTAATGGGATTTGTCGCCGCGCTCCCCGCCGTGCCAGTGCCAGTCACGAAAATCGGATTCGACGTAGATAAGACCGCGTTGCCTTGCAGGATATTAGCAAAGAGCCCATTGGTCGCGGACAGCGCCGTGTTGCCCTGCAAGATGTTCGAGTAGCCGCCGTTCGTGGCCGACAGCACCGACCCGCCCTGTGTCGGCACCACGCCATTGCCATTAGCGAGACTTGGCGTTGAGTTGAGTGTCGCCGTCACTGTCCCGCTGATCGGCATGGCGACGCCACCAGCAACGCCCTGCATGGGTAGCGCGTATGACGTATTCCCGGAGCCGGGAGCCGTCGCAAGAGGATTGCCGGCCACGTCGCCGGGGATCGGCATCATGGACTGCACGCCAGCGCCGACATCCTTCGACCGCATCGTGACGCCGACGCCTGGGGTCAGGATGACCGCGTTGTCGGCGGCCTCCGCGGCCCCGAGCGAGAGCGCGAGGAAGAGTGCTGCTAGTCTTAGCGTCTTCATTTCTTGTCCTCCGCGGGCGGCGGCTGTTCCTTCTTCGGTGCCTCAGGCTTCGGTGCCATCTGCTCATTCAACTCGGCGATGAGCTTCTGCATCAGCGGGTTGACGTCCTTCCAGGGCCGCTCGCCGAGCGCGTTGACGAGCGTCGTGGCCTCGGCGACGGTCACGTCGAGCCTGACGTTCTGCGCGAAGGCCGGGGCGGCGAGGAGCATCAGGGCTAAGACGATTGAAAATCTCATGAAAGCGTTCCGATGTATTGGCTGTTGCAGGCCTTGCTAAGATCCAAGGAGTTTGAACAGGAGACAGGCGGGGCAGACCCGGCGACGTTCCCTGGGATCATCGGTCCCCCGACTCCCCCAGGCTGCATCGGGCCGAACGGGAGCTTGTACGGCACCATCGGGTAATTCTGCGCCCACGCGGCGGACAGAGCGAGTGCGACGGCTATGGCGACGAGCTTGATCATTTGTAGAACGAGATCCCCACTTCGCCGCCGCCGGCCTGGTTGATGAACTGGAGCGCGGAGAACGTGCCGTTGTACGAGATGCACTGCCCGGACGGAATGGTCTGGCCCCCCGTGGCCGTCGTCGCCGTCGGCGCGGCGCCGTCGTCTCGGTAGTTGATGTTCTGGGCGTAGGCGCAGATCACGGCGTAGGTGGCGTTCTGCGGGGCACCGGAGCTCGTCAGGCTCGCACCATTCGATGTCGTCGCCAGCGAAGTCGTGTAGGTGCCCGCGCCGCCTGATGCTGGTCCTGCGGTGATTGTCGTTCCTGATGGCACTCCGCTGCCGCTGATTGTTTGCCCGACTTGGAGTTGGCCGGTAACATTCGTCACCGTCAGAGTGGTTCCATTGCCGGTCCCGGTGAACGAGGCGCAGGTGAACGAGGTCAATGAGACCGCAGAGCTGAGCGAAGTATCGTAGCAGAAGCCGAGCGGGACTTGGCGTTGCTCGCCGCTTGGTTGGGCGTATGCGCCGATGGTGAGCGCAAGTCCTGTCGCAAGCGCCGCTATGAATTTGAACATATTAGTTTCTCCGAAGCATCAGTGTACCATCCATGCCATAGCTACCGCCGCCACTAAACTCGCTCACTTCTTATCCTCTGGCTTCTTCTTTAGGTCTTCAACCTCTTTTTTAAGAACATCACGTTCCTTAATTAGCTGTTCTATTCGGTCGGCTAATTGGTCGGATTGAATAACGAATTGGCCCAACTGTGCTCCACACCGCTGGAGGGCGTCAGCATGTGCGGACGTGACTAAAGTCGCAAGAATTAAGGCGGCAACCTTAAACATTATAGACTTCCGTAAACTGGCAAATAGACCGTATTGCCGTTGTTGTCTTTGATAGTAAGGCACCCGCTTGAGGTCGAAAGACTTCCACAATTGGATGCGGCGGTGAAGCTTGCCGAGTTCCCGAATTGTATAAGACCAGAACCCTTTGGCAATAATTCAATGCCGATATTGTTGTCATATCCCTCGGCATATAGATCAGGTATTCCTCCCGTCCCAACTGCCCCGACTCCAAGATTATTTGACTCAGTTGTTGCACTAGAGCTTGCTTGGAATGCTGTCACCCCGTTTGATTGTAGAAATATACCACCAGCCGCCTGAGCGGTTAATAGAAGATTAATATTCGTATCGGAGCCAATAGCACTGATCTTCGGGGCGACAGTCGTAGCGGCTCCAGCAACGGTCACATAGTTGGCAGAGCCATTACCCAAACTAGAAGTTCCATTAGCTTGTAGGGTTCCGGCATCTACTATCCCCGTTGCATTAGCGGTGAAAATAACGGCGCCATTTGTGCCAATAGTTACCGTATCCGTGCTGGCATTGAGCACAATGAATTGATCGCTATTCGAATAATTATGGATTTGCAGTGTTTGCCCGACATCTTGGATGTCCCAAGCGGAATTGTTATTTGACATCGCCATATGCGGACCGACGCCGGTATTATCTGTCGTGCCCGTGATTATTGTATAATTGTGGACAGCGCCAGTGCTGGAAAAATCGCCAGTAGCAGCATCAGCATTATTGTTTGGTCCAAGCGTGACGTAATTACCGCTAGTGAGTGCCACATTGTAGGGAATCGAACCCTGGCTTTGCGAAAAATCCACACCGACAATTGTGACGTTTGTCGCACCATTTACGGTAATGTGTGTGTACGCTCCGCCACTAAGATTATCGTTGTTCATCTGGCCGCCAGTAATCTGAATATGCGAACCAGTCAGCAAATTGATTCCATTATTCTGGTTAAGTGTAGAGACCCAGCCGTTGATCGCGACTTCCGTAAGTTGCGGATCGTCAGTCTCAAGACCGTCAAGGCCCGAAATTTCAGCACCACAGCCGACGAAACGATGGAAGGCATTGGTGCCTGTATAACCAGATGATGCCTTGAAACGAACTCCATAAGTAGCAGCGGTATCGAATGTCGTGTTTGTGCAAGTAATGCCGGTTATATTGTCGCTGATATTTGCGGCCTGAACGAGCAGAGCCTCCGCGCTGGTAAAGCCGAAATGACTATTGCTGATACCTATCCCATCAACATCATTGATCACGAGTGCGTTCTGATAACCGCCTGCACGACCAGCTCGCACATCGAGAGAAGTCATATACAATTCTGACGGGTTCAAATCCGCAAAGGTTATGGATGTGCCGGAGCCGACATCACCGCTCACTGCGTTAGAAAGTGTCACACTTACATTCGGAATAAATGAGGACACGATAGTCGAGCCTGGAATATTAGACCCGGTGACTTTTTGCCCAACGTTGACGCCAACCGTGCTGCTAAAAGGCAGTGTTGAACCTGATGGAGTGTCCACACTCGTATTAAGAACCGCGACCGTCCTATAGATGGTCATCAAAGACGACCCGGAAGTCGAATTGTTGCCTTCAAAAGTACTGTCGGTAATGTGATTATCAAGACAAGCGCGGCAAGAAAATCCGTTAAACATGCCATCAATCTCGACATCCTTTACCAACAGCGACGCTGCCCAATTTGAGAATATTCCAACGCCGCTGGTCGGGTTTGCTGCTGTATAAACGCGGAAATCGGAAATCTTCGCATAGCCGCCATACTGCTGACCAGGAGCAGGCGAGTATTCGATGAATGTGCCGTTGCCTGAAATCAGAAACAGCGTGCTCTGTGAGCCATCGCCTTTGATGGAGACGCTGCTGCAAGGAATGTTCAAGGGAATGCCGCCGCTGACATCCACCGTGTATGTGCCGCTTTGGATATAGATTTGCGCTCCTCCGCTTTGCGCGCAGGCGGCCGTCGCGGCGGCTTGTAAAGCTATCCGATTCTGCGTGGCCGAGTTGCTTTGGGAAAGCCCATAAATCCTAGCATTGATGACTGTTTGACCAATAGCTGGATTTTGCGGGCCGAGTTGCGCGAATGCACCTCCAGAAAAAACCAAACAGATGATGAGAAAAACCAGCCGCATCATTGGAAGTATTCCACATCAAGCATCGGCGAGCCTGTTACGGCAGTGAACTTGTAAGCCGAAAGCGGCCCGCAATCCTGCCATTGCGAACCTTGCTGAATAAGAGTGCCGTTCGATGATGTTGCAGAAGTACCATCGCTGGTCCGGCGAATGTTCGCGCCCTCGACCGTGATGAAAGCGCAAGTCGATGCGCCGGGAACGGATAACTGCGTATTGCTTCCGACCGCCAACCCAAATTGTCCAGCACCAGCAGAAACAAACGGCGGCATTGCCCTAGCAACACCGCTCGAATTGATGAGCACCTGTCCCGGACAAACCGTCGTGCCTTGACAGACGAAAGAGAAAAATTGCTGAAGCGCGCCTGTACCATCACGGTAGAAATAGTTCGCGAACGCCGTCGCCATACTGGCGATGAGCGCCGCGATGGTTGCCGCTATCAGCGTCCGTTTCATCACGGCACTCCTGCGGGCTGATTATCGGATTGGTACGGGAATGCGACCTGCACGTCATTTTGCAAAGTGATGAGCAATTTTTGCCAACCGGCTGTATTGAAGAACGGTTCAAGCGATTGCGTCACTAGCCAAACAGAACTATCCGGCATGACCACGATGTCACCACCCTTCAACATCGCGCGTACCGTGCTATGAAGCGGCAGCGAAATATAAATTATTCTGTGCGTGCCGCTCAAATTTAGCGCATCGACGTGCCGCAAATCACCACCCGTCACCGCCTGCACCTGCGCCAATGCGGTCAGCGTCGTCTGCATGGTCTCGCCAGCGACGGTTTGCTGCTGGTTGACGGTGTAAGTCCCGATGCCGCCGTTGCCGGTCCCGTAGCCAGTGATGAGCGTTCCAGGCGATAGCGCGCCTTGGTCCGATAGATTCTGCCCGACTTGGAGCACGCCACCCGCCACGTTGGTCACGTTCAGGACTGTGCTGGCCGAGGTCACCGTGCAACTGTTCAGCACGCCAGTGGATGGCGGCGCGCTCAATTCGTAGGTTCCGGCTGCGCCTGGCACCCCGGAAAGCTGCTCGACGATATAGCAGCCGGTCGGTAGCGCATTGGTGCCATCCGTCCCAGACACCGCGTCATTCGGCCATAAACTGCCGCTGAGCACGGTTTCGACGGTCAGGGTGGTTCCGGTAGCCTCGGCGGTGAAAGTCCCGCCTATGCTCGCCGTAATGGCTCCTGGAGTAGCGTAAACCGGCGTCTGGCTACCGTCTGGGCCGATGGTCGAGCCAACGCTGATTTGAACGCCAACCATTTGATTCTGGTTGACGCCGCCCACATACGGCGAAACTATTGCATGTAAATTCGTCGCCGCCTCCCGGATTTGGGAATGTCCGGGAGTAATGCCTCATTTCATCGGCAATTTTGAGTGCGTCAACGCGCTAGGTACGGTCCGGTTTGAGCCACTGCTGCGCGTCGCGGAACATTTGCGTATCAGTTAAAGCGAAATATTCGCGCCGAATCGCCGCGATGGCTTGGTCCGATTGCATCTCGACGTCGAACTTATCATCACCCGGCGCGCCGCACCAAAACCGATGAGACATGTATTCGAGGTTCCACGGCATCGCATTTAGCCCGCCAGTGCAGCCAACGAAAGAATGCATCCACCTAGCGATGCCTGCTGGTTCGCTCATCTGCGGGCATTCTGGTGGCCGTGGCGGGCCTCCCTGACCGCCTTCTCCGTCGTGGCCCGGCAGCGCGCCGAAGCAGCCATCCAGCGGGTCGAGCTGCGCCACCTGCGAGATGTCGTCGAGATAACCCTCGGTCATGAAGTGGTCGACGGCTCTTCGCGGATCGTGTGGCCTCGTCGGGCGGATGAGGACCGGATGATGATAAATCGGGCGTACCAGTGTTGCGCCATTTTTGGCACGCCAACCGTAGTGGCCCGGATGCGGTGATGTGGTTCGATTGTCCCACCAGCCGACGCCGGCCTTTCCGATTCGCTGCGATAGTTCAGCGGCAGTCTCGATTTTGTCCGGTATGCCGCATGGAATGCACAAAGCCATGCAGGCGCGGTAGCCGGCCTCGAGGCGGCGTTTGGCTGCGGCTAGTGTTCCGCGACCAAGACGAAGCGACGCGACGATCGGAGCAACAGCATAGTCGCCCGCGAGCGCGCGGTTGATGGCGTCTTGGTTGGCTCCGTCCGCTTGATCGAACCAGCCGACACGAGGCGGCAGGTCGCGGATCTCATCGATTCGCTCGTTGGCGAGCTGCTGGCGTCCAGCTTCGTCAGTATAGACGGTGATGATTGCGCCGACATCGTCGGCTTCGGCGCGCAATGTCGGGAGATTCAGATTGCGCCATCGTTCGACCCAGTAGCCCCAAAGTCCAAGAGCGACTTCAATTTTTTTCATGACTTGAATCTACCCAATGACCCCAGATGAGGATTTACATTCTTGACCTTAGCCAAGTCAGTATTTCCGGGTGAACGCTCAGCCCATTGGCTCACGTTAGCCACCCTGCGGGCAATCCCGCCCGCAAAATGTTCTTTGCGGCGTTCCAATCCCGATCGATCATCAAGTCGCAATGTGGACACGCATGTGTCCGCACCGCAAGTGATTTAGGGACGAGTTTGCCGCAGCCAGAACATTTCTTAGAAGTATTTCTTGGATCGATCCTAACGAAATGAGCACCAGCCTTTTCAGCTTTGTACTCTAGAAAGTCCAAGAATGTAGACCATGACGCATCTGCAATCGAGCGCGCCAATATCCTATTTCTCACCATACCTGAGATATTTAAATCCTCAACAACGATAAAGTCAGATCGATTGACCAATGCCGCAGATTGCTGATGCAGCCAAGCCGTGCGCTGATTGACGATTTTTTGATGTAAGCAAATTAATTGGTTCTTGACTTTTATCCGCCGTTTAGAACCGCGCTTGCAGCGCGCCAAGGCACGCGAACGACGGCGCATTTCTTTCTGCACTTTGTTGGCAATCCGCGGATTTGGAATGACAACATTGTCGCTGCAATAAGCGAAAACCTTGAGGCCCAGATCAAGGCCAACCATGGTCGATACTGCACATTTTGTTGGGGGTTCAATATAAACTTGAAAATAAATACACCATCCTTTGTGATCTCTGCTGAATATACAAGAACGAATGTCAACACTTTTCGGTAATGGTCGGTGCAGATGTACCTTTAGGCCAGACGGCATTCCATTAAAGCGCAGTCGCTTGCCGTCAAAATAAATGCCGGAAAATTCAGCAAAACCGAAACTTTTCCACCAATCCTTGCCACGAAACCGAGGAAATCCAGCTTTTCCATTTCGCAATTTGAGGCGACGAAAGAAGGCCGCGTAGGCATCATCAAGCCGCTTTAGAGTCCAACGTTGAAGCCTATTTGGCAATACAGCCATTTCAGATAATTCCTGACGACACACTGTCAATGACTTGCATTGATCCATATAACTCCGGCCTTTTCCGGTCTTTCGATAGCAATCGATTCGTTCCTCAAGAGCCGCATTGTAGAGTTGGCGCTGGGCCTCGCAGATCGCGACAAGTGCAGCGTGCTGGCGCTTTGAGGGCAAAAGGCGATAGCGGTACGTAAGAATCATACGAATACCTGCGGTAAATCCCAAACTCCTAGTAATCTCACGAATTCAAGGTCGAGCGGCTCCTGGTCGCGCGGTATCCTGACTGCTTCGGTTCCGGAGATGACGCCTTCGCGACCGCTAGGATTGTACAAGGGAATGCGCTCGCGCAACGACATCGCTGCTTCCGGAACTTCCTTGCCGCGCAGCACATAGCCCTGAAAGCTATTGCTGAAGACCTGCTGAAAGCCGACGCGCTCTAATTCGTGATGGACGGCTTCGCGATTGCTGTGTCTCTCGTCGTGAACATGCCCGACATTGGTGAACAGGAAAAATCCAATCTTGGAATCGGAAAGCATATTGCGTGCATTTCTCACGACAGTTTTCATAGCGAGCGTAGTCATCTCGCCGAGATTCGTATTCGATACGACGATATCTACCGGCCAACAAGACTGTCGGATAAATCTCCACCAAGGAACTGTGATGCACTGAACCTGTTGGTACTCCCCGCCAGTGCCAGGCGTCGTGTCCATCAACTTGTCACCAGCAATATGAGATAGCAACCTATTTTGCCAAAGATATAGCGCCTGCGCATTATCCATGCTGCCGTAGAACCAGCCTTGATTTAACAGCATCGCCCCAAGGTATCCGGTCCCTGGCCCGATCTCGAATACGCTGACGTTTTGCATCCCATATGCTTCACGTAACTTCTGGATAACACGGAATAAGCCTAGTTGAGTGAATGGACCACTTAGCGGGCGAACGGCGCGGCCGAGCTTGCGCGTCACCTCCACGGCTTGGTCGCGCACACGATTCATCAATTCCACTTCATCGTGCGTATAGTTGGTCTCGACGGCAGGTCCGACGAAGAAATGATTCGGCCAGAAATATTCTCGGTTGCCCTCATCGAAATTCCAATCGGCATAGCGCACAAGCTCGCGCTCATCCTTCACGCGATGTGGAAAGCCTAGCTTCTCGAATGTGGCTGGCGCGAAAGCCATTAACTCCGCGAACGAAAGATTCGCTTTCGCTTCCTGTTCGGCCTTGTCGTATTCTTCGATTGCCGTCATGGCGTAAACCATTCTTGAGTTTCTGGCGTAGGCCACAATTTAGCGGCCCTATCATAACCAGATAAGAATGCCTCTGATGCATCGATATCAATAATATATTTTGGTACTTCTCTAGGTAAGCCCACAAGAAAGCAATATCCTCCATCAGATGCTGGTCCAGTAGGCACTCGGAAAAAATTGCGCTCTTGTTGCATAGTCATTTCTGGTTACCGTTGAAAAATGAAATTGTAGGCCGGCATCAGCGCGGCGTTGGTCTTGTCGCCCTTGGATTCCCAAATCGACCGGCTCGATTTCGCCTTGAAGCCCAACTTTGCCAATTGGTCAATGACGGCTAAATCCGCTGCCGATTTGGCGTTCAGTTCAATAAGGATGCTATATACTTCGGAACCTATTATCTCCAAGCCGCCTGCGATTATCTCCGGTTCAATGCCATCCACGTCAATTTTCAAATACGTCGGCGGCGGCAGCCCGTATTCATCAACGAGGTCATCCAATGAGATACCAAGCGCGAGTTGGTCGAATCCCGTATCGCAACTTTCGCCAGCCGCCTTAACGCTTTCCGCCGTCTGGCCATCCTTGATTCGGAATAGATTGTAAGCTCCGCTCTTGGTCAAATACCGAACCCGTAACTTTCCAATGGCGGTATCGCGCGCAATGGCTAGGCAAGCCGGCATACATCGTCCCTGCAAATCATTGAGCGAGATATTCTCCATTAGCAGCGCGTAGTTCTGCGCTTCAGGTTCAAACGCGAAAACTCGGCATCCGCGAAATTTGGCGGCATAGATTGCATACAAGCCGACATTTGAGCCGATATCATAGAAAACATCGCCTGGCTGCATCTGATCCAACCAGGCGATTGTCTCTGGCTCTTCGGTGAAGAACGTCTCGGCACGCCACACCAAACGACCGTGTCCAGCGCGGCAATATAGCGGACCATATTCGGTGTTAATGATCGCAACTGGCTTTATCGCCTGCGCGATTTCCGTAGCGAATGGTGTCGGCTTATTCAGGCCCAGAAGCCGCACCAAAAATTCAGCGAGATGGCGATGCCAGTATTGTCGGCGCGAGCGCGGTATATCAGAGCCGAAGACTGAGGCGTCATATCGCGGAGGCATCACTGCCCTTTCCGGGCACAAATCACGTCAGTGACTGCATGCAGAATTATATGATGCGCTAATTCAACAAAACCATATTCGCTAGAGGGTACATAAAAATTGACATCTCCATGAGTGCGCAACTCATTCTCTGGACCGAAACCTGAAAATGTTACAATCTCCATTCCTTTAGAATTAGCTATATCGCATGTCCGTAAAATATTGTCGGATTTCCCTGAACTAGAAATAGCAATCAATAAGTCTTCCATTTTGCCAAGAATATAAAGTTGTTCGCTAAATACACATCCATAGCCATTATCGTTGGCCATAGCAGTCAATGCTGCCGCATCACTCAATGTAAGTGCAGGAATGTTTCTCTTCAGCAAATCAATCATAACATGGCTAGCAATCGCCGCTGAACCGCCATTGCCGACAAGAATGACTTTTCCACCATTTGTTTGACGCCGCTGAATCTTTTCCACTAGGCGTCGAGCACCATCTTTGCTTTCATAATGCGCACTAGCGGCACCCATCGTAACAATAGTTTTCTCGATAAGAGAAAAGATAAGCGCGGCATATTTATTAGGAGTCATTTCAACAACCATTCGAGATTTTTGATGATATCGTCACGTCCGACATGATGCCGGTGACCCAAGATGCAGGTTTTCAAGCCGCCAGCAACATTGCCTGCGAAAGCTGCGGCCTCGGCTTCCAATCCAGCCGCTAATAAAGGCGCTGCAATCGCTAGGAAAGCATCGCCTGCACCCATCGTATCGAACCCACCCTCCGCAAATGCCGGGACACGAGCGAAACCATCAGCATTATTCCAGACCATCGAGCCGTAGCGTCCGCGCGTCACGATCATGAACTTAGCCTGTGTGGCGCGGACTATCTTGGCTGCAGCATATTCAATCTGGCCATCCTTGGTCTGCGCCGCCAGCCTAGCTTCCGGCTCATCCACGCAGATGCAATCAACGCCGCTATAACTAGTGATTGGATTGAAGCCGAAGTTTCCGGCGTTGGTCTGCGCTGTCACGGCGACGAATTTGCCGCGTTGCAGGAGAGCGCGCTCGATTGGCGTCATCATCCCATGGCCGAAGTCCATGACCACGCACACGTCACATTCGTCCACGGCGCGTTCGATATCTGTGGTCAATCTTGGTTGCTGCGGCATATTAACGGCGGAATAAACTTCAAAAAGTTTGCGCGAGAAATCGGCATCAACAAAACGAGTTTTTTTAACAGCATTCAAATGGTCAGTCACAACACGCCAATTCCGCCATTCGCCATGTCGCGATGCTGCTCTAACTCCACCATCAAATTTCTCATCATCAATTGCCACAGTCGCGAGGATAAACTCCTTGGATGGCTTAGTCAGTGCCCGTACATAGCGGTATTCGTCAATGATAGTTTCACCGATGAAGGCGATGCTCAATTTGTCGGCCCGTTCGAATGCGGCCAAGATTGAACTGAGGAAGCCGCGCTTACGTGCTCCCTCCAAATAAACGAGCGTCTCCTGCGGTAACCGCACATTTCGCAGCAACGTCGTGGAGGACCATTTCTCAGCAGTCGTGATATGGAAGCGACCACCGACAGCCTCCACTGCAGCAATCTCGGCGCGCAGGCGATCATCCTGCATCGCATAGTCTGGTCCTTTGACGTAAACGTTGGGTCTGATTCGTCCGATGACGCCGACTGCGCTTTCTTCATCACTGATGACAACCTCGTCCACGCAATCCAAGGCCAACAAAGCTTCACGGCGTTGCTCAGCACTAAATTGTGGGCGTCCTGGACCTTTGTTGATATGCTTGTCAGCAGTCACGCTCACGATAAGCCAATCGCCCAACTCGCGCGCTTCCTTGAGATGGCGAATATGCCCAAGATGCAAGAGATCAAAATTGCCGTGAGCTAATACGGTATTCACAACGTCACCAACACCCGTCCAACTTTTCCGCTGCGCACGACATCGAGTCCCATATTGATTTCATCCAGCGGCACCTCGAACGTGATAATTCCATCGAGCGATAAGCGTCCAGCCTTCTGCAGCTTGATGAGCCGTGGAATATCCACATGCGGCATGGCATCGCCGCCGTGCGAGCCTGTTAGCACTTTCTTGAAATGGAGCGGCAACGTATAAATCTCGACCTTCTCGCGCGGCACGCCGACAAGAACACAGGTGCCGTCTGGATGCGTGAGATTATATGCTGTTTCGATTACAGACTTTACGCCAGTCGTCTCGATGACTTTGTCTGGCCCTTTCCTGCCGATTATGTCGCGGATAGATGAATCGATGTCTGAGCCCAAATTGAGCAAACTACACGTAGCACCTCGCGCGCATGCCATCTCAAGCTTTTCAACCGCGATATCCACTGCGATGACCGGATAGGCACCAGCAAGTAGCGCGAATTGCACCACATTGAGGCCGACGCCGCCGACGCCGAACACAACTACAGATTCGCCGACCTTGATCTTCGCATCGTTGTTAACCACGCCCATTGCCGTCGTGACCGCGCAGCCGAACAGCGGCGCAACCTTCAAATCATAGTCCGATGGAATGACGGTAAGCCGATTCTCGGAAACGACTGCGTATTCGTTGAATGTCGTCACCCAGCCGGCGTTGAGTTTTTCGCCCTGCCATTCATAGACCGGAGGCTGACATTGGATGCCTTGGCTTGGCCGCCAGTGCAGCACGACACTATCGTCAGGCCTTACGTGCGTGACACCGGGACCGACCTCGACCACATAGCCGGATGCCTCGTGGCCTAGTAGGTGCGGCAGGAATTTGTCCGGTCCCTTGGCAGCATCAATCTCATTGAGCTGCGCGCCGCATATCGTCGAGAACAGCACCCGGACGAGGACTTGGCCGACGCCAAGAATTTCAGGGAGGGTAACCTCGTCAACGATGAGCGGCTGACGCGATTGTGCGAGGATTGCCGCCTTCGCCGTCCGCACTTGCATCGCTCAAGCCTCGATTGCCGCGATAATCCGCTGTAGAGAAATACCGTGCTTTTCCAGCAATTCGTCATGGGTGCCATAGCAGTGAATAAACTCATCCTGCAATGTGAAAGTGTGCAATGCGGACCGACGATATTCTATGTCCCAAGCGATGGCCTTGGTTTGCGCGGCCAGACCACCTTGCGGCGCATGCTCCTCGATCACTATCACTCGGTCGTGGAGATTGAGTGCTCTGATGATACCATCTCGGTCCAGCGGCTTCATCGTATGAACCGATATCAAGGAGACTGAGCGGCCCTTCGCTTGGAAATGGTCAGCCACGGCAGTCGCCTGCTTCATGATGGTGCCATAACAGAGGATGCACAGGTCACTACCTCGCCGCAGATATCGCAGCTTCCCAAATTCCCACGGCTCTGCATCTTTGGTCAAATCTGGTTCGCCCGCTTTCCCAAGACGGAGATATACCGGCCCGATTTTCTGCATAGCGCAATAATTCGTCGCCTCGACACATTCGGCTGGATCACACGGCGCGATAATTTGCATGTTGGGAATTGCGCCCGCGATGGCGATGTCCTCCTGCGCGTGGTGCGTGCTACCGAGCGTCGAGTAGACGAGACCTGCGCCCATCCCGACTATTGTTACCGGAAGTCGCTGGTAACAGAGGTCATCGCGCACGAATTCGAACGGCCGATAGAGGCAGAATGTCGCTATCGTGTAGGCAAATGGCTGTTTGCCGCGAAGGGCGAGGCCAGCGCAAATGCCAATCATAGTCTGTTCGGCAACTCCTGTATTAACAAATCGGTCAGGATATTTTGTGCGAAAATCATTCATGCTGCCGGCAGGCGAGATGTCGGCGACTACGACGTAGATGTCAGGATTATCAATGGCGCAGCGATAAAGCGTTTCGGCGAAAGTGTTTCTCATGCTTCTAGCTCGGCAATCGCTTTGGCGTACTCGCTCTTCGACGGCGACCTATAATGCCAGCTAGGAATTCCCTCCATGAAACTTACGCCGCGACCCTTGGTCGTCCGAGCCACGACCATCAATGGATCGATGCCATTACGATTGGTGACGGCATCAAAAATTGCTGCACCATCATGGCCATCTACTTCAAGCGACGACCATCCGAATGCCTCGAATTTCTCGACTAACGGATAGAATGTCGAATGAGTTTCGGTGGTACGCCCGAGGCTTTGCAGATTATTGTAATCAACTACGGCGACGATATTCTCCAAATCGAGCGACGATGCCATAAGTATCGCCTCAAACGAAGACCCCTCCATCAACTCGCCGTCGCTCAGTACGACATAAATAGTCACTCCACTGCCTCTCTCCGCCAACGCCATCCCAACCGCCATCGAAAGCCCATGACCTAGCGAACCAGTAGCCGCGACGATTCCTGGCGTCTCGATGTCAGGATGCACACCAAGTCTTCCGTCGCGCGTGCAATAAGCCGCGAGGTCACTAGGCGACAGCACGCCGCGCTCCTCGAGGATGGCATATTGAATCATGCAGCCGTGGCCTTTGGACATCAGGAAAATATCGCCCTGCTTCATCAGGCCGTTGTAGATGCAATCGACTATTTCGGTGCAGGAGAATGCCGAGCCGATATGGAGCGCGGAGACTTGCTGCGATACGTCGAGGATGCGCCGGCGATAGCGGCGGCAGCGCAAGGCAGCGGCATCATTATCGAAAGTGTTCAGCATAGATGCTCGAACCATGAAGCAGTCGCGGATGCAATCTTCTCCGGCGTCCACAAGGGCGCATCGCGCCAATTCTCGATGTTGTCGAGTATCTCGCCAACTCCGTCTTCGAAGCGGATTTGTGGCCGCCAATCCAAATCCCGGATTATCTTGCTGATGTCTGCCCACGTTGCATGCGGCTCTCCCGGTCGCTTGGGAATGTGAACGACGGGACCGCCAAGCAATTCAACTAGCCGGTTGATGGTCTGCGGATTGCCGCCGCCGACGTTCCATACGTTGCCCGATGATTCTGTCTCTGCGGCCGCTAGGAATGCACGCGTCAGATCCGTGACGTGGACGAAGTCGCGCCGCTGCGTGCCGTCACCAACGACTGTGAAGGGATGGCCCGCGAGCTTCTGCCGCAAGAATACGCCGAATACTGCACCGTAGGCACCAGACGTTCGCGAGCGAAGGCCATAGGCATTGAAGATGCGGATGGAGTTGACCGGAAGGCGATAGATTGAATGCCAATGTAACGCCGCCATCTCGCCCATGTGTTTGCTGAGCGCATAGGGATAGAGCGGATGTACTGGATGCCGCTCGTTCGTCGGCGTGTCGGCCATTCCGTAACATGACGAGGATGCCGCGTAGACGAACTTCTTGACCTTCGCATGCCGCGCCGCCTCGAGCACGCGCACCGTGCCTTGGACATTGACGTCCATGTATTCGCGCGGATGCTCAATGGACGGGACGATGTCGCCGATGCCAGCGAAGTGAAAGAGATAACGCGCATCAGAAAAAAACTTCTCGTCGTCTTTTAGTTTTCGGATGTCCTGCCGCCAAAAATCCAAATTATTGCAGTGCAGTAAATTGGCAAAGCTGCCGCCCATCAAATTGTCGATAACGCGGACGGCATAGCCATGCTGGAGCAGGCAATCCACCATGTGGCTGCCAATGAAGCCTGCGCCGCCAGTGACGATTGCAATTGGCTTCATTTGGCGTTCAGCGCCTTCATGGTTCTGACATTGTAATAGCGGTCGTCATCCATGCTATTCGGTAATTTCCCAGCCTTGAACGCATCGCATAAATCGCGCACGGCTGTGCCGATAGTGCGATACGGAACGAAACCAAGGACGCGCCGCACCTTATCGCTGTTGACGTGGTAGGAGCGATTGTCATCTGTTGACACGACTCTGATGCCGATTGGTTGCCGCTCGCGATATTGGGCCTCAACAACATTCTTCACTAGCTCGGCAATCTCCATAATTGTCCTGTTCTGCGCGCCGATGTTGAAGGTTTCGCCGTGGATATTTTCGTGCGCCGCACGCAGGAACAGGAGATAGGCAGCAACCATGTCGTCAATGTGGAGGTTCGGCCTTTTCTGCGTTCCGCCAAACACCTCGATGACGCCACGGTTGACCGCGTGATTGGTCAGAATATTGACGCTGAGGTCCAATCGCTGGCGCGGGCTATAGCCGCAGATAGTCGCCGGGCGCAGCGTAACGCAGGTGAAGTCATCGGCCATGTGCTTCCGCAGCAGCGGTTCGCACATGCCCTTGTACTTGTTGTAGAGCGTAAGCGGGACGAGCGGATGGTCTTCGGTAACATCGGGCGCGTCGGAGATACCGTAGACAGAACTGGTCGATGCATAGATGAACCGCTTTACGCCGGCTTCCTTGGACGCAACCACCAAAGGCTCAAATGCTTCTAGATTAACAGTCGTACTCAACCGCTCGTCCAATACGAAGCTTGAATCATTGGAGATGCAGGCGAGGTGGATGACGGCGTCGTGGCCCGCAACCGCCTTACGAAAGGTATCGATATCGCGGATATCTGCTTCAATGACCTTCAGACCGGGATGCGTTAACGGCAGCATTTGCTTGCCGAAATACATGATGTCGTAGACCGTGACTTCATAGCCTTCGGCCAATAAGCGTGGCGTGAGGACATTCCCAACATACCCAGCGCCGCCGGTAATAAGAAGTTTTTTGAGCATTTTTGCGTCACTCGAAATAGATAAACTCATAATCGCCCGTATAGCCGAAACGCTCGTAAAGCCAAATCCATTCCGATGTGTGATGCAGCGACTGCGCTGTCAACGCCCAACATTCGAGGTTGAACAACTCCTGCTCGTTTCGGTATGCCTCGACCATGATGTATTTATTCTGGCCGACACGTTCGATCTCGCGCACGGCAGTTTCAAGGTCAAACAGCAGCAGATTGTGAAGGCATCCCAGCGAAATCACGAGGTCAAATTGCTTATAATCGAACGGATATGGCTTTTCTGCCCGACCATGGAAAAGGAAATCTTTCACCTCATCGTGAGCACATGCGAGGCCATGCTTTGAGATATCGAACCCAACGACCTTGAGGCCCGGCAATAGCTTCTTCATCTCATAAAGTAGGAACGCCTTACCGCAGCCAACATCGAGAACGCTGGAGTAATCATCGAGGCCGTAGATGTCGATGAGAGCCTGCGCTACCGGCCTCCAGCGCCCCTCGATGAACTTATAGCCGCCATAGCCATAACGGCGATCGCCATCCCAATAATCGAATTCGTATTCCTTCGCCTTCAACATGCAGTGGACTTTGTCGTCGTTCATGCGGGCGAGGTAGTCGCGCTTCGTCGCGGTGTGCAGCGGTGTAACGATTTCTAATTGTCTGCTCATGTTTTTGCTTTGTAACAGGACCGACAGACTGTCGGAACATTGCCTTCAAGATGCTCTCTTCGAAACTGCGTAATCTCTGGGCCGTTCCATTCCTCAGCCAACTTCCGCGCATCGCCTACATCAGCAACTTCCGGATTGCCGATGATGCAGCACGGCACAAATCTCATATCGCTTGATATGTAAGCCCGCTCGAAAGGCCATGGGCAGAGATTCGCCTCGTCGTAACGCTCCGTTGCAAACCAGAATGCCAGCTTGACGCCCATCTGCTTCGCCCGGTCGTGGAGTGCCCAGCATTGCCCCACGCTGATTTGGCTGGATACGGTAACGGCATCATTCGTCTCGCGCCACTTCTGCATGCCGAAGTCGATGAGCTCGAACGAGAACACGAGATATTTGAAGCCAAGGTCGTGCGCCAACGTCACGAGGTCCGCGAGCTGGTGGACGTTGTCCTGCTGCACGACCGTCCACATCTTGGTCCGCGCGCCATTGCTGTAGCCGTTTATCAGCGCGCAGTTGTCCATGACGGTATCGAAGTGCGAGCCGCGGCGTATCTTCTCGAATACGTCCTTGGTCGCACCATCAATTGAAATCTGAATTTCATTCGGGTCGGCATCAACCAACTGCTTGTACATAGCCCGCAAGTGCAGCCGCGACGCGTTGGTGATGGTACGGACCCAGATGCGCTTTTGCCGAGCGTAGCGAATCATCTGGATATAGGTATTGCCGCCCATCGTCGGCTCGCCGAAGCCCTGTATCTTCAGCTCCACCACGCCATATTGCTCATCAATCAGGTGTTTGTAATCCTCGAACGACATATCCTCCGCGCGCTTGCCTTTGGGCCAATCGCTTACCTGGCACATCGTGCAGCGGAAGTTGCAGCGGCTTACGTTCTCCACGTCGAGCCGGACGGGCAAATAATCCAGCGTTACCTCGCGGCGTGTTGACCGCAGATAACGCTCGTAATTCTCCCGCTTTCGCGGCGATAATGCCAAGCACGCTTCGCGCTCGCGCAGATACGCCGCCGTGTCTGGCACGGGTTCAGGCGTCGGCAAGTTCTGGCGCAAAACGGCAGTCATTTGAATACTTCCGCGATGAAGGCATTGGCCCTCTGTTCCACGTCCGCCCATCGTGACGATTCCGTGTCCCCGCTATGCAGCCGATATGGCCGTTGAGCCAAGCCATGGATAGTCGGCGAAGGAAATCCTGTGCGGAATCGTCTAACGGAATCTGGCGTCAGTGGACCGCCGCCATTCTGCCATTCGTAATGCTTGTTCGCTGGGCACATTGCAAGCGCAACTGATTCGTCGCTGTCCCTTATCACGGCCATCGTCTGGTCATTGAACGGTTCATCGCACAAGAACTGCGGCGTGATGCTCGCCTGATTCGCGATAAATAGCACAGCATCGGCGGAGATGGTTTGATGCAATCGGCCGTCTGGAGCGGGCCAGATGATTGTTTCGGGATGCGTTGTAAAGCGATCTGTATCGGCACGATAAATCTGGCCGACGCTGTGCTCATTTTCCAGTGCCATCTTCGCCAAATGTCGAACGTCGAATTGCTGGATTGTGCCGACTTGATCCGAATCAACCCGCAGGAGCGGGCGGAATATTATCTTGCGGCCAGTCTCAAGAAGCTTTCGGTAAAGCGCGAATGTCCCTTCGCTCCATACCATATCGGGAGCGAGCAATCCCCACACCTCGCCAGCCTGCCCGGCAGCCACGATATCCTGTATGGCGTAGCTCTGGATGGTGATGTTCGCTACTTCCTGCCAGCCGCCGGTATCGTCGGCTATCGTCGCGCGCAGTTCAAAACTAGTACCTTCTAATACTGCTTTAAGCCGCTCAAAATCCGCCGGTCTTGTCCAAACCGAGATGATGTAATCAATCGCATCCAAATTTCCCGGCGTTTTCAGGCTCGGCAGACCATGCCGGATGAACTGGTCGATGTGCCAGTCGCCCCACACTGCGAGAGAGAAACGGAACCTCACCTAAAAACCTCGGCGATAAAATCATTCGCCCGCTGCTCTACAGGTGCCCACGCAGCAAGGTCAATGTCATCGGCATGAAGCCGGTAAGAATGTCTCGCAACCGTCACCATCGCAGGTGACTGATACCAGCTCGCGAATCTGTGGATGATATCGCGAGTAAGCGGCCCAGTCCCAACAACATGACTAAAGTCTTTGCCCGATGGTGCCAGCGCGAGCGTTATCGTCTCGTCGCTGTCGCCGACTACCAGTATCTTGTCGTCTGGTATCCCCGGCGTCATAAACTCCACATCTGGCATCAGCCGCGCCATGCATGTCTGCATCTCGCCGGTGATGGTCGTATTCAAAAGGCCATTTGGCGCGGGCCAGATAATCATCTCGGCATGAGAGGAGAACAGCGGACCATCGGCTCGGTAATATTTCTGCGAAACCTCGTGCTCTTTCTCCAACGCGATTCGCGCCAATGACCGCTTGCCGAAATCGCTTATCGTCCCGGCCTTGTCTGCATCGACCCGCAGCAGTGGCCTGTAGATAGCGGTCTTGCCTGCCTCGAAAGCGGCGCGGTGGTGCGCCAATGTACCTTCGCCCCAGACCATATCCGGCGACAGCAGCATCCACGCTTCACCGTTGGCAGCCGCGGCAGCGTAATCGCTCATCTTGCAGACGTGCACCGTGTTGTTGGCTGTCCCTTGGTCGCTCCCGACGCCATCGGATAGCGAGGCCTTGATGTCTGCGTTGATGCCCTGAAGAATGCCTACGATGCGGTCGCGGTCTGTCGGCCTTGTGTGCACGGAGATATGGTAACCGACCGCATCCAGATTCCCCGGCGCGCGAAGGCTCGGCAGCGCGTTCCTCTCAAATTGGGAAAGGTGCCAATCACCCCAAACGGCCAGCGTGAAGCGGAATCTCACACCGCGCCCTCGATCTCGAGCAAATCGGTCAAATCAACGCAGCGGCATGGGATCATTATCCCGCCCAATCCCGGCTCACATACATGCTCAATCCTGATCTGAGTATTTAATTGACGACAAAAAACATACGTCGCCCTGCGCTCGTGGATATTGCACCACCAAGTGCGTCCAGATTCATCCTTGCGATATTCGCCGCTCACGCCACCGCTTCCAGCTGCAAAACCAAGTCTCTTATCGCCGAAACAGATGCTTTCTCGTCGCAGCAATCTTTCGGCAATGCCGCGAAGTCAAGCGACGGGTAGACATACCGCTGCTCCAATGCCCGCACATATGCCTCCGCTTCCCGCTCACTCCGCGCAAACTTACAAATGGACTTGGCTACACCCATCGGCGACATCTCGAACGAGCCGAATGTCGGAATGCCGGTCTCGTCGTCCAAACTGCACAGGTAGAAATCATCCGTCGACGGTTTGTGGAAGTAGACGCGCTCTGGCGGCAAGTTCGAGATGAGGTAACAGTCGATGGTCATCGATGACGAGGAGGAAAGGTTGGCGACAGCCTCATAACTCAGCCCGAGCGGACACGGTTGCCATGTCCTGGCGACGAAGCCGGCACCGTCGGCAAAGAAAAACTGATGCGGATCAGCCGGTATCATGCGTGGCGGGTCGCGCATAAAATAATCGAGCATGACGGGATGCATCGCCTGCAAGGAAAAGTAGCGTAGCAGCCGCGTGTCGAAGTCGCGCCTAGTACCGACTGCGGCCTCGAACCGCTCGGCAGAGACGCGCAACGGAGCACCACCGACAGCGAGGTGCGAGTCCAACAATCTCTTGACGTTCGGCAGGAACTCGCTGCTCACCAGTGTATCGGCCTGAAAGCTCATCCAGTCAGCGCCGCGCTCCTTGGCTATCCTGATGCTATCAGCGTCCGTCCACGCGAGCACTGTACGGTTAGCGCTCAAGTTATCGGCTGGCGGCAATGCCTCGATAAGCCGAATAGTTATATTGAAGCCGCTCAAACCGACCGCCTTCAGCCGCTTGACGGAAATGTCGTCAGTGTAAATGAGCAGATCGACTGGATCTGGCGACCAGAGTAGCGGCATGTTCCTGACCGCCGCAAGACACGGAAGAATATTGCGGTAGAGCGATTCGATATAGCGCTCGCCCCATGCGGCTATCTTAATGATTGTCGGGCGCATGTTTCAGGAATGCGTTATCGCCTTGCGCAGACTTTCCAGATAAGCCGCCGCTTCCGTATCGTCTCTCGCTGGTGCCCACGGCGCGAAGATGGCATCGCCGCCGGGAATGAACGGTCCCGGTTTCGCTTCATGGTAAATCACGAAGTCCGAGAGCGTCAGGATGAGATGATTCTCGCCCTCGCCAACGCGGAATATCTGGGTCATATCTCGGTCGAGAATGCGCGCGTGCGTTATCCCGCCGACATCATCAAAAACAAAAGCCGCTAGCGACCCGCGCATGACGTGGCAGGACTGTGCCTTGCCGACATGCTTGTGCGGCGGGAAGTAATGCCCACGCGGCTCGAGGATAATCATTTCGTGGAAGTTGGATTCCGGAGAACTGTGCAAGCAGATGCGGGCGGCGTGCTTACCGTATTCTGATTCCTCAATGAGCGCATCAATCATACTATGGTCGATTGCGATGTTCGGCTCTTGGCAAAACAGCGAAACCGACTTCGCGCTTGGGTCGCGGTGGAAATGGGAGGGATTAAGCATCATCGCCCTTCTCTAGTTTTTCAAATTCAAAATAATTAAACGTCACTCTGCGCCCGCAAATGAACCCGGAAATTAGTGGAGAAACAATACAGCCAACAATGAAACCGGCAAATACAAACATTGATACTGGAATCACCCATAATATGGCTATAGGCGATAGTTTTTTAGGAGCTATTTTTTCAGTCGCGTAGAAGCAACGAGGCTCGGGCATTGTCTCACCATAAAAGACTTGCAACATCCAAATCGAATGCCGCAAACCGATCGCGCCAGTAAGGCGACGTATCCAGACGATGGGCTAAGCGGTCAAGCAATCCAGGCTCTATTTCACCGCGAAATTTCCGCTGCAAATAAGCCGTGAAGTACAGCGCAAAACCGTTCTCAGGCGATATGACATCGGATAGCGTCTTGAGATGGGCGAATTGCTGCTCAACCTTGATGGGATTGGCTTCAGTGAACAGCCGCCGAAAATTCAGGTGGTAGTTCATGTAGAACCAAATGTCAGTCAACTGGTCATTATCTGGCTTAGCGTCCATCGGAATGGACGCAAACGCTTCCTTGAAGTTCGCTGTCGTCAGCCGCAAGCCCTGCTCAATCTCCGTCTGCTTCCCGTAAGCGCCGCCCATGAAACGCAATTCACGGCTTCCTACGTCTTGGATAAGGCCCTGTTGCACCATAGCGTCGTAAATCGGCGTATTCGGTAACGGCTGAAGCTGGCTGATTCGATACCAGTCTAAGTCCATTTCTTTGGCGGTCTCGACCGTCTGCATGATGTGCCGCATGGTTTCGTTCGGGAAACCAATCATCAGGAAAACGCTGGAGTGAATGGTCGGGTACTTCCGCAACACGTCCGCCGCCTCGATGAAGTTCCGCACCGTCCCCGGTTTTTTGACCTGCCGGAGTATTTCGGGACTCCCAGATTCCATCCCAATATTTAGAGCGATACAGCCGCTCGCCGCCATCGCGCTCACGACTTCTTCCGTGCAGGAAGCTGCAATAACCCCGTTCGTGGCATCCCATGTGAGTTTCAATCCTCGTTGCACTTTGCCGTTGAATAGAGCGATTGCCCGCGCGTGGTCTTTGAGCAGGTCGTCATCGAGCCACATCACATGGTCGATGCCGTGGACCTCCTCAAGAAGTTGCAATTCGTCAAGCACGGATTCCACGGACCTTTGACGAACTCGCTTGCCATTGAAGTTGCGCACGCTGCAGAAGGTGCACATGGCTCGACAACCGCGATTTGATAGGACGGTAGCGAAGCGCGCACCCTTTGGCTTGAAACAGTAAAAGGCACCAACAGTACCGTGCTGCGATAGCTCATCGACAGCACAAAGGTCATAGGCTGGCTGGACATCAATCTCATCCTCCGTCGGCTGCTGCTCCTTGAGAAACCGATGGCGCGTGCCGTTGTCGTCGAGAATCACCTGGCCCATTTGCTCAAACGGAATGTCGCCATTTGCGGCCTTGACGAAGCTCTTGATTGCCACGTCGCCCTCACGCAGGAACGCTACCCGCGCATACGGAACATCATCCAGCACGCGCTCAACATCGTTGGTGACATGAACGCCACCGATTGCAACCGTCGTGCCACAGTAAGCCGCATGCTCACATACCCGCTTGAACGACAAATGCGTCATCGTGAACATGCAGGTCACGCCCACCAAGTCAGGATTGAGGTCATTGATTTCCTGCGATAGCGCATCCTGCCATGTCCGGTCGAAATCAAACGATTCATCTGCGGAGTGATTACGGCTCGCCTTGAGAATGAGATGATTGAGATTGAGCAAGCGCACGTCTACGCCGATGCTGCGGAGATTTTGCGCCAGCACGCCTAAACCATAGGGCGGATAATTGGTGTATCGTCCACGCCGCGCGGTATCTATGCGGAATAGGCTGGAGTCAGCGTCAGGCGGATTGACGAGTAGGACACGCTCAATGCCATAGGGCAAATGGCGCGCGAAAAATTCGTTCACCAAACCATCATTCACAGATAGGTTGGTTTGCGCTGACATTTATCGGCCAAGAATATGATCAGCTATACGCTTCTTAAATACCGCATCTGGTTCTGCTGGTTCGCCAGTCAAAATATCGCGTGGCCATTCATCCCATTCAACAGTGCCAAGAACAGCTGGCTGTCGCACGAATCCCAACCATTTGGCCCATTCATTCAAAAGGTTGTCAGATGCATATGATACATCATCAACAGAAAATCCCTGCAACGGTTGCGGCGTCGGAAATAGATTAGGCATAGTCAACGTAACAGTGTTTGGTTTCTCTGGGCTGAAGATAGCTGCAAATGGCAGAGCACCAAGCAAAGCAAGAAATGTTCGCCTAATCATGACGAGATACCATTCTCAATGAACGTCCGCATACTGCATAGGTTGTCTTAATTATCATTTCTGCTAATGCGCGGCGTATGTTCGTTGGACAAGGGAAAGAGAGGGCTGCGGCCATGGCGACAGATGGATATTCAATATCTGCCGGCGGAGATGGCTTAACCAGTATGATGGTTTCACAAAGCCAATCAACATCGTGCCATTCACCGATATGAGGGCCATCCACGCATAACAATCTTCTGACGTTTTTCATCGGCTCCTCAGAGAATCACTGCGCGGCGGCCAAGTTGGCAAACCGGGTCTAGTGTGTTCCTATCCACGACAATGATTATCTTGTCGCTAGGAAGCGTTATGTGACCGACTTTGGAATCCACCGGATATTCTTGTAGTTTTTTGACTAGATCGGCAACCTTCCAATTCTCGGTATCCATTCGATTTTCTCCTATATATCACGAAAAAGTTCAAAGCCTTGTTCTATCATCATTCCGACATCAAGATAGCGATAGGTGCCATTTCGCCCGGTTGAGAACACGTTCGGCGGTAAAAGTTTCATGTATTCCGTATGCAGGTCTTGGTCTTTTTTCATTGGAAACGGATAAAGCTTATTCTTGGTCGATGGAATTTCAATGCCAATGAGCGTCGTGGGCGATTCGTACCTATAGAATTTTTTGTATTCCACAATGCGCGTGAACGGCTCGGCATTGGCGTAGTAGAGGAAATATACGTCCTTCGGAAAACAATGCTCCACCGGCAACACGATTTTGAAAAAGTCACGGCCAGCCCAACGTAGCGGCCCTAGCACGTTCTTGAGGATGATTTCAGGCGACACCGTACTGACGATGAGGTCGTATCGGTGCCATTCGCCAGCAATTTTCACTCGGTAGTTCGGAATGTCGAAATCATCAATGTTGGTATTCAGCTTAACAGTACAGCCTTCGGTAGCAATATCGAAATAATCATCGTAGCCATTCGCCGCCTTCGGAAACCCGGACATCGCCTCGCTCCACGCAGCCTTGATTGGCCCAGTCTTGAGCGCAACGCCTTTAGGCGTAAATCCGAAGTCCGTTATCTCGGTATTGGATTCGATGCTCCACATTTTCTTGGAATAGCTATTGATGAATTTATCATACAGCGTCGGGCCTACAGAAAAGACCCAATATTCTTCAAGGTTACGAGCCTCGCTCGCGTCCATATCGTGCTTGGCTATGGCAAGTTCTTGTTGAATTTGGTTGCGATCCGGCATCAGTGGGATTTCGTCTTGATGGATCGGGAAATGGTAGAACTGCTGGTCGCGCTCGACGTAGGTCAGAAACTCATGGCCGGGAAAGCGGACCAGCGGACAATAGGCATCGAGGTAATTCCACACATCCTCGCGCTTGGTCAGGAAATGCCGCGGGCCTAACGTATAGGGATGACCACCCCACCAGAACGTTTTGCAGCTACCGCCGAGATAGGACGCGCGCTCTACCAGCGTGACATCAACGTTCTTTTTTGAGAGCATCTGAGCAGCGATGCAGCCAGCGAATCCGCCGCCGATAATCAATGCGCGCAATCTGGTCGCTCCATCTGCCAAACCACCGAGATTTTCCAGTCTTTCGATTTGCAATAATCCCGCACGCGGTCGCGCGTCCATTTCTGCTTCTTCATGTACTTCACGATGTCCGCCGCCTCGACCACCTTGTCATCCCACAGCACTATGCCAGCATAGAAGTGCGGCGCGTCGATGACTGCAAGGATTTCGGTCATCACAATTTATTTCAGTGTGACTCGTCCAGAAATTTAACTTTACGGTCAATGACAAGGCGCGGGTCCGCGAACTTGTAGCCAAGACCAACCGCCTGCTCGTTGCGGAGCCACCCGCGCTTAGCTCGCAATCCATTACCGACCGCCATGAAGCTAACGCGCTCGTAGTTCATCTCGGACTTGAAGCGGCTCCCGGCAATGATGAGATCGGCCAAGTATGTCCGGGACACTGGCGGGTTCGCAGCCAAGTGCAGGATACCGCGCACCTTACCCTCGACCACGCGCAGTAGCCCAGAGGCTACATCTGTCACGTCCGTCACCGTGAACACGTTGTCATGCGCCATCTTGGCGTTCGGGCTAAGCAATGTCCGGTAAGTCGCGGACACCGAGTCGCGCGTGTCCTGCGGCCGCCACCCGATGACCGAACCAGTCCGCACGATGCACCAGCGGCCCTGCATGAGGAACAGCGCATCCTCAACCTCGACCTTCTGCCGCGCGTACAGGCTTAGCGGAACCGGCGTCGCAGCCTCGTCGAAGCCGTCGCTGGAGTTGCCGAGCCCGAACACCGCCTCGCTGGACATATAGACGAAATGGGCGCCGCAGCGGAATGTGCTGGCCGCGCAGGCAATCGCGCCGTTGACGTTGATGCTCCGCGACAAGCCGGGATTGGCTTGCACCCACGCCTGGTCGATCACCGCCGACATGAGGACCACGGAATCGTCCGGTCCGAGGTCGGGCACTCCATCGGTGAGGTCGTCTTGGGTGACGTCAAAGTGCTTAAGGCCATCGCGCGGCTTGGTCGCGTAGGTGCCGATTACCTCATGGGCCGCCGCGAGCGCCAATGTCTCGAGCGCGGTGCCGATGAGGCCGGATGCGCCGATGATGACGATTCTCATCCGGCGAGCGCGGATTGCGCTTCTGCGGCGCGGTCTGCTTTCTGGCCTAAGATGCCGATTTTCCTTAACGGCTCGCCAATGCAATACTCCGGCGGGAACGCTTTCTTGAACTTCTCCAGCTGGTCGCGGTGTAGGCTCGACCACGCTACTTTCGCCAGCAGTGCTTGGGAAAAGAACTCGTCCATCGTCGCCGGGAAGCGAATCACCTGGTCCCAAGGCCGGCTCAATTCGTGAGGTTCCGCCACCACCGGCCGCCCTATCATCAGCGCCGTATTGCACCGCGACGATGACACCAAGCCCATCTCCTCGGTCTTGCGGATCTGGACGATGACCTTGCACCGCCGCATCTCGTGGTCGCGCTTTTCCTGGGTCGCGAAGTCCGCCACCACATTGACCGCCTGCGCCAATGGCTTGTTAACGGCCTTGGCGAGCCTCTCCAGCACTTTTATGCGCCGGGGCGACAGGGAGCCATAAAATCCGAAATCGAAATCTGGGACAGGCTGTGGCCGAATACGGAGCAATGTAGGGGCGTACCCTAGCTCGGCTTGGGCGGACGGGGCGAACTGGCTGTACCAGCGGGTGACGTGCTCGCCGGGCACCAAGTGCAGGATGCCCTCGCAATGTGCTGCAGCCTGCGGAAACACCTCCTGCCGGAGTACCATCTCCTGCTGCATCGCCAGCATACCCGGCTTCCCGCGGCTGGCCTTGGTCACGCCGTGGTTGAACCCGGTCGGCGTCGGCTCCTCGGTCGCGAGCATGATGAATCGGCAGCCGCCGGCGCGGGCCTTCACCAGCGTCTCGATGTGGTGCGGCTTGAAACCCTCGACGATGAGGTTATAGCGGCCGGGGCCGTAGATGAAGGTCGGGGAGACTTCATTGCTGTGCGCGGGCTCCCAAATGACTTGGTGGCCTAACGCGACGCACATCTGGCCAAGTATGCCGATGATGTCTTCGATCGAGCGCTGCCCGACTGCCGTATGATTCCAGAGATTGCACGAGACGTACATGATGCGCCGTCAATAGCGCATCACGCGGACGCTAGGAAGCGTCAGAAAGCGGAATTAACCGATGATCCAGTAATTGTAGGTGCTGGTATCACTCGCACCGCCTTCAACGGTGAACCCAGTCCCTGGCGTGATGGTCTGGATCGTCGGATAAGCACCGACCGTGCCGCCGACTGTCTTCAGCGTAAAGACGATATTCGAGTTGGCCGTGACTAGCGGAGCTGCCACAGTAACCGGCGTCGATTCATTAAGCGTCACGGTGCCCGTCGTGACTGGACGGTTGCCGACTAAACTGTCCCACAAATTCATTCCGGCCATGACGCCATCTCCTCGTTGTTCAGTACATCATCCATTCAGTGCCATACTCCAGAACAAGCGTGCGCAAAGGTAATTGCCGCTGGCGCTCTGCTGCCGGAAGCATCAAGGCTTCTTCTACATCCATTCCCTTATTTATGCGAGCCAAAACTGTGTTGACATCCATTCCTGCAAGCTTACAGGCATCTGCCAGACACATCCTTTGACCTTGAAAAACGACCATTCGATTTCGTCGGAGATTTCTATTTTGTTCAGCGATAGTCGCCCAACGGCAATTCCCCGGTTCATAATTGCCGTCATTGTTGATGCGATCCAACGTAAGTCCATCTGGACACTCGCCCATATCTGCCAAAAAATTACGGAAATCTATTCTCCACCATTCACAAACAGTAATACCCCTATCGGCATAATATTTACGAGATGTTGAATTTGGCCTTACGCGGCTTTTCATATTGGCCCAAGCTTTGTAAGTGCGAGTCTGCTTTCCTTCTGGATTGTGTCCATGCCTATGGATGCGACATTTATCAACCCAAAAACAACCACATGAGGTAGTATGGCCTAACTTGACCTTTGATGGATCCGCTACAGTTTCCTTGCCGCATTCACATTGCCATAGCCACCGAAGACCCCGACCCACATTAGCCACGCGGCGAATGCCAGTAAGTCTACCAAATTTCAATCCAGTAAAATCTTGTCCTCTCATTTATGTCTTCACTTCATAATCTACGGACTGTAAGGCGTGTCCCGTCTCGATCCAAGGTTTATCGAACCCTTTCCGTTTCACTGTAGCAGGTTTTAGCGGCGGACTGGTAATTTTTGCGATTGAGTCGCGAAGTTGCCCAGCAACCGCATCCCCTGTCTGCTTGAGCGCCAGAACCGCATCATAATTGTTGGATTTCAGCAAGCCAGCGATGGCTGCGGGCCATTCTCCGCTTTTATCGGCGATCATATTGCGGAACGCCGGCCTTGGAGGTTGTCCTATTGAAGGACGACCATACTCCACGATGGCCGCGACCATCGCCGTAGGAGTTCCGTCCGGGTACGTCGAATTTTCGAGCCAGCCAACCCGGAGCGTCGCCGGATTGCTCACCTTCGCGGCCATGTCGCGCAGGGCTGCTTCGAGTTTGGATCCGCCGGTTATTGTGGCCATTAGGCTGCGGTCCTCTCTCCACTGTACAAATCGAATTTTACGGATTCGTCTTTGATGGCAAGCGCGACTTGAAGCTGCGGCAACCACCGAAGAACTTCGCTTGCATCAGCGTCTTCCATTTCTAATCGCCAACGCACACTTTCTTCGCCGACGCAAAATGTAGCTTCAACCGTCTTGATTTTCATTTCATGTCTACTTTGAGATGCGACGTGCCAAGAACAAAAGCCGCCAGCTTCATTAGGCGGACAGCAATCCATACTTTCACGCTCAAGCGACGAACGCCGGTAAGTTCAACTTCGATGGTAAGATCTTCCACCGCGTCGCGAGCATCCACAGCTATCTTGTCAACGGTCATATCACAACTTGCCTTTGCTTTTCAGCCACTCGTGGCGCCGCCGATGAGGTAAAGAATGGACCACGGTCTGGCCGATAACAATTGCAGACGCCACTGCTCTCGCACGCTGGGCATCCGGCAGACCAAGGAGACCAAGGAGACCAAGGAATGACTGGTGGCAGAATATTTGGCGGCGAAGGATAAGGCAGCATTGGCGGAAGCGGAATTGGCATCGTGCCTATACCGCCATGATCACAGGTTTTTTCGTCTGGCGAGATACCGCGCTGGCACACTGGGCATTTCCATCCTTCGCGCATCAGTCAGCCTTCTTCTTGCCCTTCAGCCACTC
>JGI24891J29808_1000326_pt1 | contig 37854 bp, 33 predicted proteins | sample FreactcultuFSWF8_FD_29808 | JGI IMG/M metagenome (IMG submission 29808) | reverse complement strand
CGTCCTCCCCCAGCGACATCACCCATCGACTCGCCCGTCGCCCGTATGCCGACGTCGCCTGCCTCGCCGCCTTATTACTACCAGAACCAGCCCGTGATTCACAAAGCAGCGCCTGTCTCAGTCGCACCACACACTCCGCCCTCGCCTGCGTCGGTGCGCATGTCTTCGTCGGCTCATAATGGCAAAGACCAATCTTTCCCTACGCCGCCGTCGTCCTACGTCCCGACAAGCTCGCATTCGTTCGCCGGCATGAACACTCACAACTCGACCCCACAACACTCCATGGACACAGACATGCCCGATGCTGAGGCTCCGCAAGCGCGGCCAACGCTGCCGCTGCTCTGTCAATCCCGTAAGGCTTGATCCTTGTTGTTTGTTCTCATGTGCTTTATTTGGTTAACACAAGTCTGCCGGATAGCTCACCCTATCTCGCGGCCTCACCCAAATGAAAACCTCATCAATTTATACGGCCTGCAAAGCATCGCCAACTCGGTCCGCCGAACAGACCCCATTACGGGCGAGAAGATCAACAAGCTGCGCAAGTCTTACGAGGGTAAGGTCAAGAATTTCGGTCTCACCGGAAAGAACAAGCCCACCGACCTCAACGAAGAGCTGAGAGGCCTTCTGCAATGGGACCCCGAATCGTGGTATGATCAGCGCGTTCACGGCAGAGAACTTGACAAGGCCGAGTCGTCCCCTCTCATGGCTACATTGGGCCGCGCCTTGACTATGAACCCTGGCACACTTCCTGCCGATGAACACAACAAGTGGAAATCCATCCTAGGCCTCGATGATGGCAACAAGACACCTTCTCAGCCTGCCTCCAAGATCCCCGCTCACTCTCAGATGCTCAAGGCCCAGGCCTCTTCCATGCGCGCATCCGCACCCGCCTCGCCACGTGCTTCGAACCCGAACGGTATCCGTCCAGATCGCTCAAACAAGAAGCGCCGATACGACGAGAGTAGCTACACTGGTTACAACGAGAGTTACCAAGAAGACGATGGCTACTCGACTGGTGGCTTGGATGACAAGCGAAACTCTGCAACCAAGAAGCGCCGAAAAGTATGACCTACCCCTCATAATAGTCCTCCCGACTTTTGCTGATTCTCCTGAAAAGGAATTTCCCACAAACTTCGACGCTTCTGGAGGCTCGTCAGCCTTCAACAATGGGATGCTAGGTGTTGGTGTCAAAAGCTCATGATCCAAGCAACCACACTGCTCCCCCCATTAACATTCGCATGAATGCCCCTGATACCACACGGCGAATGGCCTTGTCCTTTGCCCTTTCTTTGCTTTCATTACGGTCCACTTCGTTGTACCAACAAAATCTCCTGTGCATACCCCAACTCTAGTTCTGCTGGTTTTTTTGCTTTTTCTTTTACGCTGGCGTTATTACAAAAATGGATGCTTCGTGCTGGGGTTGTTTCTAGCAGGCGTCACTAATCAACGAGGGAACTTGGAAGGGGGTGGTTTACGGGAGAAAGAAACACGACCGATCTCAAGAGAGACCAATCATCCCTCTTGCACGCATCGGGACACATATCAGGCAGGACAAAACAGAGGAACGTACACGACGAATGCGGTTGTACATTGACTTCATTCAATATTCAGTCTACGATATAAAGATCTTTAAAAAATGGAAAAAAATCACAACATCGCGAATCCGTACACTCGCATCTGTGACATGGGGAGAATGAATCACTTAGAACCCGATTCCATCTTGGCCTCCAAGGCGACGGCTGGCCAACAATATAGCTATCGAATTGCAAGACGGTTTTGATGTGCATGTGGTTGACCGAAGAGAGCAAGAGAGGAGGTGGATAGTGCAGGAATATCACTCAGTGGGCATTGTGTCTGTTAGGAAGATTCTCAATCTTGGAAGTCGTTTCGTGGAACGATGCAAGTCCACAAAGACGACCGAGATCAGTTCTAGTACAATAAGTTTACAGTCAATATCTGCATTAATATCACGCGTGGCAAGGCCCAAGGGGTCACGCAGGGGGGAAAGGTGTAAAAAGGTCAGAATGAAAAGAAAAAGTATACTGAGTCTTTTGAAAACAAGAGTCGATCGAGGCCATCAACACCTTACAGAATGAGAGTGTGTTTTGCTAACACCATCCAGTGGTATAGCATTATTTCTAGTCGAACAAGTTGTTCAAACAAGTAGAAGCACCTCTTCTGCTATCCCACCTTTGTCTCTCGTCTATTGCGAGTCTAGCTCTTTCTTCAATCTCACTGGCCCATGCTTCCATTTGTTCCTCTTCCATCTCGTTGCTTAAGTACCTGCCATCATTTCCTTCCAACAGCTCTGCGGGTAGAACCTTTTTCAGGAAACTGTTGGGGAATTGGCCATATCTACCAGAGATTAGTTTTTGTGTTATACGAGCAGAGATGCCAGAGCGGCAGGTTTGGGAAAGACGGGTGCTTTCGACCTGGGTGGTTAGAGGGGTAAGAATATCCGGGGCTTGGGAGGTGGTAGCTGTGTTGAAGAAATTAGTCGCATAGTCGGGGGTCAGCAGGACGGAGGTATAGTGTCTAACAGTCGAGTCAGCAGCATTAACCAATCTAGCGATGTCAACAAGAGTGACATCAGCATTATCCCACTGAGTTTCAATCCAAGCTGTCAAAGTTGTGGTAGAAGTGTTCTCGCAGTACACAGTAAGTCTGCACAACAGATCTATCCAGGCGCAAATCTCAACTACATCTAGCGTGCCAGTATGCAATCGAAACTCGATCGTCTTCTTTGGCAGCGATCCTGGCCAACCGCCTGGGGAATTGTTTTGGGGAGCCAGATGTTGGAGGTTTACACTTGATTGATGAGGATGACTGTATTCACAAAGTTCAGCCATCGTACGACAAGAGTAGATATGATGGATCCACATGGGAATAGAAGCACCATATCTAACCGCATTGGTGAAATCACTGACGTCGCTCTTGTCGTAGGCGATCATGACACCATTGGCCAGGCTTTCGAATTGGCGGACTGACATGGGGCTGGTGTAGTTGAAACCTTTGGACGGTATCCAGGGCTGTATGGCAGTAGTGTTAGCGGAAATCAGAGAGGGTAGAGGAAAACGGTCGTCTTCGTAAGCGCCGATTCTGTCGATGGGGAGGATGGCGTCGAAGCAGCGTTCGAGAGCTGTGAACATACCCATGACGTTCTTTGTGGTGTCGAGGTTGAATCCGAGGTCGTGGCGACCGACGTGGAGATGAAGACCGCAAGTTCCGTTGGCGAAGACTCTGAAGCCAGGTCTGTTGAAACCCTGCTTTAGAGCGTTGATCACAGTGGTAATTTCGTCGCGCCAGCTCCAGGTTAGAGGCTGACCATTACAGGGCCAGGCTTGATTGTGAGGGCAAGGGGTAGGATTGAAGAAGTCCAGAATACGGCATTGGAGCTCGACATCGCTGGAAACGGACTCGTTTGGGTAGAAGGGTTTTTCATCGTCGGAAAGACGGACACTGCAGTCTCTGCCAACGACCCAGGTGTTGTACTCGTTGTCGTCGTCACGATGTTGCCAGTAGGAAGGTGGCTGGTTGTCAATGGGAAGTCTAAGTTCGTGATGGCCTTGTGGGCAATTGTAGGGGCAGGGAAGCGAGATGGGCTTTCTGAGGACTTCCCAAACGGTATCATGGGCTGTGAATTCAGACTGGTCTGGAACAACAGCGACAAACTCCAACTCTACACCAAGAGTGCATGACTGCTTGAGTTGAGTAGAAGTAGACTTACCGGAAGTCGAGGCTGCTTTAAAAGTGTGAGCAGATGGGCAATACATTCTTGTAGTTGATTATTTACCGGCTGGTCCTTATTCGTGGATCTGAAAGGGGACAAGAGAAGGGTTGGAGAAGAGGTGGCATTTATAACAAGTAGTCGATCGGACTCGACGACGTTACAAACAGTACGCAGATGAAAGAAAACAAGGACCAACAACAAGGGACAAAGAAAAGCATTTCATTCATTCGTCGTAACCCAATGAACATCTATCAAAGGAAGACATTGACGGCTTTGTGGCATTGTCGTTCGTACAGCGAGCGCGCTCACTCATTCTTGACTCTCTTGGCCTCAGGGGCATGTTCGGTAACCTAGCAGTATGTTAGAACAATTGTTTTGAACGCATGTTGGTAGATAAAGAACGAACCTCCTCGAGACCCTTTCTCTTGGTGGTGATTGGCAGCACACCTTGAGTCTTGTATCCGACGACGTTGTTGTTGCCAGTGACAGTGATGCCGCAGTTGATGGTAAGGTTGACTTGCAAGATAGGAGTCTTGGAACCGGGCTTGGTGGCAGCAGTCTTTGCAGCGCTGAGACTTTGAACTGCAGCGAGCAAGAGTGCAGATAGGCGAGTTGCGTCTGCGAGTGGTGGTGTTGCAATCATGTTGCCCGTCCCGTGGACTTGTGAGGAGGTGTTGAGGACGAGGGTGATGGGAGATGGGTCTTCATCCTCGTCTTCTGAGTCGGTGAGGGTGTCTTCGGCGGTGTAGGCTGGTGGGAGATCGGTGATGTCTTGAGGATGTTGCTGGCCGTTGGCTGCAGCGGCTCTCTCAAGCAAAATCTTTTGACAGGAGTGCATGAAGGAGTCCATGGTAGTAGTTGTGTAGGAGACTTTTGCGAGCGAGAGTGGAAGGTTCCAATGAAGGATTTCTGGAGGAGAGGTATGCTGTTTTGAGGTAGGCTGAGAAGGTGCGACACAGTATTGCCAGGGAGGATGGAAGAAGCTTCTGGACGGGAAGAGAGTAGTAGAAGGAAGATGGACCGTGATAGAAAGGAGGTTGTAGGAGGAACTTCTGAAAGCCTTGTTCGTAAGAAGATAATGGAACCAATACTTCAGAGCAACAAGCGTAGTGGAAGACAATAGGGATAATACCAAGCCAAGACAATTGTCAAGATATTGTACCTACCGCAAGTCTATTCATTCTGGTGCGTCAATAAGGCAGGCGTGACGCGATTTGGTAGGCCCGCATGATATTATGCTACTATTGTCAGCCTTTCCCAACAGCAAGATTCCTATTGTCGAGCTCTATTGACATCAACTTTCACTCGGGCCGAACGAGGAGCCGACAGTCGTACAAGGCTGCCGGAGTGTGGTTGGGTGAGGATTTGCTATTGTCAGACAGCTTTGTTTTCCTATTGTTGTCTGAGAGCCCGTCTGTCCGTGCGCACAATTGGGCGTCCACTCTCATGCGGCTAAACTTTCGAGCCCCCCTTGAGACACACGTGATGGTTTGCATGAGATGTCTTTGGAGATCACACTTCACTGTAAAAGTGATGGTCTTCAGAAGATAGTTCTCATCAACAACTTTTCAGGAAGATGTTCAGCCCTCTGGTGGCTGATCGGAAGGAGCGCGGGGAAGCAGCATGACATGTGAAAGGGTCGCGACTGCCTCACTCTCATCTCTGCTCATTTGATCATTTCACCGCCCTGGTTGACGAAGAAACCGAGTCGCGCAATCAATTTTTCAATTGCCAGTAGTTCCCAGTCTACTGCTTTCCGTAATCGCAGAAATACAACGATCCAATTCTCCTCTCAATTGACCATGGCGTCGTCCTCGAGCAAGCACAAGCGACAATCGTCATCAATGCATCGCGCATCTCTGGCCGCCCAGAAAACCGAAGTCAAGATCCATGTCTATGATTTGTTACCAGTCAGACTGTCTCTAATGCATTCTTTCTTGCTATCACTAACGTTACCTAGCCTGGTCGTCTCTCCTCGATCCTCTGGACAATCGGCGGCTCTCTACTACATTCCGGCGTCGTGATTAACGAACGAGAATATGCCTACGGTGGCCACGATCGCAAAGGTGTCAGTGGAGTTTACTGGACACGACCGAAACTCGAGCCTCCGGGTGGCACATTCCGCTGCGAGATCCTCCATGGCTTCACCGTCCTCTCCCAAGAAGAAATCACAACCATAATCAATGACGCTTCACGACTATTTCAAGGCACACGATACAACCTTCTGAGCAACAACTGCAACCACTTCTCTTCATATCTCTGCGAGAAATTGACGGGCCGGCCAGGACCTGCTTGGTTGAACAGAGCTGCAAGTGTTGGTCTTGCATTGCCGTGCGTGGTGCCGAAAGAATGGATCTCACCGCCTGATCACGAGACCGCTGATGGCGAGCTACTAGAAGACGAAGAGGAAGATCAAGATGACGACGAGAGAGCTGCCATGCTGCCTCGCGACAAGAGAAGGACACGCGACAAGATTAGCAATCAGCGCATCTCTTCAAGGAACCAGACTCCTCCGCCACGATTCGTCTCTGTCAAGGATACAAGCGGCAGAGAGATGCCAGCCAGTGAAAGGGCACCGATGCCTAAGAGATGACGGTGCCTGAACTGGTGTAGCAAGAAGATGGGTCGCAGGTCATCAGACCGGAAACGTTCAGACTAAGGAGGATGCGTTCCGGCTTTGGAGACGTGGAAACATACAGCAGCATGATTATGCTGACACCGTCAACCGCCCGGGCTGGACATGCATATTCGTGCATGCCGTATACCATGGCTCGAGCAGGATATACAAGTACTCACCTGCGGCAACAGACAGACTCAGGGACGGACATCATTTGGATCATGAGGTTTGACGAGCAATGAGAACATGAGGGCACGAGAAATCCACAAGCAGGACAAAGAAGCAAGATGGAGACATCGGGAAAGAAGTATCATGTTTCCCGTAGAGATGGGCAGGAAGTGGTATCGTAATGCTCGCAAGAAGAAAGTATCAAACCCGTAAAAGCGACCTCGTCATGGGGCATCTCGTCTCTCTTCAAGACAATAATAGCAATCCAAGCCTCCGTCCTTCCAAAAAATGCCGTCAACAGGTAAAGGAAAGAATCTATAAAGAACCACCCTTCTAGTTTTTTTGCAAGCTGAACTCTCACATGCGTCTCGAAATGTCTAACAGAAAGCTGCATGTTCTACGCTTTCATTTTACCACCTGCCCTCTTTTTCTCAGACTCAAACACCATATCGAGTTTGTTTCTGAGATAGGGCGTGAGATCCTGAGCCGCGTAGCCCGCCCACGAAGACCCAGTGCGAGCCAAAACTTCCCTGCAAACGCCGATCGAGGGTGAAATGTCATCATGTCTGACCGGCACGAATGCATCACCGTAGATAGCCTTAGCAAAGGGCTGTCTGTGTTTAGGTCGTATTTTCCCGAGCTACGATAAGTGAATGCCTAGACTTTGCTCATAATGGAGACATCCTAGCGTGTCAACAAATGCGATTGTGAAAAGACACACGTGCAAACCAAGAAACCAGCATTGAATGTACAGGATTTGATATTGTTTATCAACTCTTTTTCACCTTGACTGTGAGCCACTGCTTTGGTTTGACAATATACTCCAGTCCAGTCAGACCGCTGGTGTCCAAATCTCTGGCAACATCCCAAGCGCTTCTGATGCAGTCGTTGACTCCAACACCTCTCACCCAGTTACCAGCAACTCTCAAGCGACCAGAATAACGTAATGAGAGTTCATCGTGGAACTTGCTCACTCGGTCCTCGAATCCAACAGTATATTGGGGAATGCAGTTGTAGTTGAGGTTCACCGAATGCGCAGCAGGCTTTTCAGTGACGCCGAGATGTCTCTCCATGATGGACTGTGCCATTTGTAGACCCTCGTCGTTCGAAGGGTGAGATGACCAGCCATCCCAGTAGTGACCACCAAGCATGACTGTGACCTTTGTTCCTCGTTTGGACACTGTGTCTTGCATAGGGCCAACAAAGTCTTCATCGCCCGGTGTTCCAGCAGCATAGGCAGTATCGAATGTAACACCAAGAGCGCGCTCCGGATTCTGATCGATAGGGATACCAAGTGGGATCAAGTATCCGAAGCCAGAAGGGTGTAGGTTGGGTGTGCGGTAGTATAAGTTGACTGTCATTACTGTTGGTGTCGGACATACAGGCAATTTCAAAAATCCGCGGTTCATCGAAGAAGCGGCCTGTGATGTCTTGTCCGGGGAAAGAGTAGAAATCACATGAGTATGGTTGTGTTTCGAGGTGGTTCCCTCTGTTGAGCTTTTGGCTTCGAGCTCCACGTTCTGCTCTGTGTTCTTGATGTCGGTGACTTCCTGGTTCAACTGGAAGATGACATTTGGCGACTTTTTGAGGGATGCTTCCAGGGTGTCGACCAGCTGTTGTATACCATTACGGAATGTGAAGACGTTAGACCTCCGGAAGTTCTTTCGGAATTCCTTGCCGAAGGGGTACGGTTGCTTCATGGCCATCATGAACTCCAACTCTTTTGCAGGGACCTTCGCTCCTTCGACCATGTTTTGCAGCAGTCCAGTGACCAGACTGCCAGACTCCTCTTCCAGTCTCCACAGACTAGGAAACAAGCTCTTCATGCTGAGTTGATAGATATCACCAGCATAGATGCCATGGACGACCGCCGACATGACTTGATCGACAAGCCTTCGGCCTATACGTCTCGCGAAGAAGTCCCCGACGGACTCATCTGTGACACTGGAGTCTCTAGCGGGACGGAAGGGCTCGAGAGCAAGACGTCCAAGGATACCTTGGAAGGCGGGTTCGTATGTAAAGGTGTTCGCGAGCGCAGTTGCATTCGCCATGAAACCTAGCTTCTTGTCTGGCTGCGGAACTCGAACGAGATGATCCGGATAGTAAAGGTAGCGATTGGTGGCGGCAGGAGCCGTCTTCATGGTGAAGATGGTCTCGTCTTCAAGACCAAGTTGGTTCACTAGACGAGCGGTAAGAGAGCCATTGCCAGCCGGGCGAAGTGTCCGCGGTCCCTTTTCGAAGAGAATGTGACCATCATCTATTTCCACCTTTTCTGTGTGCAACCAACCTCCTAGTCGTGGAGAGCTTTCGTAGATGGTGACTTTGCGATTCGGGTTCGATTGGGAGAGATAGTGTGCAGTTGCAAGACCAGTGATGCCACCACCCAGAATTGCGACATCATCCGGATCTGGTTGCGAACTATAACACCTACATGACAGAATGAGCTTTCATGCTCGAAATAGTCGCAATCGTTTGCGCTTACCTTATTGCTGCGAGACTGGAAGGAGCAACTGAGCGACGGGAGCCCACTCGTGCAACTTTGTTCAACCCATTGCGCCTGTTCAACATTGCTTGATAGCTTTCACGTCCCGACACCAGGTTCTAACTGTACTAACAAGAGTACAGAAAGACTGGTGTGGGCTATACATGTCGTAACCAAATGTGGTCTGAGACTCGAGGAAGCACGGACCAGTTATCAAGAACGCGACCCCACAAGCCATCCACTTTGCGCCATGGCACCTTCTCTCTTCTGTGACCTTACAATCTACCACCTCCAACATAATTTGTTCTCATCAACACTTCTCTTAACAGCTCTCTACTTCCCTGCAGATTCTACAGATTCTCTACCCCTGCTATAGCCCGACTGTGTGCTGGTTCGCGCATAAGCAACTATCAACATCGTGTCGGCTTCGCCGCGTCTACGCGCTGAACCTGATCGTGTGTTGTGTAGCGGGCTTCTTGCCTGGACCAGCCCGACTGTGTGCTGGCGCGCGGCAGTAGAGATCATCGTGGCCTGTAGTCTTTCCATCACGAGTCAGGGCTGCTCAGAAGCGTATGCTCACCAAAGCCCGGGTGGGCGGGTTTCTGTACGTGATACGTGCAGGGCAAAGGTGATATATTTGTTTTTTCTGTAGCCATCACTGACATGCAGGAAATTCCTCCTGGACTAGACGACAGCGTCGATCTGTCCGGGCTCGAAGAGAATAGCAGGCTAGAATGGGCTATAAAGAATCATGCTGTTATAGCAATTTGGGACGAAAAGTTGAGCGATTCCACTTCTGCCTCGAGACATCTAGGAAACAGAACGCCGCACAACCGAGAAGACTCCAATCTCCGCCTGTGGATGGGTGAGGATACAGAAACCCAACAACTCCTCACTGTTCTGGTTATCGACATACGACTTCGCGCATCTCGAAAGACGCCTCCTAGGCGTATGTTTTTCGTAATACCATCTGAGTCGCTTCGCCTCGAGATTACGACGCCTACGTTTGGGGAACTTTGTAAACACAATGTGCCCGACTCGCTGCTGGAATACCCGAGCGACAAATGTTCAGCAGACTCGGCTCGTCTTTTGCACATTTCGTTTAGTCTGGGTCACGCTGCGTCAAGCAAGGTCATTATGCCCAAAGCTGAGTGTTCACGCCCGACAGTGGGGCAGCCGCTACATCTGCTTCAAAGTCTTAGGTCGCTAGCTCAAGCCCGAAAGTTTGATGTGTATTTGAATTTCAACACTTATGCTCAGCAACATCTGGGTGTACTTATGAGCAAGCTGCATAAGAACAAATTGATCACGCCATCGATCGACCTTGCATCAATGTATGCTGGCCGTGGCGGAAGCATCGGTAACTGGTCTGCCCAGGGACTGCTTGGAGAAGGTCAAGCGGCATTAGCACACAAGCGAAGAAAGATTGTTCAAGAAGGCGACGTTCAAATAGAAGCCATTGAGCAGTGTCCCCCACCTTATAGTACTCTAGGTGGTCAGATTCTTGTTCCACGAAGTTGCACACCTGAGCCCCTTGCCTTCGCCATTGGATCTGGTAGTTGTGTCCCTGACACGCCTCAGGTCCTACTAAACCCATCTGCTAAGGATCTTGGACTCGAGAACTCGCTTTCGATCAATGCTCCCTCGTTAGCATGTGCTCAAAAATCAGCAATTCGGACTGAAGATTGCGATTTGAATGTTACAGTCCAGCCGCTCTTGCTTCCTTCACCCAAGGCATCTGCGCTGAACAACTTATCATGTCAACAGAATCTTCTCTCATCGAAGATCTACATCGATATGTGCCTATGGCTGACTAAGGCATGGACGACCTGCCCTAATGCTCATTTCCTATTTTCTGCACATCTGCTTAGCATGGGTGCCGCTGCTCACGACAAAGACGATGTTTTGTACACTTGCAAAAGAGCAGAGAGCACGACCGACCTGCTGTACCACCTTGCCCAACGAATTGACAGCCGAACTCCTACAAATTCCGGAATGATTTTCCTCCGCGAAAAAGGGCGACAAGCTAGCGCAGCTTTAAGAGAAAAAGCGATCAAGCAAGAGACCACAAGAATGGTTATATGGATGAATATCATCAGACCGCATGCAGACCTTCCCCTGATGGATGAATGTTTAGCCAGATGGGTAGAGAAGGGCATCCAACTGATTCAATTTAGTCAGGACGGGTCAGAAGGTCTGGATGCGTATGATATGCTCCTGAGCGAATTTGGCCGATGCAAGGCATTCTGTGTTGCAGAGACTTGTCTCTCGTTTGGCAAAGAATCCATGGCAAGGCTCGATGGAATCGTGGCGAGGTTGCAAGAGGAAGCCAAGCGATAGTTATAGCAGTAGACAGTAATTATATAATGTGAAGATTTCATCTCAGTCGTTCAAGAGAGCTCTAACTCAATTACTGATCAATCTTCCTATTCAGACTCCGTTTATCTCCTGCGAAAGTGCACAATGTTTTTGAGATCAGTACGCCTGTCCAGAGAGACGCGCTGATGACGTGTTCTGACTGCCTAACGTAGCAAGAATCGAGACTTTCAAAAGCTATACGCGCCCCGAAGCCTAGGACATAGGGAGGCTGGCTTGTGATGGTTGTTGATAGATCAGCTATGGACGTGGTTGTTTGCAGGACAAATGGTCCCATCGCCAAGCCTTGGTGTGTGCTCAAGGATCCTACACCACCTACCCCTTCTTTCGCATCCTCCTAATCTCCACTCTTCAGAGCCATATACCTGGGCAGGAGGTGCATACTCCATATTGTCTCCCCTTCGCAATTATACATGCCAATGTAGGTGTCTCGGCCATATCCGATATGTCCTTGGCCTAATAACAAAACTCGATGTGCTTCAACGTTCGGTCGCTTAATGCTCAACCTTTCACCATTGTATATCAAGTCCACGGTTATGTGTATCTTGTGGCTGGTCTATAGGTACAGCTGGGTACTGACTCGCTGACTTAGTGGCGTTGGTAAGTATCCTGACGATATGTGTTGCATGTGCTTGAATAGCGGCTCATTCTGCTCCGCCCGTTTGAACTGAGACTTCGAATCGTCCAGCCAGGAGAAACCGTTACAATCGTCCAGGCACACACGAGCTGAACAACTGGAGATGGACAACGGTTTCGTTGCCATCCTTGAAGAGTAAAAGAGAAAACCGTAACCATGCCCGATCCAGACTTTGTTCAGCATTTCTCAACTTCGAGTCCTCCGGGACTGCCAATCGGCCATCCATCCATTATCCAGGATATACCATGAAAGTTACAAATCTTATATGGTGGCTTTCATGGTCAAGTCTGCTAGTTGCCTCTCCGTTGGAGGAGCGTGCAGCCAGCTCTTCGGCATGTGATAATGCTCAAGTCAAGGCTCTAAGATCTAGCAACGCCAATTGCTATTGTTCTTCATATCTCCAAATACCAGTCTCGACTGTCACGAAATTTACGACCCGCACATCTACGATACAAACGACTGTTACGCACAACCAGATTACGACCAAGTCAGTATTGGAGCCGTTCACGAGAGAACTTTCCTAACATTAGACAGAGTGTCAACTAATAATATAAAATCAACTGTTACAACCCGGACTGTTACTGCCAGCCCGAAAACTGGATATACTACCTTGACTAGGACAGTGACGGTGACACCCCTAGCTCGATCACTCCATAGGCGGAAGCATCTCGATCATCCAAGGGAACTGGTAGAGAGAGCCACAGTCTCGACATGTGCTACACCAGCAGTGGTCAAGAGCATGAAGAAGGCTGCAATCTCGAGTGCTTGCAGCTGTTTGTCAATAGTACCTCGCAGGACTACTATCACCAAAACGAACGTACAACGCATCACTCGAGTATCGACTAAGCTCGCGAGCTCCACTGCCCTGCGTACCACGACTATCAGATCTAAAGCTACCGCAGTGGCGACCGTCACGCCTCTTCGACTAGTCACTAGGACATCGATAGTTACAGTGACTGCGAAGATATCGACTTTACCAAAGTCTAAGAGCACGTCTGTGAGCTCAGTACAGAGTGATGGTGTGACCAGGTCATCTTCGAAGTCTTCAAGTCTTTCGGCGAGCAGCCTGTCACCTAGTCGATCTCTGGGCAGCTTAATCTCTAGTAGCCGAGTACCCAGTAGCAAGCCGACAAGTTCTACAACAAGCAGTAAATCAACAAGATCGGCATCGAGCAGCAAATCGTCAAATCTGGCATCGAGCAGCCGATCAACTTCGTCAGCATCAACAATTCAATCGTCGAGCAGTTTCCTCACCAACGTGCAACCTGTCAGCACAATCCTATCGACCAGCACATCTAGCGACAAGCCCGTCGGCTTCCCCGGCAGCAGTCGAGTCACAAGTAGTAGCTCTAGCACTACTACCTCTGAGTTTCCTACCTCGACAGTTGAAGGAGTTCGATCGTCAGATGTGCTGGCTAAAACCTCTTCCGAAGAGGTTTCAGCAGTCTCTACATCCAGGACATCCAGCAAGACATCAAGTGTCGCTTCAAGTCAGTCGTTGAATGTTGTTACAAACAAGTCCTCAAGTGCTTCAACAAGCAAGTCCACAAGTACTGTCTCAAGCAAATCAGCGAGCAGATCTTCCAGCGCTCCTGCAACGACACCGTCTAGCAAGATCTCCAGCACATCAACAAGCAAATCATCGACAAATGCAATAGTTACCAGCTCTAGCAAGATCAGCAGCACTTCTACAACCAAGACTTCTAGTAAAACATCCAGCACCAGCCAAAAGACCACCGAGACAGCTTCCACAAGAGCCTATCCACCAGAGGGACCACTCTACACACCGAATACGAACGCATGCGCTTCGAGGACGGCAATTTCTTCCAGCAGGACCAGCACTAGATCTGCCTCGAGGACTTTCAGCACGAGCAGAGCAAGATCATCGTCGTCCTCCTCTTCCGTGTCAAGTAAAGCAACATCACTATCCGCCTTCTCCTTGACATCGAGCAAAGCGATATCGAGTTCAACACGGAGCAGTTCGACACCCCGATTCACGTTCCCGTCCAACAGCACAATGTCAACATATACATCTGCCTCTTCATCCTCCAGCTCAACCTCCTCACCACAAGTCAATCAACTCTCCACCTCGAACGAAGACAACACCTCCACAAACGACACAATCAACAACCTCCCCTCAGACAACCCATCCAACTCCTCAATCTCCGCCTCCCCCTCAATCTCAGACCCATCCGATCTTTCCTCACCCTCCTCCTCCAACTCAACTTCCAACATCACAACATCCAACCTCGCAGCTCTAGCCAATAAACCCTTCCACCTGCAATCCTCCTGCACATCCAACCTCCAAATCTCCGGCTTATACGCAACCCTCCTCTCCACAAACGATAACCCAACCCTCCAATTCACCTCTTCCCCCTCTTCAGCATCTCTCTTCCACCTCTCAACCTCTGGCTATTTATACGTCCTCCCTTCTGCCGCCCAATCTTCATCTTCAAATCAGCACTTTATTTCCTTTTCTGATGAAAAACTGATTGCGAATATTGATGTCGGGGTGGGGGAGATGGATTTATTCTTTAATGAGGAAGAGGATGGGGTGGGGATGGGGATGGGGGCGGAAAAGGTCAAGTGTGGTGTCGATGAGGATGGGGTGTTGCAATGTGTGACGAGTGGGACTGATGAGGTGGTGTGGTGTGAAGGGGAAGGGACGATTAAATTGGCTGGGTGTGTGGTGGAGGGGTGTGAGTCGGCGGAGTTGGTTGTTGTGTATGTTTGATATTTGTGTGTGTGTTTGAGTGGGGATGTGATGGGAGGACTGGATTGAGGGTATGGGATTGAGCATGGGCATAGGGCATGGATATGGAGGACCTGGGTATAACTAGAGAACGGGTCCAGGCGTTAACTATGAGGCTGGACAAGATGAACGACAGCGATGGAAATATAGAGTCGAGTACGGCACGAGCATATAACAGATCAATCTTTGGGGTGTCCTCATCAAACCACAGACAAGACCTCTTTCCTGAACTCGTAACGTTAACATTGACAAACTTTTGTTCTTCTATTCGTTTTCGATTCTAGAGTTGTAGGTGGATGCAGGAAAAGGGTACGATAGCGACAAGCATCCATAGCCAAACATCGACCCTCCTCAATCAATCTTGAGCGACCCATAAATCCTATACACAAATGCCCACGTAGCCACAAATCCAATGGTACCTGCAAGTGGAAAAAAAAAAGTCAGCGAACCGTAACCCAGAGAAAAAGAAAAAGATAAAAGGCAAAAAAAAACTCACCAGTCAACACAAACCACAAGGCACTGATCAATGCACTGTACCCCAAATAAAGCACCCCACTGGTCCAACTCGTAAAACTCAAAGTTCTCACCCAATAAAGCATGGCATACAAAAACACATAAATGGCGGATGCGCCAGATGTGAAGAAAGCCCTCCATTGCCAATGATAATTCTCCGCGCATAGTGCAAAGTAAACCATCAAGATGGTAACAGCAGCGGAGGTTACAATCATGAGACCGTAACAGAGGAACAGGAACCCAAACATGTAGTAGATTCTGCTGAACCAGATACTGCTGATGATGAAATACAGCTCGAGGAAAATGGCGCCGAAGGGGAGAATACCGACGAGGAACATAGAAGGCAGAGGGCGGAGATATCCAGTGGATGGAGGGATCTGGCGGGGGATCTGGTTGGTGCGGACAGGGGGTGTGGACTCAGGAGCGCGGAAGCCCAGCCACGAACCACCGACGGACAGAGGCACCGAGATCAAGAACCAAATACTGATAAGCGCAAGCATAGTAGTAAAAGGCACAGCTCCAGACGATTGACGAGCCCAGACGAAAAGATTGAGCAAGAAAAACACACTAAACACAGTGCCAGGGACAAGCAGTGGTGTGTAAGCAATATTCTGCTTCCAAGCGTCTCCGTGGAAGAACTTGTAAACTCTTGCGGAGACATACCCTCCAACGGCGCCGAAGAAGGTATACAGCATGACCATAACCGTAGTCAGCGATCCACGGTTGGAGGGAGACAAGAAACCAAGCAGAGCAAAGGCAATGGTGAAACCGGTCATCATGAAGAGCTGGGCGCCGTTACCGACCAGAATCGACAAGATCATGGGATGCTTTGGTGGGCGGAAGACATCGCCGTGTACCAGCTTCCAACCAGAGTCTTCTTGCACTGTGTCGTCAAGGTTGGTCTCGCCAAAGTCGTCGAGGCCGAGGTCATCGAGGCGGTTGTAGCGGGCGATATCCTTGCGCAGAGTACGGAGGAGGATGGTAGAGACCATGCCGACAAGAGCGACGACGATCATGGCAGAGATGGTCAGCGAAACCCAGTGGATGCGTGAGTCGTAGACGTGCAGGTATTTGTCCCAACGGGTAGCAAAGGAAGTGGGCGAGGGTATCCAGTAAACGCTGTATGTCCAGACAACATCTGTAGCATCCTTCTCGGACAGAATGAGAGGGTGGGCGATATCTCCGCATTGAACCTTGCCATCATCCAACAGCTTGGATTCCGATGATGATGCCGGCTCGACCAAGACACCAACAACACGGAATTGACCTTGAGCAGCCTCATGGAATTCTGCGTATATGTTATAGTGGGTATTGAGGACAGGAGTCTGCGTCTCAACACCATGTACCTGACCCAGGGCAAAGCCAGGACTGTAGAAGATGTCGTTGTTGGCATCAATCATCTTTTGCGCAGCCGGCAGGCCATCAATGTTCCAATTGACATTATAGTTCTGCAAGATGCGACGATTCACAAACTTGCTGTCGCGAGCTTGGAAAGTCTGTTTTCCGCAGACAGCCTTGCAAGACTCATTCTTGCCCATGTATAGTTCCAGCGGGGAAGTCTGGATACGGTCTCCGAACAGGATGCTTCCTAGACTCTCGCTCTTTTGCTTGGGACCGCCTTCGGGCTCGCAGTGGTGGAAGGCATGGTGGTAGTAGTCAAAGGCGAAGACGGATCGGACTTGGGTGTCTTGTTCTGATTGGGAGGGCGTTAGGCGGTTGACTGTGAGCGGTACTCGGTCTCCGGTTTGGTAATTCGTTGGCGCGACTCCGGGGAGGTAGAAAGATGCTACGCTGGATGGTCCTAACAGCAGCAGCGCACATAGCGACAAGGGTGTTTCGGAAAGACGCATCCTGGCAGCTATTCGAAAGATGATGGTCTACTTGCGCCGGATCTTCGGACTTTCGTCTTGGTGTCACCAGAATATGTCTTCTGCTTGAACTAACGTGTCGCGGAGTGTTTGTATGATGCAGTCAGTCCTAGGAGACGCGACAAGGACAAATGGACAGTAGTTGAACACGAGACAAAGGAGATGATCTCCTGAACAGTGAACACGACTGCCATGGCCTTGGTCTGGGGAGAGCTGCATGCCGGGCGCTTTGACCAGTGCCATAACGCGCCGTCGTCTATGAGCTAAGTTGTACAAGTTTGAATATCATGTCCTCGTTTGATAGAAGTGTGTGCTGCTGCTAAAATGCTGCCAACCTCTTCTGCAGTGCGCGGGGAATCGTAGGTGACTGCTGAAATGCCCCAAAGAAAAGTTAAAGGAAACGGAAGGAGAAACGCCCGAACTGATAAGTCAATCCATCCCCTTAGACCAGCCCATCGTACAGAGACAAGGCCGATACGATCGTCTCGTCGCGCTTCGAGCCCTCCTTGAACTCGGCCATATCCAGACTGCCGTTCTCATCCTTGTCCATCATACGGAAGATCTTGCGCACTCTCTTCTCCGGTGTGTCTTCGTCTTCGGGCAGCTTGACCATCGATCCGACCTGTATTGCAGTATTAGCTTTTGTTAACAACTCTTCCACCTCGATCCTTCTCACCATCTTGTAGATAGCTTCAACAATGGCCAGCATTTCGTCGTAGCTGATCTTTCCGTCTCCGTCAATGTCGTACAGTTGGAATGCCCAATCCAGCTTGTCCTCCATCTTGCCCCTGCTCGTTACGCTCAAGGCGCAGATGAACTCTTTGAAGTCGATTGAGCCCGACTTGTCTGCATCAAACACATTGAATACGTAGTCGGCGAAGGATGACGGGTCTCCGAACGGGAAGAACTGCTTATAGATCTTCTGGAACTCCTCCTTGGTGAGCATGCCCGAGGGACAATCCTTGAGGAAGCCTGCGTCATCGTCAGCGCCATGCCTTGCATGTCTGAGATTGGACCTCAGCCTCACCCTTGTACCATTGTTGTAATTCCTTCTTGTCGAAGTGGGTGGCCTTCTGGAGTTCGCCAAGCTCCTGTTGCGACAGCTTGCTCTGACTAGGATGCGGATGCAGCGTCAGCTTGTCTGTTCCCAGTGACATGTGTGATATCGGGCTGTGTGCTCCAAGCTCTTGCTCCAGATGGTGGATGGCTGTGCGTAGCGCCGTCGTGCGATGCAGTGCGTAGTCCATGTAGCTGTTGGATGTATGACGAGGAATGTGCTTGGGTCTTTGTCTGGCGTGGTTGGCGGTTGCGAGGAGGCCTGCGACGTCGTCTATCGGAGAGGTGGCATTGTTGTTGTCGTGGTCGTCGATGGAGTGCATTGTGTTGTTCAGGTGGATTGCGCTGATAGTTGACGAGTGAAGACAACGAATGCTTGTGGAGGCATCGAAGGGATTGGAGAAGGCATGGACCGGGGCGACGCAGAACGAACCATGACCAGAGAGTGAAGCAAACAACACGAGACAACGAGGGAGGGGCTGTTACTCACGACTTCCCCATTATGCGCCTTTGGAATGCTGATCGTTCGTCTGTTGCAGTGTAGGGTTTCTGGAAGCAGCGACTCTGGAATCACAGAAGTGAAAAAGGTAAATTTAGAGATGATGTTGGTTCAGAGAGGTTCGGAAAGTGTACATCAGGCCGTCGTGGTTGTATAGGGTGCTCTGACTAGCGCGGGCGCCGTGGGGCTTAGAGGTGGTGGCTGTGTGAGAAGGCCAGCGTCCCAGTCGTCCCGCAAGCCGCGCTCAGACACATGGACTTTCACAGAGCCTGCTTTTAATGCCTGTCCTCGTGCCTTGTTGCACCATATCCAACCTTCGCTCAGCCAATGGTCATCACGCCCCCAATTCTATCAACTTCTGATTCTTGCAGATAGCTTATCAACATGCACAACACTTTGACTTCCGTATACTCGAGTAGTGGTCTTGGAAAGTGCCCGTTGAACGTGCTCTTACTGGGCATTACTTGGATACGGAATGATACGCTTTCTGATACCTACATGCATGACGAATTTAGTTTTCGAGAGTCTTCTTTGCTGACAAGCGACTGCGTGCAAGGCACACCAAGTAAAATGTATGAATTCGCACAAAATCCTATTTACGTGATCGCTGAAAACGCCATCGTCGAGAGATGGGCACGAACGTGAACAAAATACAGTCCTTGAGAGGTATAGACAGAAGAAAAGGAAGAGGGAAAGAGAAAAACTAATCGCTTGCAAAGGGAAATGGAAAAGGGAACAGATGAAACGCATATGCTCAATAACAATCGTCCAGAGTGCACTTCTCATCTCGCTCAATGTTGATGACGGAAGTCAAACTGTCCAAACTCGACATCCGGCAACCTGGGCTGTCGTGCAGGGCTATTACTTCGGTCTCTGCCTCCCATGCTGGCCGCGCCAGAGACAAGATTTTGTTGACTCTCGTCCCGCGAAAGTTCTGGTCTTCCTCCGTATCCGTATGGGCTCTCCGATCTCTTAGATAGAGGGTCGTAAGCGATCTTGGATTTTGTGGTCGTGCTGGTGAGCGAAGGTGAGACGAGGGGTGCCTTTTTGTATTCGGAGACTTGCGATCCTGCACCCTTGTATTCGGTGAGTTGCGTGGGATCCATGAGAAGAGAGTTGCGGGCGTCCAGAGGAGTGAGGTCGTCAAGGTCGCGGTTCTTGAGTTTTTCTGATATCGTGTTAGTCATGATCTCGCAGAAGCAATTGTTTCAAAACTTACCAGCCTCCTTTCTTCTCTTGCGGTGAGGGTTGGCGCGGACACAGGTGATGATGGCATTGACAGCGATGAGAATCGCAAGCACACCAGTGAGGACGGATTGCACAACAATCAGAACAAGACCAGTGACAGTCTTGGTTGTCTGACTAATGCCCAGCTCCTCAACGAAGACGAGCACGCAAATCACCGAAATGACGCGGACGACCTGAATAGTAATGTTGATAACGTTGCCGCTCTTCAGGGTGTATGGTCTCGACCAGACGAGGAGGATGAGCAGAAGACACTCGATGGCGATTTGACCAATGGTCTGAATGAGTCCGTGACCGTTTGCTCCGGCAATCATGGCGTTTTTGGCGAAGGCGTAGACAATGGTGGGAATGAACAACCACCAGTAGCCCTTTTTGAAGTTTTCATAGAGGAAGGCGTACCTGACCCAAGTTTCCTTGTGTTCGTACAGCATGCTAGCATCACCATCCATCTTCTGATACTTCTTGGCCTTATGCCAGATAGTAAATGCGAAAAATCCGAGAATAAGAGTGAAAATAGCCCAAGTGACACCGGCGAGGACCTTGGCTGCCCAAGAGTCGCCGTTAGTGAATTGGTATACACAGTAAAGAGTCCAAACACCGTAGGCGAGCATGACCAAATTGGTGATCGTCTTTGCCAGACGCCACCAGTAACGCTTGCGGAAACTGTTCATGGATTTGGGAAGATTTCCCATAAGAGCCAAAGCTTCAAGAATGACCTTGGTGAGCAGGATACCGACGGTGATGACAGCAATGACAATTGCAAAGAAGAGCAAGATGGTCATGAAAGTGTTTCCTTGAGGAATGGAAAGCTTCTCCACATAAGCCTGGATGCCGTGAACGTAGTGCATAGGCTTGCTTTCGGTAGTGGTGCTGTTGCCAGAGTCGGATGAACCCTGACTGATGGCAGTGGTTCCGTTGACGCTAGCGCTGAAGTCTCTAGCGTAGAGGAACATTGTGTCAAGGCCACGCTTGGTGAGATTGCTGCCGGTGCTGGCATCAACCAAAGTGGAGTTCTGCAAGAAAGCATAGCTGTCGGTTGTCAAGTCTCCACCAGTCATAGACCTGAAACTGTCGATTGTTTGTTGCATGCGGCCCCAGGGAATGAGACCAGTGCTGAAACCGAAGTTCTTCGCGAAACTGCTGTAGATAGTAGGGTACGTGACACTGAGCATGCCGTTCGTTGCGATGCCTTGGAACCAGCCAAAGGTTTCGCCAAACGTAGGACTCGGTGAAGCACCACCGACGTGGAAGCCACCAACGACAGCACCAAGAGCAGATATTCCCAGGGCGGCGCCAGCCATACCAGCAGCGACGTAGGTGACTGCTTGCACGTTCATCGATTTTCCATTGCTAACGGTTGATTGAACACAAGCAAGATCTTTGGTATCATCGTCGTCGGCAAAAAGTTCGAGCTTGGCTACGCCGTCCAAGTCTGGTACGTTGAAAGCGATCGAGGGGATTTGACTGGCGTATTCGGCAGGAATGGATTGGTTACCTTGGGCGGCGAAGCTACCGGCAGGAACTGGAGATTGGAGTTTAGCTTTGGTTGACAGAGATATCTTGGGAGAGAGGTTAATTACCAGGACAAAGTTGTTCAACATAGGTATCCGAGTCGCAAGGGTTGAAGGATTTCTCATAGACCTGTCTTCCGTACGCGGTAACCAAAATCTTGGCCTTGACTTTTTGTGATATGGAACTGCTTCCTGCTACATTGAAGACGACCTGGTTTGTCGATCGGTCGTATTGGATGTCCAAGGCTTGAACCTGAATGGTAGGGTCGCTTGAACAGAGACTGTATCCTTGAGTAGAGAGGATGTCACCACCCAACACTCTGGCCGGCAGAGCGCTGAGCAGCACGAGTGGCAAGCCCCATGAAATGCCCGAAGACCACATGGTCGTTGTGTGAAGAAGCGGTGCCTCTATATGCGATATCAAATTTCCAGGCTTTTAAAGTTTCAGGGGTTCGAGGACTGGTATGAGTCGCGATTAAGCTGGACGAGATAGATGTGTCCGGTGAAGAATTCGATGGATAGGTGTAACGAGTGTGAGTGAAGTTAGAGACAACTTCGACGGATAATCAAGAAGTGTTTTGGGCCAGTCGCCGAGCAAAGACGTTCGCGTTGTGTGTCGGCGGCGTAATAAGGGGCTGCGGCCTGTTGAAACGTGCTAAACGCGGGAGAAAGACGTTGTGTGTGTTTTGGAACAAGACACGAGAAGGAAGGTAAAAGTTAGGCGGAAAATATGCAAAAGAAAGAACGACGCAACAGAATGTTCGAGCAGTGGACAAAATAAATCAACGAGCGATAGGAAAGTGCAGGTGTGCAGCTGCAGAAAGCGAGCGAATGAGGTGAGATGAAGAGCGTGTGGCCATGTCCAGGGTGCTTTGCTAGCGTCGCACCTACCTTCTGCATGTGTGCACAGACGCCTCAGTCGCATCGAGGCCTGACCGTCGACCCGACTGTTCCTCTTGACCGTCTTGCGTGCATCGCCGCATGATTCCATTCCTCGACCTTTTCGTTGCTGGGCGTGGTTGTCGTGTGGCCACCAGTTCACAAAGTCTCTATGTTTACTTCAGAAAACGGTCCTGTTGCAGCACAACGACGCTGCGCCTTTAAGCCACAAAACTGCCACCTTGCAAGGTCTAAGCGCCCTTGATACGAGCGACGTCTGCTTCCGATCAATCAATGGCTTGTCGTAGATAGAATGGAGTCCCCATTCGCTGCCTCGGTCTCAACCACCCCGTCAGACTCGTCACCCTTTCGTCTAGGATTCACCTAGTTACAGCCAACTTGTCTTCACCAGCTCTTGGCGAGAAGTATTGTATTCACACATGCCAATCTTGTTTGGCAGGTACGCAATCATTATCCGTGTGGGATTGGCTGATCATTAGCTGTTTCTAAATATTGACACATGCAAGCATCTCTGTTTTCCTTTGGGAGGATTGCTTATTTACTTGTCAAAACTGCGGCCGTGTCCAACATAATCTGACGGCCTGTTGGAACTACCGATATCCTGGAGAGAAGAAAGCGGTCGATCATACGTGCACAGTATTTCATCAGCGATTGTTTTTGATTGCAGGATCAACTATTCGACCGGCTTCACAGGCTCACACCAAGAGCATTCCAGACTTGCTGATCTAGCTCAGTGTATGCTGATCTGTCTTAGTTATTGTATGCCGCTCAACCCGACGTGGTCGGTGATCGAATACCGTGAACATGGTCGAGCTCCAGTCATGTGAGACGAAAATTATGGGGTATTATGAGAGGTCAAACATCCTCGAGTCCTTCTCTCTCATCCAACTTGCTTCGTACAGCGAGGGAATCTCCTCTCTTCTCTAACCTTCCGATGCATGTGCGGAAACCCTTCTTTACAATTTCTATGGACTTGGAATTGCCCAGACATATAGACATCATTGTGCTTCCGTTGCACATCTACACCATCTCGTCTGCATATTCTGATCTGTCTCGATGTGCGAAGTATGTTGTCAGAGCCGCAGGTTGCGAGTGTAAGACGCTTGTCGCCATCAAGTAGCAACGAATTCGTAGCAGCAGCGAGACCCCATGCTGCCACTTTGCTTAAGACGCTTAGCGATACACATACTGGCCAGGGAAATAGGCTCTCTTACAGTTTTGTCTAGTGCACACGACCTTACTAAAGACATGCTACGTCCGTGATTGAGGATAGCTTTGCGTCATGACAATGGCTGAGATCGTTGCTCGATTGTTGCTCCAGATTCCTTTAGGTAAGATTGATACTGTAAATGCAAATATTCATTATCTCTATATCAGTTCTGTCGAAATAAGAAAATCCAGCCTCTCTATGCAAATTGAGGTCTTGACCCTGCCACGCAGATAACTCCCCGCTCCCAAAGAAGAAAATGACATATCATCTTAGTTACAAGATGCTCCAGAAGACGGCAGCGGCGACAATGCCACTCCAGCCAGCGAATTTGGCGACGCTGCTGGCAGAGCCCTTGGGGATGTTGCCGGTCATGGCTTGGTTAAGGTAAACGGCACCAATGTCGGTGAGCTTGCCCTTCTCGGTCAACATAGCGGCATTGGGTCCAACCTGTATAGAAATATTAGTGGACGAGTTTCAAGTGATGCTGAAAAGGCTCAACTTACGTTAGAGACGGATGAACGGAAAGAACCAAAGTATGAGTATCTGCCCATGTAGTTGATGCGGTCAAGGTATTCGAAAGTAGTGTTGGCAAAGCTCTGGCTGGCCTCGAGAGTGCAACCTGCGCATGCGAATTCGGTAACCCAGATGGAACTGATGTTCTGGTATGTGCCGTTGACCTGACCCAAATGACTGGCCAGACCACCAAAGTCGCCGTACCAATGAGCAGGGATGAAATCGACCTCGCAAGATGTAGTGTTGGTGGCGTTGTTGTCAGAGCTGGCGGCAAGAATGGCACACTCGGAGAAGAAGTTCTGGAGCCAGACGAATCCGTTAGGGGCACCGGTGACTGCAGGAGCACCCAGCTTGATGCCGAAATCGCGCTTCAAAGGCTCCATCTGCTTCTTCCAGACTTGAGCGGCGGTTGCGGCGGTGACGCAAGAGCCACCGCTGCTACCGTCGCAGCCATCGGGCTCGTTGAAGCCGAGAACGTAGCTGATGTTGTTTCCCTCCGATACCAAGTTTTTGACCGTATTGTAGAAAGACATGTCGTTCTCTGGGTCCTCAGGTGCTCCCCACAGCATAGGGACGAACTCGAGCCTGTCATTGAAGTCTGATGTGGGAACAGAGCCATAGTTGTAGTACCATGTCCTGGTATGGTTAGTACGTTGTCTACAATATACGCTTTGTGGCATCATCTCTTACAAGTCGGAGTCGGTGGTCCAGATACTGTCGTCCTGTGGTGTCTTCGATGAAACGTAAACGAGTCCACGTTTGCTGGACGCAGCGGCCTCGACGAGAGGGGCGGCCAAAATAAGTGCCTGAGTGATGTAACGCATGGTGATATGTGTTGTATGATAGGATGCCGATAGATATAAGTGTTCCGGGGGTATCGTAGGGGTATAAAGATCCGAATATTACAAGCGACTTGGTCGATGGGGCGATTAATGCGTCAGAGGCGGTTTAATATACTAGAGCGAATGAATGGACGACTCGAGAAAAGTTGGAAGTTTGAGCGATAGAACCAGGCTTCCGGAAAATATATCGAGAGTCTGAAATATGGAAAAGAGCGAAAGGACGAGAGATGCAGGAGGGGAGGGAAGGAGAAAATATTCGCCAAACCTCAGACAATATTTCTCTTTCAGCTATCCAGGAGCGTTGGCGAGCCCATGCTAGAGCGCATCTGGGCTGCGTGGGAGATTCAAAAACGGATTGACTCTCAACGTTATCAAGCCCGCCCACTCCCGGATCTGCAGCCTCCCGTTTGTTAGAAGCTATTTCCGGACTAGAAGGACTTGGCTTCTCAAATATGTACCTGACGATGACAACGACAAGATGGACTCCTTGGAAACCGGGTGACTTTCTAACTGATGACTCTCTGCAAGGTACATCTAGTAGTTCGGCGCCAATGCTTGTCAGTCTTGCCTTTGTCGAGAGGCAGGAGTTTGGCTTCAGTCCGTATGCCCGGCGAGCCGTATCTCCTCCTTCCATCTGCATCATGGTTGAACTCTGGCGCGGCAGTCGGCATTTCCGCCTAACTTCCGTCAATAGCAACGGGCTTATGCAGGTCCTTCTTCTCGAACCACTGCGCAAGCCACGTTACGGGTGGGATATGAGTATGGCTGGCAGAGGTGGAAAGTAAGCATAGGTGGGCAGTCTTTCATTAGTGTCGTATAGTGCTGTCAAATGTCTATATTATATGGGATGGACAAAATGTTTCTCGAGGTAAATCGCCGCACTGCGTTTTGCCTTTCGTGCGAAATGCGACTTCGCTGAGGATAACACCCTGGTATGTGTTGACGCTTCCATTATACACCCGTCAACAAGCTGAATGAACTCTCAAGCCATGAAGAATTTAAGTATCTGGATCAAAGAGACTCGGTGAAGTATTGAACTTGACGCGCGGCACAAACAAATGTGCAAAGTCGTGTTGAGACTTGCGATGTACGATCGAGGTAGAAATATACACTGAGCTCGACAAAGCGCATTGAAGGTTTCACCAGCAGCACAAGTCTCGACGACCACGTTCTGACAAGCATTTGACCATGACGCGTCCGCTTGTGCTTCAAAACGCACAATGTCTCTGAGATCGGCGGAGCCGTCCACTGAGATCAGTCCTTCAACAAGTCTCGAAACCTAGGTCGAGGCAGGTACGACGTAGTCTCTATATCCTTCGGTGCTGAACAAGACAACCACAGCTTCAGGATCTGGTAGCAACACGCCTCTCTTGTGAAGCTTCCTCAAAGCTGCCAACGGAGCCGCTCCACAAGGACCTGCGTTCACACCATGATTGTTCAGATAGAGAACATCTCGATGAGACTCGAGATCATTGACTACCACGGAGGCATAGACGCCGGTGCTCAGAGTTGGCCATGTATTAGTAGAGACGGTGCCGCAATTCATGCCTGGAAACATCAGTCCGGACATACTGGTACACGATCTCGAGGCCCTTACCATCCATGATCGTTGACCCTGTTTCGACTGAGACGATCTTCTTGTTGTGAAGACTTTCCATCAAGCAGGGCGCTGCTTCTGACTCGACAGTGACGATTTTGGTTGATGACCCATCCTCTGTGTAATGATTGACGACCGACTGAGCCCACGACCCAACACCGACAGACGCGATACACAGGGTTGGTCTTTTACCGCAGGTCTCCTCAAGCTGTCGATCAACCTCAGCATGCATAGTGGCATAACCTTCTACAACCCACTATTACACGTCAATGGCCTACACACAATCGACCCTCGTCAGCGGAGAAGCCTACCTTTGGCATCCTTTCGAAGCCCTCCCAAGAAGTGTCCATCACAAGCATTGACTTTGAGCTTTCTGACTCTTTCATGGCAGCTGCGATACTGTCGTCATAACTTCCATTGACCGCATTGACGATAGCGCCCTCATCGCGTAGTTTCGCTCGAGTTGCCTCATCCATAGTCTTGGGCACATGAATAGTGGCTTTGATACCCAAGTATTTGGCCGTGCGTGCGATGGCCCTGCCCCAATTACCATCTGTACAGGTAACGAGACTGATGCCCGCCTTCTGAGCCGCATGTCCGGCTTCTTCAAGAGACGAAGATGAAGGAAGACTCGTCTTTTCACATACGGCTCTGAAGACGCCCCAGGAAGCTCCTAAGATCTTGAATGAAGGCAAGCCAAATCTGAGGCTCTCATCTTTGACGTATACATGGCCGATACCCAGTTCTTGGGCTACTTGTGGAAGCTCTATCAGAGGAGTAGCCTTTGATTCTGGGAAGGCCTGGTGAAAAGCGATAAGGTCCGGGTCTATTGAAGCTCCCGTGGGAGGAGCATCCAAAGAGTTAGGATTGATGAAGATGTCATGCCTCTCGAAGACCTCGTCGCTCCCAAGATGTCTGACTTTGAAAGTACTAGCGTTCGACATGTCTTGAGATTCTGTTGCCTGGTAAAACACAAAGATCGTATGATGTGGTCGAATGCGAAGCTGGAAGCGTATCTGATACGGTCGGAGGCAGTGCTCTTGGCCTGCATGCTCTCATACGCTAAAGTTTGTCACTCGCACAGCTGTCGAAATGCAAAAGATATTCACAATAAGATCTGTGTCCAGAGAGAGCATACCGAGTAGCCTCCTCCATAGATATTGTGCTCCTTTTGAGAAGCGTTGTCCGTTTTCGTGGACATGTCACAATTTAACGTTGCGATAGAAGAGAGAAGGTGACGAACTTTCAGGAAACAGTGTGCGGAGAAAGCACCGAGGTCGTGATGGAGTTTCTCTCCACACGAAAGTCTGTTTGACCGCCAAATGGGTCAGGTGGGTGTCATCATACTCGAACATGTGAAGATGGAGAAGCTCATTCGTGTGCCTGGGTCGGCGATTTTATCAGTTGCATGGGTGTTTTGAGTGACGTGAACGAGACGGGCAACGCGAGGCCGTATCAGAATGCCTGTTTCGGTAAGATCTTCTTCTCTTGCGAGCCCACAGTGCATGCAACGGCTCATCTGTGGAGTCGGGAGCCGCAATCGAGAGTGGCTTCGAGGTGTTGTTCGAAGCAGGAATCGATCAAATGCCCTATTCACTGCGTCGATTCGTAGGCTACTCGTCGCAAACAGAAGTTCTGGTGAAAGAAAGAGTCGAGGATTGTTTTTTGCTCAAAGCAGAGATCAGAGCAGGGATTGATATTGTGGAAAATGGCTGGACTGCGGATCAGCCCAAAGTGGACCCCCTAATCGATACGTACGGGGAAGAGTGCATCAGCCAGGGCCCAGGGGAAAGAAAGCAACAGCAAGAAGTCGGCCTCATACATCATCATCGTGCACTTTCTTATCCTTTGTCATCCCCACCTAGTCGCCATTGTCAGTTAATCTTTCGATAAACAGACAATGCTGGTCTAGTCGTCTTGTACATTGTCACTCGGAGCTTCCCACGCAGCTCCTGAACTAAGCAACCCCCTCGCCCGCTTATGCTTGCTCGCCCTTCACACGTGCTCACTCACTCCCGTCACGCGGCGATATAAACAAACCACCCTCCACCCACACACACACATCCGACCATGGATTCAGAAAGCTCGCAGGCGGGCTCAACGAGGCGACGAGGTTCATCGCTCGTCCAACAAATCATCAACGAAGAACGCATCGGCATCCGGAGGGCCAGCCCAAGAAGAATGCCTTCCGACATTCCCGAAGCCGTCCATGCCGAGTCACCACCCAAGTACGACGACGAAGACACAAACCCCGTCTCATCCGGCTCAGATTGGGAGATGGACGATATTCGATCAGACGAAGGTCTTGAAGATGACGAAGAGACGGGCTTGACAGCTCAGGATCGCCAGAAGAGAACCAAGCGAAAGAGACGGAATACTTTGGCTGATGAGAGGATCGTTCCGGACGGCGAAATCAGTAAAGAGGAGGAGCGTCTAGCTTCTGCGAGCTTCATGCGCAGTGCAATTATAAATGCGATATTGATAGGGCTGTGGTACACCTTCTCAATATCCATCTCCGTCGTAAGTTTCCTCGTACTGCCAATCTCCTGATTCGGTGCTTACCTGTCGCTAGTACAACAAGTGGATGTTCTCAAAAGGGAACCTCGACTTCCATTTCCCCTTGTTCACCACCTGCGTACACATGCTCGTACAATTCTTCCTTTCCTCGCTTGTCCTATACTTTATCCCCAACCTGCGGCCGAAACACAAACCAGCCGACTATGCGCCAATTTCACAATCCGGAGACGGCGATGCAACAGAGGCGCCTCGAAAGCCGCTTATGACTGGCTGGTTCTACCTTACACGCATTGGACCTTGCGGCGCAGCTACTGGCTTGGACATTGGCCTCGGGAACATGTCTCTCAAGTTCATTTCCCTGACTTTCTACACCATGTGCAAATCATCCGTGCTGGGATTTGTGCTTGTCTTCGCCCTGCTCTTCCGCCTTGAGAAACCATCCTTGAAGGTCGGCGCTATCATCCTCACCATGATGGCTGGAGTGGTCATGATGGTTGCAGGAGAGACAGCTTTTAGCGTCCTGGGATTCGTCCTGGTTATGAGTGCAGCATTCTTCTCCGGTTTCCGCTGGAGTTTGACACAGATTCTGCTTTTACGCAGCCCGGCCACCAGCAATCCTTTTTCGTCAATCTTTTTTCTGGCACCTGTCATGTTTGTGGCACTGCTCGTAATAGCATTGCCAGTCGAGGGACCTATCGAGCTTGTTGGAGGCCTGCGCGAATTGGCAGAGTCCAGGGGCATCGCTGGATCTATCGGCATTATTCTTTTCCCCGGAGTACTCGCTTTCCTGATGACAGCATCGGAATTTGCGCTTCTCAAGCGCACCAGCGCAGTGACGTTGAGTGTATGCGGCATCTTTAAAGAAGTGTTGACAATATCAGCGGCTGGCTTGATCTTCCACGACAAGCTCACGACAATCAATATTTCTGGATTGGTAGTGACTATTGCCAGTATCGCAGCTTACAACGTTATGAAAATGCGAACGATGAGGGATGACTCAAAGAGAGAGGCGCATGAGCAGATGGCAGCCGAAGAGTCGAGACACTCGATCGAAGAGAGCAGCGGCAAGGCTAGCAAGGAACATACCAGGAAAGCAGGCACAGCAGGAGGGCTGATCAGGAACAGTTTAAGTCTCAACATTGCTCCGTTACTGGAACAGAACAACAAAGACAGAGCGAGCCCTGTAAAGCGGCCAGAAGACTTGGATTGAGCTAGTTTACTTGATATATCAGCCGCACAGGCTTCGAAATCTGTTTCATTTGTCCAAGTAAAGGTGTTTCAGGTGGTCTCGTTTTGATGTGAATCGAAGTTGCAAGTGAACAGATCCAGACAACGATAGAATGTTCATTGAGACCGAACAAAGGATGATTAAACCCGAGAGATGCCAAGACTTTGGCAAGTGAGTCGGCTGTCGGCGCCGGTTGCGTCTTTAATCCATCAGTTGCCCTTTCTTTTCTTGCCCTTCCCAAGCTGTACCAGACGGATTATTGTTACACCATTCACTTGAAAGAGATCGCCTGTTTGCCTTGAGAAGATTCTTTGTCGAATATCAAGACACATCGCCGAGAAACCCGCGCCGTCGCACGACAGATTTGCATTCGGTTGCCACGCGGATCATCGTCAACAGCTCGAACGAGACAGAGACAGTCAACATGTCGGTCGAAGTAGCGACAGGAACGCCATTGGCAGAAGCTCTCCAGAACGCCGTGCAACCCAAGCTCGCCGAGGTTGGATGGAGCACCGGTGCCGCCGACGACTCAGCGCTGGCCGAGTACATCATCCTCATGCTCGTTAACGGCAAGACCCAAAACCAAATCGCCTCTGAACTATCAAACGACCTGCTCGGTCTTGGACCGGAAGATCCCAGCGCCAACGATTTCGCGACATGGTTATTCGATCAGGTCAACACTCTGAACGCTCAACTCAATGGAGGTCAAGATGCGCAAATGGGTGCGGCGCAACCTGCCGATGTCACAACTACTCCCCGAGACCAAGCTGGCCAAGATCAGACCATGGGCGATGGAGGCGACTCGCTGCCTGAAGGCGCAATGTATGTCGCAACACGCCATGCTTGTGTGACAAATTCACTAACCAGAGCTAGCCCTACCGGACCCAAGTCGATGCGCAATGGTGCTGGCAAGCAACAACGGGGTGGTCGTATGCTCGGACAGATGAACAAAGCCCTGGACCGAACAGGTGATGCTGCGCTACACAGGATAAGAGGTGGTGGTGGTGTCGGAAGAATCAACACACACAACAACCGTGAGCCTCCCAAGGGCCCTCGCAACATAGGCAACCGTATGCAGAACATGGGCCAGATGAACTCGCCCATGTCGCCGAACGCTGTCATGGGAGCCAACCCGCAACAACAGATGCAACTATTCAAGATGCTGGAAGAGCAGTCACGCATGATGGCTCAGATTCTCGGTCCCGGACAACAATTTCCCAATGCCCCTGCGATCAACCCTGCATTCTTCAACGGTCAGCAACAACAGCAACAGGGCCAGCAAGGAAAATCACTGTTTGAGCGTGTTGAGAAGCCGAGGAAAAACAGCAACTTCAAGAACAACCAGCGACCTAACGCAGGAGGAGACGACATGGAGACTGACGCTCCCGAGAACGCCGACTCTGAGCAAAAGGAACCATCAACCATCGCCTGCCGTTTCCAGCTCTCTTGCACAAACCCTTCATGTCACTTCGGCCACCAATCTCCCGCCGCACCTCCTGGTATCGCACTCGATCTCACCGACAAGTGCCCCTACGGCGCCGCTTGCACAAACAAGAAATGCGTCGCTTCCCACCCCTCGCCGGCGCAAAAACGCGCACACCTGTCCACCCAAGTGGATTGCAAATTCTACCCCAACTGCACCAACCCGAACTGCCCCTTCAAACATCCCACCACACCACCATGCAGGAACGGCGCCGATTGCCCTGAACGTGACTCTGGCTGCCAGTTCTCTCACAGCGACATCATGTGTCGCTACACACCTTGTTTGAACCCTAGTAAGTATCCGCCATTCCGCTGCTCTGTCGATTTTCCACGTACTAACAGCTCCGCTTTCCCAGACTGCCCGTACCGCCACAACGAAGGACAAAAGCGCAGTGCCAACTGGACGAACCCCAAACACGTCAGCGACCGCACTTTCGTCACCGACGCAGACGGCGACGAAGAATTGATCATACCCGGCTCCAGCAGTGTCGAAGGAGTGGACGGTTCGCAAGTACAAGCACAGCAGCAACAACAACAAGCACAGCAAGCGCAACAGCAAGGGCAGAACAACCAGGGTGATGCAGATGGCATTGCTTAGGAAGCAGATGTCCGTTGGCCCACCCCTTCGCCTTAGAGTTGCGAGTGCCCCGACACCGCGAAAAAAGCTTGGATCAAAAACAGAGAGGTCATCAGCACGACTTGTCAAGGATGCAGGCGTACGATAGAAAGAATGATATGGCGATGGTTACTCGAAAACCCATGAAACCCTCCTTTCTTATTTGGCAGGAAGCAAACTTGGAGGATACCGAGACATGGCAGTGAGAACTTGGAAGAAGGAATGGGAAGAAGGGCTTAGATGGAAAAACATGCTGGTGGTTGGTGGTGAACTTCTTTCTCTCTCTTCAATTGCAAAGGCAGAACAAAAAGGGCTCAATAGGCCTCCCTCTTCGTTGTCGGTGGATGCGTGGATGCATTCATCTTTTCTTTATCACTAAACTCTTCTGCTCTCTTCTCTGCAAAATGTGAAATAACTACACTTGACTGATATGACCTTTTGAACATTTGACCTTAGTACACCATCTTGCAATATCCGTTTGGAAGTAGATTTTGATCGATCATGACGGTGCGATGTGATGATTAATATGTGGTGAAGTTGAGAGTTGTTTCCATCAATCTCTTCTTAGCTCAGTTGGTTTAGAGCGTCTGACTGTAATTGTTTGAATTGTCATCAGAAGGTCCTTTGTTCGACTCAGAGAGAGGAGATTCTATCTTTTGTCAATCTGCACCTTTGCCCCCCTCCCCTCCCATTGTCACCACGACTTTTTTGCTTCTCTCATGTGTTGTTTATTATTTTGTTTGGAAAGGTTTGGAGTAATTCTTTTGCGCTTTTTGTTGCATGGTCAGAGTACATATCAATTCATGGTTTTGGTTGTCTGGTTGTGTGGTTAGAAGAATTTCGCTTAGTTGTCACTCTGCTTGACGATGATGTGGGATTTTTCTGATTCGTGTTCATTTAGTTCTCTGTCTAAGTGCTTCTGACATGGAACGCGATTTGGGTCTCGCCTTTCCATTGGCCATCTTTCTTGATCGTCCTCGAGGGTCTGTTCCTCCATGACCGATTTCAGCTTCCATCCGAGAGCAATCGATATCTGTAAAAAGCCGTTCGCTCTGTCTATGGCGAGTTCGCTTTCTGCTCATTCTGTGTTCCCGTCCTTGCGCATCTTTATCCCCAGAGTTCTTGTTCACTGTGGGAAGAACCTCAATTCGTAATCCTCCCAGAGTCCATTTTCGAGCTCCATTGGTCCCGTCTGCAACTCATGCCCATGATCTTGCAATATGTCGTCTGTGGTGAGGAATTCGACTGGATGAGGGAAACCTGTTGTCGGATCAAAGACGAGAGGCTTGGTCAGGTCAATGAGCTTGAGACGTTTTAGGTGAGGCAGTTGACCCTTCAGGCGCGCAGCGAGCGATGTCCACATTGTCGAAGATGGAGATAGCATGCCCATATGACCGAGTGTGAAACTTTGCAGCGTTCCGGACTGGCGCAATACGAACCGCGCTATGGCATCTCCATTGCTAGTGCACCTTAGACTGCAAGCTCGAAGACTTTTTAAAGAAGTCTTTTCCAGCAATATTTGCAGTGGAGAGGCCGTGAAGCGATGGTATTGATAGTCAACCACACCAAGACTTTCCAGCTTTGGTGCGCAAGCCACAATGGATATTAGGAAGTCTGGAGAGCAAAGACTCTCCCGAAGGTGCTTCAAGTTGCGGAAGATCGATGTCGTAGGAAGAGTCCAGCCTTGACTGCCTGAGCTGTACATACTGTCAAGGACTGCCAGAGATTCTAGCGCGCGATCGACATCATGAACAGGCTTGAGGATGTCCCATAAGTCAAATCTTATGTGGTCCCAATAGAATCTGTGTGCGAAACCTGTTCTCGTGGCAGGTGACGAGAAGATGTCTCGATAAAAGTGGTTTCTCTTCTCGATCAGTCCGCATGCAATCCTGTTGTTCTTGAGCAGTCCACATCCATCTCCAACCTCGGACTCGAAGTCGATGATGAGATTTCTCAATTTTGGACATTTCTGGAATGCGAGAGCGATACACTCCAGCATGAGTTTCACCGTGGACTTTCTTGCTTGGGCGCGAGCCTGGATTTGGTATGACTTCCATTGTTCCCTTAATAAGTCAGTGGTGTGTGTGTTGCATGTTCAGAAGACTCCTTACAGATTCTTTTCCCGACGCAAGATCCTTTCCGATCGAGCGTCAACGTCCCCAGTCGTAATAGCTCTCGCTTCCACGGAACCTTGGTTGTCTGTTGACGCCGGACTAGGAGCTGCGAAGACACGGGCCCAATGATCGTATCTCGGGTACTGCTTCAGACGACAGACATCGATAACTAGGGTGGTCACCTGCTGGCTCAGCTCCGGGTGGTTGACAATATCCTGGACCTCTTGAAAGCTGTCCGGGTGATTGAGAAGAAAGATGCGCGGCAGGAGATAGCGGGAAGCGGCAGCAGCGTAGTCCGTCGAGGTGAGTCTAAAAGACTTGAGATCTTTGGGTGTGAGATAATTGCAGATGCGTTGCTTGAGTTCGGGTGGTAGGGTGTCCATGTTGGCGCTGTGATGTGTGCCGGAGGATAGACGTGCTTGTCGTAGATGATGGTATGTTGGTAGACGTGTAGAGGTTGAAGTATGTCGAGAAGAAGTGGAAGTGTGTTGACAGAGGTTCAAGTACCGGAGACGGAAGATGTCAAGTGTCGATGATGAAGAGGCGAAGGCACACCGCGTTGCGGTGAAGTAGACTTGCAGCTGTGAAAGTAGTTCTGAAGTTGTCGTGCTGATGTTGAGGCAAGTGAGATGCGTGAGCCTCAAGATGAGTAAATCATGGAAGCGGGGCGCAGCTTGCTGTGATGGAATCAGAAGTGGAAGTGATGAAAAGGCGACTTTGCTTGTTGGCGAATAGACGAAAGTGAGAGCGAACAAAGCCTGAGGCTCCGACAAGTCGAGTCGTTTAGAAGCTGAGGAAGGAGCGCTGCTTTATCGAGTGAACGCAACTTCTGTCACCAGTCACGGTTTCGAGGACGTTGTTTTCGGGTTCCATGCCTTTCCGCTCACTCTACGGAACCAACCTCAATTACTTTCTGCTTTTGTGAGAAGGTCATAAACATTTTACATTTTGTTGCCCGACATCATTTCTTCCATGAGGCCAATCTCTATACTACATACCTAGCGCCCGCAACTTCTCTAAAGCGGCAGTTTCTTGTGCTTCCACTGTCTGCCGCCAGATCCATACATCGCAGCACCCTGTCCAGAACCCTTGATTCTGTACTCGTGAATGCAAAGACCTTCCAGACCTACAGGTCCTCTAGCGTGTACCTTGTTCGTGCTGATACCGACCTCGGTGCCAAAGCCAAAGCGCATGCCATCTGACATTCTTGTACTGCAGTTCCAGAACTTGCAGGCACTGTCGACGCCATTGCAGAAGCGATCGGCGGTCTCTTCTGAGGATGTGAGGATGGCGTCTGTGTGGTGAGAGCCGTGCATGTTGATGTGCTCTACAGCGGCATCGACGGCATCTAGCGGATTTTCGGTTCTAGGAATGGTCTTGATGGCGAGGATGAGATCGAGGAACTCGGTATCGAAGTCGGATTCGCCGGCTTCTTGCAGCATGGCGGCTTCGTGCTTGTCCAGTGTCTCTGAAAGTGCTGCTTTCGAGGCAGGGTCGCAACGCAATGAAACCCCCTTTGCGAGAAGGGCTGATGCTACGCCGGGCAGAATAGTCTTCAAAGCGTCCTCATGGACAAGTAGTGATTCGAGGGAGTTGCAAGCTGCTGGGTAATCTGTCTTTGAGTCCACAATGACGCTGGCAGCCATCTCGGGCTCAGCATCAGGGTGAATGTAGTAGTGGCACAAACCATCAGCGTGACCAAGAACGGGCATGTGAGCCTCACGTTGACAGTGGCGGACGAGTTCGTTGGATCCACGAGGAATGACGAGATCGATGTACTGGCTGAGTTGAAGGAGGGGATCCACGGCGTCTCTGGTGGTCACAAGTTGGATTGAGTCGTTGGGAACCTTTGTGCTCTCGAGTGCCTTGGAAATGACTGTGGAGATGATCTTGAAAGATTCTGTCGACTCCTTGCCGCCTTTTTATGCTGTTAGCTTCGAACTTACAGACGTTCTTCGACAACGGTACAAACCCTTCAGAATAGCAGCGTTCGCTGACTTGATAGCCAATGAAGCAATGTTTGCAATAACCTCAGGACGAGCCTCGAAGATGATCAACAAAACTCCAATAGGACATGATTGACGTTGCAAAATAAGTCCATCATCCAACTCCGTCCTCATATCCACTTTTCCAACTGTACACACAAAATCAGCACTTGGTCCCAAAAACCCGTCTTCAGATTCACAAGAATCGCAATTCTCATCAAAACCTGCATTTGCTCAGAACATACCAGGATCATCCAACCCCATCACATCCAAAATCCCCTTCAACATATCCTCAAATTTACCCGGCCTCGACAAATCCAACCTCTTCAAAATACTCTGACTCAATTCTCCGTCTTCCGCACTCTTGGTCGCGATTTCCAAATCCCTAGCATTGGCCGCCAAGATGTCTGATTTGGATGCAGAGAGAGCATCGTGAATGGATTGTAAAGCGGAGTTTCTGTCAGAGGTGCTGAGGATGGCGAGGGTGCGGGAGGAGAGTTTTGCTGCTTTGGCCGCTGAGGCCGGGGAGCCGTTTGTGAGGGACATTGTTGAGAAATTTGCCCTTAGGTTTATTGGTAAGGGGAGATATATTTTTGGTTGTTTCGAGCTGAGATCTTAGAGGGCTTGGTTGTCGAGTCACAGGTTTGCCAAGCATCTTGACTTTCGCTTTGTGTGGTTTTACTGGAAACTTGACAGAATTCTTGACATGTGGCTATGATATATGTCACAACATGTGTTCATCGACGAGTTGCCAAAGCAATTGATATTCGACTTAAATGGCTAAGGTGGACTTGACTAGTACCCGACAGCTGTAACAGTGTTCGGCATGTGGGGGGTTGAACTGTGGTATTGGAAAAATCTCATAGCTTCATTACTGCGGTCGAACACTGTTTGGTTGACCTTCTTACTCTCCACTCCACGCTCTTGCTCTAGTCTCAAAGCCTCCATTGACCCAAGGATTACTTTTGCCAACCGTAGGTGTAAACACGCCTCTTTGGTCAACAGGACTAGAAATGGAATTACTACTCTCCGACCTCGACATGTCATCGCTCGGCCGTGATGAAGTAGTCTCGCTATCCTCGGTGACAAGCCTTACACCGGCATATTTGCGCTTTATAGCTTCTTCTCTTCTTTCTTTCTCGCCGCGTATGCCCTCGTTCTTTCTACGTTCGAGTTCGGCGACCAAGTTTTTGAAGTAGACTTCTGCGGCTACGGTTTGGCTGTATGCAAGGGGTGTCCAGTCGTAGGCGTTCTTGGCTGTTGGGTCGGCACCGGCGGAGAGAAGGATACGGAGGGCTTTTAGAGAGCCTGATGCGGAGGCGTGATGGAGGGGTGTGTCGCCGTGGTTGTCGCGGCCGTCGGCAGGGGCGGGGTATTCGGGGTGGGATAATAGCAG
>JGI24891J29808_1000325_pt1 | contig 38231 bp, 31 predicted proteins | sample FreactcultuFSWF8_FD_29808 | JGI IMG/M metagenome (IMG submission 29808) | reverse complement strand
CCCTCCACTTTTTCGCGGTTTGACAAACACCAGACCTGGAACCACTCCACCGGCGCCTTTCCGCCCGGCTGCCGGCCCGTGCACGGTCCCCGGGCCCGCCTGCTTCCAAGCCTTCGATGATGCTGTCAACCAAGAAGGTGCTTCTCGAATCTGAAGCCCTTCTATGAATTTATCCTATTGATTCTCATACTTTTTCTTGATTCTCTAGATTTGCTACGTGAACATGTCAAAGCAGAAGACTGTCATTGTAGGTGCTGGGCCAGTCGGCGCTCTTGCTGCACTTTATGCTGCTGGCCGCGGCCATGAAGTCGAGGTCTATGAATTGAGAGGAGGTATGTTTTGATCCATTTGTTGCCACTATCTGTTCTTCTCATTCTGTCCATTTCCTGTTGTTGTCAAATTCTCATGGTCGAGAGAGAAGTACTAGAAAGTGGTGAACCAGGTCAACATATCTGACATAAGTGTGTTAGACCTTAGAGATCCATCCACTGTACCACTCAACTTCACAAAGTCGATCAATTTGGCCCTTTCCGAGCGAGGTGTCAACTCGCTCAGAAAAGCCAATGTTCCTGGTTTGATCGAAGCTGTACTTGAAGAGACTATTCCCATGCATGGTCGTATGATCCATGGAGAAAAGCAGGGAGAGCTGTACGAGGAATCTCAAAACTATGATATTCACGGAAGGGTAATTCCAGCCTAATCCTGTGGTGTTAAACATCGCTGACCTCCCACGTAGGCTATTCGTGCAGTCGACAGAGCAGGCCTCAACAAGCGCTTGCTTGATGAGCTAGACAAGATGCCAAACGTCAAGCTATTGTTCAACCACAAACTGGTAGGCGCTGATTTCAAGAAGAACAAGGCCTGGTTCGAGAGACGAGACGAGGGTGTCCGACAGGATCATGCTCAGAACCCAACTCAAGGAAAAGAGGCCCCTCATGCTTCTTCTGAGATTGAGGTAGCATTCGACTTCATGGTCGGTGCAGATGGCGCTCACTCAGCAGTCCGCTACCATTTGATGAAGTTCACACGCATGTCATACCAACAAGAGTATATCGACACGCTATGGTGTGAATTCCACATGGACCCATCAGCAACCAAGGATTTCCAGATCTCCCCCAACCATCTACACATTTGGCCTGGTGGCGAGTTCATGTTCATCGCCATTCCTTCCCTGGACAAATCCTTCACTTCGACCCTCTTCCTTCCTGCCAAGATCTTCGCTGAGCTGGACAAGGATCCTTCATCCTTGGTCGATTTCTTCAACAAGAACTTCCCTGGTATCGCTGGCAAACTCATTCCCGAAGCTGAGCTGCAGAAGCAATACAAGGAGAACCCGCATCTTCCGCTTATCAGTATCAAGTGTGCACCATACCACTATGGCTCATCTGCCGTTATCCTTGGCGACTCAGCACACGCCATGGTACCTTTCTACGGCCAAGGCATGAACGCTGGTCTCGAAGATGTGCGCACACTCTTTGAACACCTGGATGCAAACAGCGACGATGCATCTGGCCGTGCTGCTGCACTGGACAGCTACTCAGAACAACGCGCACCCGACGCAGCAGCCATCAACGACCTCGCACTCCGCAACTACCAGGAGATGCGCTCAGACGTCACATCACCCGTCTACCGCCTCCGCAAATGGATCGAAGAGAAGATGAACGTCTACCTACCCTCCGCCGGATTCGCAACCCAATACTCCCGCGTCAGTTTCGGCAACATGCGATACTCGGAAGTGGAGAAGCTGGCACAAAAGCAAGGCAACATCCTTCTCGCCGGCATGGGCGGATTCGTCGCTATGCTTATTCCCGCCATGGCATATGGTAGCTGGGCCATCTGGAGGTGGAATCGCGCATCCCATGCTTCAAAGATATCTGTAAAAGGTATTGCCGGTCTCGGCGGTATCACTGAGAGAATCGGTAGAGTCTTCACTTGAAAAGCGAGCAAAAAATATGACGAATGTATGATAGCGAATCAGCAGATGGCATCCTTTGTATGATTAATAGAGATGTGACTGTACAGATCTCCTCTTCCAAGTGTACAGGACTATAATACCAACAAGACCTGTGTAGATGGAAGATAGTGTGGCAAATATGATTTGATTTCAGTGCCAATGACGCTTTCCTGATTAGCCACGAAACACAAAATACTTTTGACAAGTGGGACAAGTACCCTCAAGAGCGACAGAGCAGCGTGCTCTTTCTGGACACCATGTCATCTGAAAACCATCATGCCTCTTGACAGTCGTATCGCCGGCACTTCTCAAAGAAGGCAAGCGTTAATACGAAACGCGATCTCTTTACTTGCTCAACGCCTTCTCCCGAATAAACCACGCACTCACAGCCGCACCAGCCACCAGACCGATCTCGAGTCCAAAAGCAGCACGCGTACTCTGTGCATAGCATTCTCTAACCAGTGCACGCACGCCAGGTTCTAATGTGTTGATATACGCCAAGCTCTCTCTCACGCGCTCGGCAATTTCAGCGGCTGCGTTACCATTGCTGAGGGCGGAAGCCAGATTATCACGTAGAGACTGGTTGGCGAGGGTGGCGGAGATGGAGACACCGAAGACGGAGCCTAAGCTGCGGAAGAGGTAGGAGCAGGCTGTTGCTACTGCTTGGTCTTCGCGGGAGGCGTTGGCGATGAGGCCGATCAAAGTGCTGTAGACGAGTTAGCGAAAGAGAAGAAGAGGAAGGGAAGGGGGAAAGAAACCTAGTAACTCCAACTCCATTTCCGCTCCCACAGATACACATGCCGATGATGATTCCAATGGTGCTGTTGACCACGAAACCGGTGAACAGGAAGACAGTGGTCATCCCGACCACCAAGCAAGTGTATGCGATGACCGTCAGCCAATAGAACTTGCCAGTACGCTGCATGTAGAAGCCACCGAACAGACTGCCACTGACACCTGCAATGATACCAGGAATCAAGCGAACACCAGCTTGAGTAGCAGTAAGACCATCAACCGCTTGGAAGTACAGAGGAATGTAGAACAAGGCAGCAAGCCAACCAGAGAATGAGAAGAAGTTGCACAGGTAGCATGCAAAGAGCGAACGATTGAAGATGATGTGTCCAGGTGCAAAAGGCTCTGAAGCAACTTTCATCTCGACGAAAACGAAGAGGATGAACAGCGGGATGCTGAGACTGATGGAGATGATGGTGATATTCGCCTTCCACGAAACATTGCTACCTCTGTCGAGGGCAAGTAAGAGCGTGAATACTGCACAGATGAGAACGGCAGCACCCAAGAAATCGATGCGTCGAAGTTTTTGTTTCCAGTCGGTTTGCTCCCGCTTAGGAAGCTTCAGAACGGAACACACGACGACAAAGGCAAGAACGCACAATGGCACCTGACCGAGGAAAGCCCAGCGCCAGCCAATGGAGTCCGCGAGGATGCCACCTAATGGTGCTCCAGTGCCGGCTCCAGTTGCATAGATAATGTTGACGTAGCCCTGCCACTTACCACGTTCGCGAAGAGGTACGGCATCGGACATCAGGATTGATACGACGGTCGTCATACCGCCGCCGCCAATGCCTGCAAATGCTCTTGCGGCGATGAGTTGGTTCATGTTTTGAGCCAAACCACAGGCCAGACAGCCTAGGCCAAAGACCAGGTATGCGAACAACAAACAGCTCTTTCTTCCAAAGATGTCGGACATCTTTCCATACAGCGGTTGGAAACTCGTCAAGGTCAAGAAGTATGCGGTTGCGATCCAAGAAACATTGTTGAGAGCCTTTAGCTCACTGCCAATCTTGCCGTAGCTGGAGACGATGATGGTCTGGTCGGCAGCCGAAAGGAGGACACCAACTGTCAAGGCCGGGAAGATGACCTTCATCTTCTTTCTCATCTCCGGCTGACCCTCATATTGCTTCTGTCTTTCTTCCAGGCTTGTCTGGCGTTCGAGGTCTCCGCCGTCTTCTCCTTCTGGTATGACTCCATTGGTGACGGCGCTATCGGGTACGATGCCGTCGCTAGGGTCAATGGGCTTTGGTCCTTGCTTTCCCAGCAATGGTGAGGTCTCTGTCGCCTGTCTGCGGTCGTTTTCGTCTTCGGTCGTCATGTTGCTTGAACGTGTTGGACTCGGTAAAAACACCCCGGGTTTAATGGAGATAAGATTGGAAGTGGAGAAACAAGTTGGAGAAGAACAAAGGTTACTGTCGCGTGCTCGCTGGCCTCAAAGTAAGAACGAACGGCACATATCACTCTTCTGAGAGGACAAAGAAGGAAACAGACAAAGTAGATGTACCTCTGTCGAAGGAATGAGAGAGACACCGCCCCAAAACTTTGTCGACATTGATTGCACCATTGGGATAACTCGGCTTGAAAGTGGATCCTATCCGGCTATCATCCGCCTATCAACTTCCTTCTTTGTTCACTTTCGGCCATGCCCGCTTGGCCGCAACCTGAGTCCTATAATCGGCCACGAGGGCTCACAGGAAACGATATCAGAAGTGGATATGTACTATACTGTATTCTCTACACATGGCGCAGCGTTAGGGCTCAAGACCCAGCGTCTTTTGACATGGCTTGCTCAGCTTGCAAGAGGAATGTCGTCAAACTCCTTGCGCATAAACAATCTCGCCTGTTCCAATCCTTCCTTGATGATCTCTGTCCTGTTGACATATCCAATTCTGACATATCCCTTGAACTCCTCGCCGAAACAGTCGCCAGGAAGGAACATGACACCTACCTTCTCTTGCAACTGCTTGCACAGTTCTCTGGCATCGACGGGTTGGCCATCTCGACTAAACTTGATGAAAGCGGTTGTTCCTGCTACCGGCTTGACCCATGTGCAGTACTCGTCATGCTTGATGACGAACCGCTCTAGCAGCTCCAGGTTGGTACGTGCAAGCGCAATGTTCCTGCCTAGCAAACTGTGTATGCAGTTTTGGTCCAGAGCAAAAGCAGCAACTTGTTGATCCAGGATGCTCACACTGATTGTTGTGTAATCGCGAGCCTCCGCGCACTTCTCGATGATGTCTCTGCTGCGTGATGCGATCCAGCCAGTCCTGATACCAGCCAAGGAGTAGGCCTTTGAGAGAGAGCCGGTACAAATGGTATTCTCGTAGCCCATGGACAGAATAGAGGGAGGGAACTCGTTTTCTGCAGGAGTGATGCCGTGGAACAAGGGACGGTAGACCTCGTCTGAGAGGATGGTGATGTTCTTCTCCTGTGCCAATTCAACGATGTTTTGTAGCAACGTCTTCTTCAGGACAGCACCGCTAGGGTTGTTCGGGTTGCTGCAGAGGTCAGCATACATGTAGAAAATCCAGCCGACCTTCCACCAACTTACTTCAAGATGATCATCTTGGTGTTAGACTTGACCATGCTCTTGAGCTCTTCGAAATCAGGCTCCCATTGCTTCTCTGGTGTGGCCTTCCATAGTTCAACTTCTGCACCCAAGGATACTGGGTAATCATATAATTGTTGGTAGGTGGGATAATGACAAATAACATGGTCTCCAGGACCAACCAGAGAGTAGAGTACCAAGGCGTTGGACGAAATGGCTCCAGGTTGGATCAAGATATTGTCTTTGGGTAGCGGGTTGCTTGATCTAGAAGAGTATAACCTGGCAAGGTTCTCACGCAGTTTCTCGCTGCCTCGAATATCTCCATAGTTCATCACAGTAGAAAGATCGATGATCTCCGCAGTCTTGTCCTCGGATAGCTCGCGTAGTTCATTGATCGATACTGATGCAGCACATGTCTCTGCGATGTTGTACTTTGCAGTTGTTTCGTACTTGTCCATCCACTGATAAAGTTAGCCACTATACTTCTTTACTTCGAGGATAGGAATCGTCGATCTGACTAACCTGCTCGACAGCAAAAGGCTTGATTTGTACCATGATGGGCGTCCGTGGGGTGAGGAAGAAGGACCAAAGAAGATGAATATAGCAACAGTATATCAACGTGTTGTACGGAACCAATGACTTTGCAGAAGACTTTACAGTAACTTAAACTTATAAAAACAGTAAGCAGTCAAGTCAGTACGCCCTTGGATTGACAAGGACAGACAGCGAGATGTTGATCAACCGAGGCGGAGACTAGAGGCGGAGAGGGCCCCAAAGCCGTCGGCAAGTGCAGCCGAGCGCTGGCAGAAATTCGGCAACTTTTCATGATGCCGTCGTCGTCGACATAGAACAGCGATAGAGACATTGAAAGGGCCTCGTCAAGCATCTCTCCAGCAAACACACCGACCATGTTCTCACAAGCAAGTCGCTCGCTGCTGCGCGCAGCCCCCATCGCCCGCAGCCCTCTCACCACATGCGCGCGCACCGCCTTCAGCACCTCCACCGCCAACTCGCTCATCTCGAGAATGTCGCAAATGTCGCTCGCCAGACCCGTCGCATCGCCCACAAAGAGCCTGGTCGCTTTCCAACAAACAAGAGGAATGAAGGTCCGAAGTTCCGTCAAGAAGTTGTGTGATGGTTGCAAGGTACGGACACTACGGCAGAAATGCTGAGGAAGAGCAATGATAAAGAGGAAGGGGATTGGATACAGAGAACAGTGCTGATGGTCAAATATAGAGTGTGCGCAGAAAGGGCGGTAAATACGTCTACATCATCTGCAGCAAGAACCCCAAGCACAAGCAGAGGTATGGCTACCACACATTTGGAGAGGCGAGGACGGCAGCTAATATCTCGCAGACAAGGTTGATTGAGAGAAGAGAAGAAAGACTACACTGTACAACAACTGGCATACCCTTTTCTGCATATCTGGTGGTGGCGTTTCAAATGGATCATTACGACTTTTTTCCTCCTCATCTCGATCTCTATACCGTGCCATGCCATGCCAATGCCGTGAACACTCCGATGAGACTTGCTAGAACGCTATCAACAATGTGTATCAGTGCAGTAGGTCTGTGGCGTACTCGTCTCTGCTGTAGCGATCAGAAAGATTATCTCTCAATTCTCGTCTCAATCCTTCACCTAACTCCAACCATCATAAACCCTCCAAAACCACCACATCTACAGCCCAATCCCCTTTAGCACAATGGCTACCTCCCCCCTCTCGAGCTACCGAGTAACCCCCCTTCAATCCCCTTCGTCGCCGCTAACATTACTCTTTCAGAAACCATATTCGCCCTTCTCCCCCACAAGAAGAGTAAGTGACGTCCCTACAGCGAATAAGAGATGCATCTCAAACCAAAGTGAACCGAGGCCCATGATCTCGGGGCGGGGGGAAGGGAATCGGAGTTCTTCACTCATTCAACTGACCTGATCGAAGTGAATGTAGCAGTGTCCTTGCCAACACAAGCGCCGCTCGACTATGGAGTGATGGTTGGTTGGAGAAAAGACTGCTGGATCGCTGGACATGTCGGACCCGATCTCGCAAGGATTCGACCGGTGTGGAAGGTGTGATGGTAGCAACCCTGTTTCAGAGTGGCCAATGGAACAGGTAGGGTTTACATTCGCAGAATTGTAAGTACAGAACAACTCCCCCTCGGTAGCTCAAGATTCTTTTTTTGCTCAGTCTATCTAAAGATTCTTCAGCCAAGGTCACTTGAGGTAATTCACGATTTGAATACGCATGCCATTGGGTATCTCTGGAAAACAACGCCGTCCTAAACTAAATTAATAAACCGTCAAGGCGCTGACAGCACCGTTATGCATGACCTCAAACATCAGCCCAGGGAACTTGTAGAGCTTTGTGTTCTGCAACCACTGTTCATCTCCATTCTCTTCCTTCTTCTCGCGCTCCCAACCCTCGTTGCCATTGACAAACTCAATGTCTTCATCCATGTCCATCTCGCCGTTGATGAGGATGGCAGAACCCGTCGTACTGTCAGTATCACCACCCCAGCTTCGTACAATGACCATGCCTTCCGACATGTCCTTGGATGGCCAGATGTGGGAGAATCCCTTGACGAGTGTTTGGTGAAATGAGGGGAAGAGCGACTCGGAGGTGATGGGCTTCTCGCAGTACGGTATGTAGTTGAGCGACCATCTGCTTCTGCGATGACGATTGAACGGATAAGAGCCTGGAATGTTGCCATGGAAGATGATCTGGGTGACTGTGAGATGTCCATCGATGGGTGTCAGATTCGACTGAGGAGCCTCTCGTGTCTCATCAGAGCCTCTAGGTAGGGGAGATATGTCGGTAGGCGGGCCGAGGAGTATGTCGAAACCATGCTCAAAGTAGCAATAGTATTGCTGCTCGTTGGCCCGGCTAGCCTCTGCGCCATTCGTCTCTTCATCTTCCTCAAAGTCAGTCTCGTAGGTATCGGTGTTGGTAGACGAGTAGCTGGAGGGAGTTGAACCATATGATCCACGCTGTGCCTGCGGACGACCACGGTTGTTGTTGATGTTCTTCTGTGGCAGGTCATCGCTCAGACGGGAACGTGGCATGATAGCATCCGGTGGGCCCAATTCAGTAATCAGATCTTGGGGAGTGGTCTGGCTCAGCAAGATGAGAGTCTTTGAACTTGAACGGCGCAATAGCTCGACCCTTCCAGCACCGTAGACGTTGACATGCTCGACCTCATCTGCGGGGCCTTCCTTAGGGCGTCCAATCAACGAGGAGCTTCTCGGGGTCATTGGAGAATATGTAAAGAGATCTTTGCGAATCTCTGGCCAGAATCTTCCCTCATAAATGGCCATGGCAGTGGCAGGGTATGCCGAAGCGGTGAGCATGGCAGCATAGTCCTTGTTCGGGGTGAAAGCAGCGACTGGTATGGGAAAGGTGACAGATACACCAGGCCAGGATAGAACATAGAGGCCTGTATTTGAGCCATCTTTTAGAGGGATGAACTCGCCAGGATATGTGGGACCGAACAGCTGATAGACTTTCTTATAAGTCAGGTAGCTTTGGCCATTTGGCAAGGCCTGAGCAGGCACGAGGTCTCCACCCTTGAAGGTGAATGGCATACGGGTGAAGTCAACGATCTCGATTAGGCGCAGGCGCTGGTCTGGAGCGTCGAAGCGGAGTCTAAAGCCATTTCTGGGAAGGTTGACGATGATTGTTGTCTTGAGAGGCGTTTCGGACGAGAAGGTAAGGTCGACTTTGGGGAAAGTTCGTGTATCATTTTTGAGCTTGGTCAAGACGTCGAAGAGGGAAGCACCGATGACTACAGAGGCAAGTCAGGAAGGAACTATAAAGCGTTGGAACGGCAGTCGCGTACCCATGAAACCCAGCGAGTGGCCAGCTCGGAAGGGCAGCGATGTAGGCTCTGCCATGATTGTGGACTTTGACGAGGAGTGTTTTACTGCTATGTTGTTTCTTTGGAGGAAGATGAAATCGTTGCGGGGATGCTGAGTGTTGACGACTCCTCAGGCTGTCATGTGGCAGAGGGGTTGGTCATGCGGTGTAGCGTGGCAGTAAACAGCGGGTTGTGGACATGCTATGTTTTTCTCGTCAAGGGCTTCTGTTTGTGCTTGTCTCAGGCGACAAGTTCGGGACTATAGAGAGGTTGGTACAAGTCATAAAGTCATGGACGCATCCGATTGCGATGGCTTCACAGGGAGGGGCTGGCAGTGGCATGTGATAGACGGCGTTAAGGGCGCTAGCTCCACCCCACATGTCGTGCGCCAAGGCTGGGACCAGCATTCCGCTGTTGACGCTTTTTGTTTACTTCTGTATTTACTTGGTCGACAAGGTCTTGACTTTCTACGACTCTGTCCGCTATTCCTTAATCCACCAAATCATGTCGGCTCCCAACAGACCGGGAATGCCCGTCAAGAGGCCAACAATGCGTCCGCCAACCTCAATGCAACCGCCGCCGTCGCGCACTCCCTCGCGCGCCCAAACCGCTACTCCCAGCCTGACCGGAAGGCCCTCGGAGATGCCACCATCGCCAGCACAATCAGTCCAGGGCGGAAAGAGAAAAGAGCGCGATTTTGACCATCAAGACCAGGATCATGAGACGAACATCAACGTAGTTGTGCGCTGTAGAGGCCGCAATGACCGTGAGCTGCGCGAAAACAGCGGTGTTGTTGTTTCCACAGAAGGTGTCAAGGGCAAGAAGGTTGAACTTTCCATGGGTCCCAGCGCGCTCAGCAACAAGACATATCAGTTCGACAAGGTCTTCTCACCAGCTGCTGATCAGGCCATGCTCTTTGACGACGTCGTCGAGCCCATTCTAGACGAGGTGAGAATTCGCCCGCCCTCGAACTCCCCCAGTTCTTATATCTTTCTGACTTTGTTCGCAGGTCCTCGGTGGCTTCAACTGTACCATCTTCGCATATGGTCAAACAGGTACTGGAAAAACGTACACCATGTCCGGCGACATTACCGATATGCAGCCTCTACCAGACTCTGCTGGTATCATCCCCAGAGTCCTGTACTCTCTATTCAACAAGCTTGGAGAGGACAACGAGAGCTCTGTCAAGTGCTCATTCATCGAACTTTACAACGAGGAGCTGCGCGACCTACTATCCACTGAGGACCACGCCAAGTTGAAGATTTACGACGACAACAGCAAGAAGGGCCAAACAACCACTTTGGTCCAGGGTATGGAGGAATCACACATCAAGACTGCGTCAAAAGGCCTCGAGCTTCTTAAGAGTGGCAGTCATAAGCGCCAGGTTGCCGCGACAAAATGCAACGACCTCAGTTCCCGCAGTCATACCGTCTTCACAATTACCGTATACATGAAGCGTACAACAGAAACTGGCGAGGATTTTGTCAGCGCTGGAAAGCTCAATTTGGTTGATCTGGCTGGAAGTGAGAACATCCAACGCAGTGGTGCCGAGAACAAGCGCGCTGCTGAGGCTGGTCTCATCAACAAGAGTTTACTCACCCTCGGTCGCGTTATCAACGCCCTCGTTGAGAAGAGCTCTCACATTCCCTACAGAGAGTCCAAGCTTACTCGTCTTTTGCAAGACTCCCTTGGAGGCCGTACCAAAACTTGCATCATCGCTACTCTGTCTCCGGCGAAGAGCAACTTGGAGGAGACAATTTCGACTCTCGACTACGCTTTCCGTGCAAAGAACATCCGCAACAAGCCCCAGATCAACCAGATGGTTACCAAGAAGACTCTGCTCAAAGAATTCACAATGGAGATCGAGAAGTTGAAGAGCGAACTCATTGCAACCCGCCAGCGCAACGGTGTCTATCTTACTCAGGAGGCTTACGAGGAAATCACCGTCGAGAGTGAGTCGAGGCGTATTCTCTGTGACGAGCAAAAAGACAAGATCGAGACCATGGAGACAAACTTGCGTAATAAAGTTCAAGAACTGTTCAGTCTGACCACGAATTTCAATGGCTTGCGAAAGGAGAACGAGCAGGCGAAACTGATGCTGGACGGAACTAAAAGCCTTCTCGAGAAGACCGAAGTTGTGCTTACTCACACAAGACGCAGTTTGACCGAGGAGACATTTATCAGAAAGGCCCATCAAAAGACAGAATCTAAACTTGCAGGTATTGGAGAAGACTTGTTAGCAACCCTTTCTTCCACAACGACAGATATCTCTGGCCTCCACTCAAAAATACAACGCAAGGCAGATCTGCACTCACTCAACCGCAACAACTGGACTTCGACAAAAACTAGAGTGACAGGTGCGACGAGCACCGTCGAGGACAGAGTCGAAACTCTCAGACAACGCCAGGAACAGCTCCTTACGTCCATGTCAACGAGAATGCAAGGCTTCGTTTCGGATGAGCTGCAAGAGCTGCAACAATCTCAGAGATTCTTGCAAGAGAAGGCCGAGGCATTCCAGAGGTCCGAGAAAGAAGTCAACATTCAAACCGCAAAAGCTAGAGACGATGTCAATGAGGTACTCGAGGAGATCAAGACCCTCCGCGAGGACGTGAAGCAGAATGTCGGAAACGGATTGAACGACCTTTCCGCAGCTGCCCAGCGGATTACTGCTGGTATCTCTACTGAGCTAGAGAACTTCCACACCCAGCTCCATGCATCCTATGTTTCGCTGGGACGAGAGTTCAAGTCCATTTTCGACGATGTTGTTAAGCAACTGAGCGAGCAGCAGGCAGAGTCTGAAAGATTGCGACAGCAGATTCTGACCGCTAACTCGACATTCATGGAAGCAGGCCAGGACTCTCGCCAAACTTTCGAGGAAGCCATGGAAGAAGAGCGTCGTCGTGCTGCCTCCGATCGTGAGAAGATGCTGTCCCAAATCAGCTCTCTCATCACCTCCTCCGCCGAAGCCCAGGAGCGTAGAATCACCGAGCACATTGCGCACGCATCCAAGCGTGTTAAGACTTCCGAGGATGACTACGGTGTGGCTCGCGAGACTTACAATGAGAGCTCTGATGCACTGGTCGCCAAGTCCAAGTCATTGATTGACTCTTGTGTTCGTTCGCGTGAGAACGTGAAGTCAAAGATCAAGGGAGACTGGACCGCAGCCAACGACCAAACCGAGAAGATCAAGGCCACCACGGAGGTTGTCCATGGCGAGACCGTCCGCATCGTCGACACACAAATGTCCAATATGGATACTCAACTCATATCTCTCGACGAAATTGTATCTCGCATTCGTGCACAAAACGACACTCATCACACCGCACATACGGCCTCTCTGGCTCAACTTTCAAGCGACGTCCAGCAATCGTACTCGAACATCGGGACACACATGGAGACATCATACACACGCACGCAAGGACTCGATACCGACATGCAAACTCGCACCGCAGACCTTGCCTCCACGCTTCCTGAGCTTAGCTCTTCTGGTGAGATTGTCCAGACGTTGCATACTCTCCGTGACGAGACAAATGCTTCCGAGCTTACCGAATACGTTCCCACTGGTCAAACTCCTGCAAAGACTGCTTACAGCTATCCCACCGCCTTGCCACGAACCGCCAACCATGAATCTTTGCTTGATCGCCTACGAAATGGCAGTTCCATGATCGAAGAGAGTCCGATCAAAGAGTCTCAAATCCGCAGCAGCCCCAAAAAGCGAGACGGACATTCACCTTCGAAGGCAGTCATCTATACCGACAGTCCTGTCACTAATGGCAATCTTGATCAATCGAGCGATGCTGTAGTCAACGGTGATGCCGCTCGCAACCGTCCTCACAGCCTGCCTGGACAGGGTGGATTGCGCGAGATTGATGTCAACGTCAACGCAGCTTCACTGCCCGAGCAACCAGAATCCAGGATTGGCATGCTCAAAAGAAACAACACCATGCCTCAATTCGACGCCAATGCCAAAATCGATAGCAAGTTGCCTATGAAGCGACCCACTCGTATGACGGCTGGTTTGGTGGCCGAAGGGAGGGAGAATGTCGGTGCTGCTGGCGGTCCAGGCAGAAGACTGAGACCTCGTGGTAGTGACTGAGGTCCTGTCTGAAGGCCTCTTTGTCAATGTTGATTGTACACTTCTTTCTACTGTACACACTTTTTCGTACTGGTTTTCTTTTTGTGCTTTTGGCGAAATCCTTGATTACTGGAAGACGGGCATAGGTTGGAGTTTGGGCACTGGTGGCATTAGGGGTGTCGGGGATAATTTGTTCTTCTTGCCCGACGGCATTGTCAATAAGAATCTCATTTGTTGCACCAAGAAGGTGTTCGTCCATCTTGTGAACTTGACGACTGCCGATATCGATGCGCAAGCTGCCTTCATCCGCTAGGCTTCATGAACCAAGGTACTGACTTATGACAGCGGTAAATCTCTAGAGGACGAGCTCGAGAGATGTTGTAGCGTCTAGATTCGAAGGGTCCATGAACACCGGATAATTACTCATACAGCTCCGAGATTTCATTCTTTATTCGACGAATGAGACTTGGAGTTTCACATGGTGAAGATATTCGATCATAGTTGTATATTCCCAGTGAGAAGATCATGTTATAGATCAAAGTTGTGACAATTGTTTGTGTTTCACAGTGAGGTGTGGATAAAGGCAGAATTAAGTTGAGATGAACGGGGAAGGTGCGGAGATTTGCCAATTGGCCCCGGCCCAGGGAGGTTGCATTCTGCAGGTAGCCTGCAACTGCCCTTTTCTTTTCCCAAACGCCGCAATCGTTCGACTACTCGTGCGACTTTTCGAAAGATTCCTTGTGCAGCGCCATTCCGAGACTTGTCGCCAGGCAATCTACCGTCGCATACGCAGTGACCTCCAACTCGAACACTACTCAACACTCCCCTGAACGCGACACGGCCGCAAGTCCCTCTCTCGAATCACCATGCCCAGCATCGGCAGCATTGTCTACTACGGTACCCATCTTGGGGAGCTGAGAAACATCATCCAATGGAAACTCTGGCACGATGCCGTCCACGAGCGCGACGAGTCCAAGGAGAGCGCTGAGCTGAAGGAGTGCTTCAAGTACCTCAAGATGACCAGCCGCAGTTTCGCTGCCGTTATTCAGGAACTTCACCCCGAGCTGCTCGTCCCCGTGTGCCTCTTCTACCTCATCCTCCGCGGCCTCGACACAATTGAGGACGACATGACCATCCCCTTCGAGACAAAAGAGCCCCTGCTTCGCGACTTCCACAACATCCTCGAGCAAGACGGTTGGAACTACACTGGCAACGGCCCCAATGAGAAGGACCGCGAGCTCTGCGTTCACTTCGATGTAGTCGTGGCCGAGTTCAAGAAGATCAAGCCCGAATACAAGGTCATCATCAAGGACATTACGGATCGCATGGGTAATGGCATGGCCGACTACGCAAAGATGGCCGACGAGGGTGGCGCTCAAAAGGTCGAGACTATCAAGGAGTACTACAAGTACTGCCACTACGTTGCCGGTCTGGTCGGCGAGGGCCTGACCCGTCTGTTTGTCGAGGCCAAGCTGGCCAACCCTGCCCTTTTGGAGCGCGAGGATCTACACGAGTCAATGGGACAATTCCTGCAACAAACAAACATCATTCGTGACATCCGCGAGGACCACGAGGACAAGCGCTACTTCTGGCCCCGTGAGGTGTGGTCCAAGCACGTGGACCAGTTTGAGGACCTTTTCCTGCCCGAGAACAAGGAGAAGGCTTTGGCTTGCAGTTCCGAGATGGTTCTGCTTGCTTTGCGACGTGCCGATGACTGTCTGTTCTACCTGGCCGGACTCAAGGAGCAGAGTGTCTTTAACTTCTGCGCAATTCCGCAAACAATGGCCATCGCAACACTCGAGCTTTGCTTCCAGAACCCAACCATCTTCGAGAAGAACGTCAAGATCACAAAGGGCTCGGCATGCAGACTCATGGTCGACAGCACGCAAAACCTCCAGGTCGCATACGATGTGTTCAAGCGTTATGCCCGTATTATTCACAAGCGCAACAACCCGCAAGACCCCAACTTCCTCGAGATCAGTCTTGCATGTGGAAAGGTAAGCTTCAATCCCCCTTGATCTCCATATCCGAACTCTGTTTCGAGCTCGTGTTTTGGCCGACACAAGAAACATGAGCACGAGCCACTCTGAGAACACAGCGCTGACGCAACAAACTCTGCAGATTGAGCAATTCATCGAATCCATCTTCCCTTCGCAAACTGCTGCCACCTACCGCCAGGGCGCTGTTGCTGCCCCTGCAGTCAATGACAAAGGCACAACCCTTACACCTGAGGAGCAGGAGAGGAAAAAGAAGCAAGAGGCTCAAGACAAGGAGGAGTTCTTCTACATCATGCTGGCTGTCGGAGCCACGCTGTTTGTCATTACCTCTATTATGGTATGTACATCTGGTCTGTCGCTATTCACACTTCATGTACTAACAACTGGCTTTAGTTCTTCACCGCTTGGATGATGGGCGCACGCTTTGACATTGCCTGGCAACAGCTTCGCAGCGGTAACATCTGGGCTCCCAAGACTACAGATGAGGCTCTTGACGCTCGTGATGCCTTCGATGCTGTAAAGTCGACTGTCACAGCAACTGTCAAGGCCGTCACATCAAGTGTCGTCTCTCACGGCGAACTTTAATGACGTGCAGCACAAAGCCTGCTTTTGCTTTGCCATTTTCTTCAGTACGACAGCGATCACAGATGAGACAAGAACTGACCATACGAACGAACAATTCCCGTAATTACTTTTGGACCACCGAGTGTGCATTTGGGTTCGCACACTCGGACAAATGGTTCTGTAGACATACTGACCACCCAATTTTTTCCAGCTTTTCTTCTTTACTTATGGATACCTCAAAATAGTTTCTTCTTCTTTCATCCCTTCGCCTCTTCCCATTTCCTTTTTGCTCATTCCTCTCCAACCCAACCCAAGCACTCATGTCAAATTGCAGCCTATGCCTATTTCAGTGGCGACAGACTGTGCCGAAGATGTGCTGATATTGATGCCTGCGCTGGCGAGTCCGAAAGGAGACTGTTCATATCACCTCGGTGTTTTTATATCACCGTGGTCGGCTTTGGGCAGGGGTGCATACATATACCAAAGAATACTCGATATTTATGATATGTTTTAATTGAATGATTCGTTCACAACATGTCTCAATCGACCTCTCCTGTTCTATCGTTACTGGGCTTACGATGTTCCAGCACGGTGTGATCGACGCAATGCATAGACTCGAAGGTTTCTGATGTCGTCGCTAAGTTGGTGGTTCACTAATGTGAAAGGCTTTGAGCTTACCGACACTACTTGTTGTTTGTTAGACAAGACAACAAGCTCCTTGAGTGCCAGAACAATAACTGTAGTTCTATTATGAGGTCCAATGAACGTCGATTCTGTCAATGATGCGACATGGGCTTTTGGAATGCTGATAGCTTGGGTTGAATCGACGGACAGGGTCATACCAGCAGCACCATCTGTGAGCAACACATACCGTTCAAAAGTCAAGAGTAGTCTCCTAGGCCCATCGACATGTATGAATATGATCGCAGATACTGGCGTGGGAGGGCATTTGACGAGGTTAACGTCTTGCCGAAGAGTCTTGATGGAACCTGGTATGGTTCGATCAGCTGTGCAAATGCAAAGAGTGTTAGGAATACATCGAGTGGGCAGTAGAGATGCATTCGTACCCAGTGAAGAACGATAGGCACTTCACGTAAGCTATGACTCGCCGACGTAGCTTATGGTTGTAATAAAGTGACCAACTACCTTAACAGACTGATGTTGCAGATGTTTCACTGCCCCTCAGGGTTCACTGTCCAGGGTCTGTCAAAAGTGACGCGGGAAAGCGCCAAACGCGTCACCCAGTATTTACTTCTAAACACTTAAGCTTTCGACTTTACTGTTAGCTAGCACAACAAAGCCGTCTTCAAAATCACATCAACAATAGGCCGCATCAATGCCTCCAAAGGGAAGCAAACAATCGGCGTCCGCATTGGCGCCCTCGCCTGCCACCGACTCGCCCGTACCCCCCACCGTCACAACACCCCGGGGCAAGACGTACGACACGACGGCCGCTGCAGGTCGCCCTAAGCGCAACATTGCTACGACCATGCCCCCACCCGATCCACCTAGCGCAAAGAGAGCTAAGCGTGTCAGCACCTCGTCGGCTTCGGAAGTCACCCCTAAAAGACGCGGTCGTCCACCTAAGGCTCTTGCTACCACTACACCAAAGTCGGCCCCTACGGCCACTCCCAAGTCCACACCCAAGGCCTTTAGGGTTGGTGAAAGGCAGAGTGCTAGATTGGCTTCCACTCCTGCCAGTGAGACGTCCTTGCCCACAGTCACAAGACGTAGAGGTCCTGCCACTACAAAGTCCACCAAGAGTCGTGTTACCAAGTCTGCTCTGCCACCCATCAAGCGCGGTAGAGGCAGACCACCAAAGGCTAAGAAGCCGGTCCCCACCGCCTTGGATGACAACGAAGCCGAAGACGCTAATGACGACGCAAGCGATGGCATTGAATACGACGACCCAACCCATGATGCCAACATCACAGAGGCCACGACTATCATCCAGGCCGATCGCAACTATTGGCTCATGAAGGCCGAGCCTGAGTCTCGCATCGAGAAGAATGCCAACGGCGACGATGTCGATGTCAAATTCTCCATTGACGACCTACGCGCTCGCACCGAGCCTGAACCATGGGAGGGCATCCGTAACGCGCAGGCCCAGAACAACATGAAGGCCATGAGAGTCGGCGATCTTGCTTTCTTCTACGAGTCGAACTGTAAGAAGCCCGGCATTGTCGGTGTCATGGAAATCGTCAACGAGGCTACCCCTGACATCCACGCCTTCGACAAGCAGAGTGCCTACTACGACCCCAAGTCTAATCCTGCAAAGCCGAAGTGGATCCTTGTCCACGTCGAGTTCCGTCGCAAGTTCGACGAGAAGTATACGCTCAAGGACCTCCAGAAGTTTTCTCAGCCCGGAGGCGCACTTGCCGGCATGGAGCTTTTTAAGCAATCGCGCCTTTCCGTCACCAAGGTCGCCAAGCAACAATGGGACTTCATCATGAACCAGATCGGTGAAGACGAACAGGACTCGTTCGGTGCAGAGCTCGACGAAGCCGACATGGGTGACGAGGATATGGAAGACCTCGAGGCCTCGACAAACTCAGAACGCATCGACGAAGACATGGGAAATGACTTCGCCGCTGCCTTCGAAGCTCCCGCTAACCTCGGCACCACTCCTGAAACCGATGAGTCCGCACCCGACCCTGCCGCCAAGGAGATCCCTGATGTTGTCGACCAGCTGTCCGCTCATGCCCTGGGTACTCCTGCTCCTACACCCGCCGATAGAAGCGTCTCTCGTGGTCGTTCCAGAAGACAAGCTTCTATGCCCGCTGGAAAGGCTCCTCCTGTGCACTCTGCTGCTCTGCCGGCCAAGCACAGCAACGACGCTCCCGCTAAGTAGGACTGAGTTGTGTGCTTCGATCAAGATGCAGATGCTCCCCTAGTTGGGAGAACAATGCTGCTCTTTTCCCTGCTTGCTTTTACAGATACCCCTTTTTGTTCTTTTCTGCCTTTACTTTCCCTTTTTTGCCTTTACATACCACGAGCGAGGCGTTGGGGGTTGACATGGGATGGGAAGTCTTTTGCATGCTGCTTCTGCTGCCGATGGTAGCTCGATGTCTATACTGCGTTTCTCTGCCATCTGCTTTCTTTCCCTGACAAGGTTTGAGAAAGTTCATGCAGGATGAAGAAGATGATGCAGAAGATGGACAAGTGCATACGTAGATAATCAAACATTCATGGCTATTGAAGAGGGTCACTCGGACCTTTTCATATCCATTACAAGATGATTTACAAGAACGATTCTTTCAGACATTGAATTCAAAAGTGACCGATTCGTGAAGAACATGGTGATTGTTTGAGGAGCATATCAGATCGCTGCTTCCGTATTTACACTTGACATTTGACATCTCGCAAGAGTGGAATTGGAAGCTCGTCCTTGATGACGGAAGGAGTGATAGGTTACTGATATCAACTTTTCCTCTTCAAATCCCATCGACACCAATACACAAAAGGAGCGAAAAGCATCTACAAGACGAGATTGCAGATTATGCCACTGGCATACCAAACCCCCAACACCAAAGTTCAGCGAACTCAGGACGAGCCAATGAACAGCCAATACCGTACCTCTCGTCAAACACTTCAAGAAAACATTGCAATACCCGAAGTCGAAATCAAAGCATCATGCTGACGTGAAATGTGATCTACTCGGCATTTTTGGCCAAAGTGTTAGTCTGGTAAGTATGCAGACTAGCATATCGACTGACTACGGCATTGAAAAATCAGGGGGTTGGGAAGAATGTGTTCGATGGTTGTGAGTGCTGATGATTCTCGGAATTGGATGACGAGGTTTGACACGGTTGGTTAATTTGATTCAAGGGTACTAAGTGTAGATGCCGATGAGAAGAAGCAGGCAGATGGGTTAGAACCGCGATGGCCTCCTGGGTTGAGGGATGCTATAAGTGATTATTGCATTCAAGCGTACTCTGGCAAATGTCAGTTTGGTATCTGACGACAGTCGATGCTGGAAGGTGCGAATGAACGGGTTGCTGTTTCTAGATTGATATTGCGAGTAGGTCTAAAAGGGCCGGGACTTGAGAAACATGATCATACAGAAAATAGCACGCGTAGTTTGAGAAGGGACGAGGCACAACGCGCAGAGTTAACATGGTATCATTGGAAGGTCTTGCATGAATGAAGAAAGGAACAGTCATCTCTTTTGGAAGAACTTTTGTCTCTCTCATTTCAACCTATTTTGTGTGGTATAATCGGAGAAAACAACATTGGAATGTGCCCACAGCTTTTTTCACCATAAAGCACCCAATATTTTGTTTTTGAAAGACGACACGGTGCGGCTAGAAACGGCGAAGAATCTAGTAGCGCTTGCCCTGGCGGAGGACATCGGCGTACTCGTCGAGAGGGCTGCGGATGAGCTTGGTCTCCTTCCACAGGTTGGGGGTGAGGAAACCGTAGGTGTTGGTAATGGCGACGAAGGTGGCCTTGAGGGTGTTCTCAAGGGTCTTGGTGGAACCGGACGAGGCCGAGTAGGCGTCGCTGACACCAGCAAGCTGCAACAGACGCTTGACAGCGGGGGAGGCAACGAGACCGGTACCGCGGGGAGCGGGAATAAGCTAGAGAGAGCAAAGTCAGATGCTTGCACTTGTAGATTGAGGATATGGAATCGATTGCTTACTCTGACGGTGACGGAACCGCACTTGCCGCTCTCCTTGACGGGGATGGAGTGAGGCTCACCGAGGTTGGAGCCCCAGTAACCGCGACGGATGGGGACAACAGCGAGCTTGGCAATGATGATAGCAGCGCGGATGGCGGTGGCAACCTCCTTGCTGGTCTTGATACCGAGACCAACGTGACCGGCGGAGTCACCGATGACAACGACGGCCTTGAAGCGGGTACGCTGACCGGCACGGGTCTGCTTCTGGACGGGCTTGATCTGTAGAGGGAAGGTGTGTCAGAATGTGTTTCTCTGGCTCTTTCTTTTCAATGCGCAGAGAGGAGCTGCTGCTGTCGCTGTTGCCGGGTGTCTCGTCGTTGCGAAGTGCGGGTGCTCCTCTCGTAGCATGTCGTGTGTATGCGCACCTTCATGACCTCATCCTTGAGGGTGGGGAGGAAGAAGTCGACAATCTGGTACTCCTTGATGGGCAGAGAGTGGAGGTAGATCTCCTCCATGGACTTGATCTTGCCGGCCTTGACGAGACGACCGAGCTTGGTGACGGGCTGCCACTCCTTCTCCTCGTTCTTGGGTCCACGGCGACCACGGCCACGGCCGCGACCACCACGGCCACGGTCACCACCACGGTCTCCTCCACGAGATGCGAATCCGCCACGAGTTGCTCCACGGTCAGCCATTGTGTCGATGTGTTGGTGTTTGTCGTCGGTCGAGGAAGCGCGAAAAAGACCAGAAATTCAGCGTCGCAAGGAGCAGCAAATTCTGTCCGTGGGCTGGCGGCTTGGCTAGTGCGATTCGGCTAAACCCCGCGTTTCACTATCTTATCACCCATCTCTAGCTCCAGCAACATCGATAGCAACATCAACAACCACTCTGATGGCAGCATACAATTCACTCGAGACTTCATTCACTTCATCAGCTCAATCATCGAATTCGTGACTCTGCAACTAAGTTCTGAATTGACTATACCACAACGCCTGTCCTGCCCTCGCCCAAGCCTTGACTTCCTGACCTCTATTGCTGCAAGACCGACCAGTCTGACACAGGCCACCAGTGACTGCCATGCATTCGTCCTTGAGATGAGTTTCCACCATCTCCGTATCCTGTTCCTTGGTGTTTCCTTCCATCTTGTTCCCCTACCGCCTGACGCCGTGACAAGTTGCAAACGCCTTTGGTAGTTTTTGTTCGACTCATACGTCTTCACGTATGCGTGCTTCCAATATATTGTCTACTCTGTCTTCGAGTATGCTTCTCTGCGTCAGACGCAGACTCGACATATATTTTTGGAGTCTGCCCAATAGCTACTCGTGCTTCGCATTGATTGGCTCGGATCTGCTCCTTGGAGACACGCTTGCCCACCTAGCTCGTTACAGCATGTGCCTATGACAGAGCCCACACTATGCCATAGCATGGTTTGCATCTGCACTTCATCGTGTGTGCACATGGGTTCATTGTTTTCACTCAACCAAGCTAATAACTCTGAGGGTACTGGCTCGCGGGCTGCTCCATATCAGCTTTGGTCTTTGTACACTTCTATTCACAAGTTGACTTACCGGACTGTTGAGCATGTTCTGGCGTTCATTTCGGCCCTTCTTGATGTGCCGCTTGAGAGCGCTGGAGTCCAAAGGCTTCAGCAACTCAAAGCTACACAATAGCTCGCCAGAAACAGACATGACGGCTCCCCAATTGTCGAACTCTCCACAGTACTGATCTGGTTGTTAGTCACTGACGAAGCGAATTGAAGCAGATTGACTCACGTTAGGTGCTGAGAAGACGGTCACCAAAACACGGTCGGTAAAGAACTCGTATCCATCCTCGACCACCATGTGGGCTCTGCACACAAGGTCGAAGTCGTGTTTTGCGAGGAACTCCATGATAACCTTTTTGCCAAAGCAATAACTGACTCCACGTTCATTGGCTTCCCAATCATTTTCCATGTCTGCTGGATCACTCCAGAGAAGATCGTTGAGTAGGCCATAGTCGGGAACATCAGTTGGTCTGGCAATGTTGCGAATATCGTCCATGTGTGAAAGACTAGGCGATAGACCTCCGTGTACACAGAAAATCTTTCCGGCGACAACAGATGCGATAGGCAAGCAGTTGAAAGTGTCGACGAATGACTTCCAAACCTTGATGTTGCAACGACGCTTGCATTCATCGTAGAAGCCGTAGACACGAGTGACATTGGCACATTCATGGTTGCCACGCAGAAGGAAGAAGTTCTCGGGGTAGCGGAGCTTATAACAGAGCAACAGGAGAATGGTTTCCAAACTTTGCTTTCCACGGTCCACGTAATCGCCTAGGAAGAGGTAGTTTGAGTTTGGAGGGAATCCGCACATCTCAAACATACGGAGCAGATCGGTGTACTGGCCATGAACGTCGCCAACAATCTTGACGGCGGGAGCAAGCTCTAGCAAAGCGGGCTGTGAGAGGAAAACCTCGCGTGCGGCCTGACAGATAGCAAAGATTTCGGCATTCTTCAGGCATACGGTCTTTGTGACCTTTCCGGCATATCCGGCATCAATCAGGCGCTTGATCATTTCGTCCAGATCCGAGGTCTTGAGTGCCCCGATGTCCATATCCTTGGACGAAGCGGAACCTTCTGACAGGGCGAGTGCTGCTGCAGCGGCGCTAGGCTTGTGATCGGCCTTCTTCATCAAGATGGATTCTTTAGGTTCGGTGAGGTTGTTGTGTTGAAGAGTGCCGGTAGGGGGGGCGTCAGAGACGTGTTCGACCTCACCAGATCGCTGAGCCTGGGTGATGTCGGAATGGCCATGGCCGATAGAAGAAGACAAGGTGGGGGAGGGAGGGCCCTGAACGCTGTCTTGATCCTGAGCATCGTTGCTGCCTCCACTGCCCCTGCGCGACGTCTCGGAAAGCGAGGGAGCAGATGGAGAGCGTTTGTGCCTGCTTGAGGCGGGTATGGACTGGACAGCGGCGGCATCTAGACCGGGTTCTGACTGTCTCTTAGGCGAGGCCAGTGAAGACGAAGAGCCGCGCAGGTTGTCGGTGGATATCTTGGAGGGGATCTTTGAACGAATGGAGCCGCGGAAGGAACGCGTGGAGCCCTGGGTGTCGGACTTTGAGAAGGAGGGATAGGAGCTGAGATCGGGGCCGTCTTGCGAGCCCTTGTCGCCCTTGGACGGCTGATTACCCATGGCGGCTGGGGTTGAGTCGGAACGGGGAATGCGGGTGTGTAACGAGTGGAGTGGGATGGAGACGGACCTCTACACGATGCTGTCACGGCCACGAGCACATGTGGAGCACACAGGTATGTCGCACAACGCAGAGGGGTCCGGCGAGTGGCACCAGGTCAAATGAGGAGCAAAGGGTTGGTTCGGAGAGTATGGGCTTGGATGGCGATGGTGTAGTGTAGAATGGTGCGTGGAAGGTCGATGGTTTGCTTTGTTTCGTGCAGCTTGACCCCAAAGTGAGAGACGAGAGACGAGAGTCCGGGAGACCATGTCATGGCCTTGGCGTTTCCATATCGTGCGCCTAGACCCACGTGCCTAAGCCCTGCTGAGCCTGCTCGACTCCCTGTCGTCCGTCCAGTCCAACTCGTTATTATTCTTCTCCACCGGCACCGTGAGAGATTTTCAAATCACGCACAAAGCACCGTCGTCTCTGTGTTCTCTTGCCCTCATGGCGGCAGCTTTCTGCTTGCGATCCCTTGTGTTCACGCCTGCCTGATTGTCGCCATACCTGTCGCTGACCCTGCATCGCGCGGCTTCCTCCAATGGCCAAGTCATCCTTCGCACCCCCGCCTCACACGTCCTTATCTCTGTGCTTCCTGCTGCACCTCACAAACATCCCCTTTCCTTTTGACTTTTACTTCTGACCTCTTGTCTACTGTCGAACATGCGCCATTTTCCAACTTTACCGTTTGCTTTTTGCGTGGCTGTTCAATCGCTAGTCTTGACCTCAGCCTCGTTCTCACCCTGGTCTTTGCTTTCGTCACAGTCGCGACTTGGCGACCATGGACCGCACGTAGAGCATCACTCTCCACTTCACCCCTCCTTCGACTCGTTTGTCGACCGTCTGATGCAAGACTGGCACATACCCGGTCTTGTCATTGCCGTTGTCCATGAGAATCAGACGTGGTTCAAGGTAACTCTATTTCTCATACTAGATCGCTCGTGATACAACTTCAGATCTCTTGCACTCGTTTCCCATCTCTTGATTCCCGGCCATGATTAATTGTGACGGCTACGATCTACACACTGTGATCGACTTCTTTACTGACGCAGCAGGAAGGGCTATGGTTACGCGACTTTGCCAGATGTACCGTTTACCCCGTATACCCTTTTCCAGGCTGCTTCAACAACAAAGTCGTTCACCGCTTCGCTTGCCGCTATCTTGATTGAAAGTGCGGAAGATCTCGCCTGGGACACCCCTTTGCATGACATTGTCGGCAACGACTTTGTTCTCAAGGACGACTATCTTACCACCCACTTGACTTTCCTTGATGCCATGTCTCATCGGACTGGAATGCCCAGACATGATGCATTGTGGTATGATCGAGGATTAGACGTCGAGAGTCAGACTTATCTTATGCGCCATCTCGATACCAGTGCAAGCTTCAGAACAGTCTTTCAATACTGCAATCTCATGTTCACAGCAGTGTCACATGTTCTTCAGTCCATCACGGGAAGACCCCATGCAGATCTGCTGCGACAATGGATCCTTAAGCCCCTGGGGATGAACTATTCCTACTACTCCTTGGAAGACGCTGCAACCTGCCAGAATTCTGACCCTCGGTGTACGTTAGCAGATAGCTATGCCTGGAACAAGAGAACAGGTTCCTTCAAGAAATGGTCACTGGACCTATCCAATCCTCCAAACGGAGCCGGAGGCATCATCTCTAATGTTGTTGACTACAGCAAGTGGATACGGGCCTTGATGTACGAGTCTGGTCCGGTTTCCAAAGAAGGACAAGCCATAATGAAGTACCCCTTGTCATTCCTGGGAGCAGAAACACCACCATATGCAGGACCTGGTTGGTATGGATTAGGCATCGAAGGGGGAATATATCGCAACGAAAAGGTATTCTCGCACAACGGTGGCATCAGTGCCTATGCATCCACGTTCAAATTCTTGCCCGACCGCAAGTTCGGCGTGGTGGTTTTCCAGAACGCTCAGAACAATGCTATGGAGGCCATCGCATGGCGATTGGTCGACGAGTTTCTGGGTGTTCCAGAAGACGAGTTTTATGACATGAACAAGACGTGAGTACCCGCCAGATGGATATCCCACAACCTTGGCTGATCGGAGCTAGGCAACACGAGTTCGCAAAGAAATATGAAGAACAGCTCGAGTCACTCCCGTCCAAGCTCTACCCGAATGTTCCTTCCATCCCCGTGAAACCTCAACTGCCTTTGCAGAACTACACGGGAGTCTACGTGAATGCGGCGTATGGAAATTTCAGTGTTACTCTCGAAGCGCCTGCAGCCTTGCTAGACAAGTCAGAAATCGAAGAGTCAGGCTCTGCCGGGTTGCCTCTCTATGCGACATCAAGAGGTGGGACAGTCCTGTTCACATTTAGACATGTTTCTTCAGAGCACTGGCTTCTGGAGATGCGCATGGTGATTTATGGCTCGAAAGGAGCAGATGACTACAAGAAAGCAAAGTTCGAGATTGGACCGGATGGCGTAGTTCAAAGACTCGGGGTGGTTATGGAGGCAGCCATTTCTGGAGACAAGGCATGGGCTTGGTTTGACAGATCTGGGTGACAGCTGCCTTGGTAATCGAGTGTCTGTCCGAGTCCTATGATTCAGATTGGGCGCAGGTATGGAAGAATACAAAGAATACAAGAGCAAAGTCGAGGTTGAAACAAGCGCGCCTTTCACATGTCTGGCCTGATACGTCACATTGAGATTCGGTGGAGGGGCGCCAAGACAGCCTTTGCGTGGCCTGGCAATAATTTACCAAGTGAACTTGATAGAAACAAGAACCTTTGGTCAACAACCAGGCTCAACATATTGTTTGGAGATAGCCCAGTCTGCCATCTTTGCCCTCTCGCCAAATCTCCCTAGTCGCCTATCACAAATCACCTAGATTCACTACAAGCGACTTGCTGCCCGACAACAACAACAAAGGCACGAGCGACGGCCAAGATGGTCAAGGACACAGCATACTATGACGCGCTAGAAGTGCCGCCCACTGCCACCGACGTCGAGATCAAAAAGGCATACCGCAAGCTGGCCATCCGCCTGCATCCCGATAAGAACCCCGGTGATGAGACTGCGAGTGCGAAGTTCCAGGAAGTCCGTTGCCCGCTCGAATCCACCACACGACTCGACTGTTTACTGACCGCTTGGTCATCTAGATTGGCGAGGCATATCAAGTTCTCAGCGACGAGAAGCTTCGCAAGCAATATGACGACTACGGCAAGGAGGGCGCCATGCCCAACACAGGCTTTGGTACGAGACAAGACATGGACCACAGGCTACGACACGAGTTGACAAGAATACAGAGGATCCGTCCGAGATGTTCAACGAAATCTTTGGTGGTCACGCCTTTGCAGACTGGTAAGCAGGTCCAATATGGCCATGCACGTGCGAACTTCGACTAAGACCATGACAGGATTGGCGAGATCTCCATGGTCCGCGACATGGAGAAATCTATGGAAATCACCATGCGACACGAGGAAGAGAACGCTGCCGCCGAGGCCGAAGCCGAGGCCGCTGCCGCTACTGTCGACGAGAAGAAAGCAAGCATGGAGAAGGTCACTCACGAATCCGCTGCCCAGTCCCACGCCGGTGCTGCTGCCGATCTGAAGGAGGGTATGGATAAGATGAATCTTTCTGAGGAGGCGCCAGCACCACCCGCCTACTCGCAGGATAGACCAAAGGGCGTCCCTACACGTCTCGCCCTCACTGATCGTGCCGAAGAGGAGGCCCGCATGGAGGCTGCTGGTGTGACCGAGGCAGAGAAGAGTCTACGCGCAAAAGAGAAGAAGAAGGGCGGTCTCACCAAGGAGCAAAAGGAGGAACTCGCTGCCTTCGAGGCAGAGCGTGACCGTGCTCGTGAAGAGCGTATCGAGGAACTCTCCAAGAAGCTCATCAACCGCGTTAGCGTGTGGACCGAGACCGACAAGGGCAAGGACGTCACTTCCTCCTTCCGCAAGAAGATGGAACAAGAAGTCGAGAACCTTAAGATGGAATCCTTCGGTCTGGAGATTCTACACGCCATCGGCCAGACATATACCCAGAAAGCCGCTACCTTCATTAAGAGTCAGAAGCCCATTATTGGCGGCGTCTCTGGCTTCTTCTCACGACTGAAGGACAAGGGCTCGCTCGTCAAGGAGACTTGGGGCACAGTTAGTACCGCCATCAGTGCGCAGATGGAGATTGAAGAGATGGCTCGCGCAGAAGAACGTGGAGGCGAAGACTGGACAGACGAGAAGAAGGCCGACTTCGAGCGTCGCGTGACAGGTAAGATCTTGGCCGCCGCATGGCGAGGTTCCAAGTTCGAGATTCAGAGCGTCCTCCGCGACGTCTGCGACAAGGTACTCTACGACAAAACAGTCAAGGTCGACAAGCGTGTTGAGCGCGCCCACGCCCTCCTCGTTATCGGAGAAGTCTTTGCCAAAGCCGCACGCAGCGCCGATGAAGAAGGCGACCACCTTGCCTTTGAACAACTCATGGCCGAAGCCGCCCAGAAGAAGGAGAAAAAGAAGAAGGACAAGGACCAACCCAAGGCTTAGAACCCTCGTCAAGGTCGTCGTCCTCCTCGTCATACTTGTCCTCCCCCTGCCCACATCACCTTTTATTCCCCCACATGTGCTCAAGGTCGGACTCTCCAAATCTGTTCTGCAGTTCATTGTTATGTGCTTCAACCACTTCTCGTACTTCCACGGGCTGCTTGTCCTCGGGTTGCTTGAAAGTTTCCGTTGCGTTGTGGCATATACAACGTGTTGGTCGGGCTCCTGCTTTTATACTACAGCGTTTGTTTATAGCATCATTTCTCGTCCTAAGATACACCGGCGTTGTGGAATATACCTGATCCCTAATTCACTTTACAAATCCCGTCTCTTGATGTTTCTCGGTGTGAAGTTGCCATATCATATACGTCCAGTTCCTGTTTCAATTATCCCTCTGTTCACTGTGAGGTTCATTTGTGATAGTGATATTCACAACGGATATTAATAAGCAAGCATATTCGAGGATATCATGAGTTGTGGTTTTTCGACGGCTGAGTTGATTCATGATCAGGGTCATCCCCCATGAGTCGAAGCTTTACTAATGCTTGACCAACACCTTGTATATCACTCGGTCGAAACATCCAACAATGTATATCAGGAGCCATCAGTAAGCAAAGCACCTTGCTGACAATTGTCACGAATGGCGTGTTCATGTCTGTCTTACCTTGAGGTGCCTGGCGTGGACCAGGGGGAGTTACCTTGACTTGAGTCTCTACGCACACCCAACGTGCAGGAGATCCAGGCCACCCCAACAAGCCATTACCGGTTTCGTTATCGGACAAATACCTGCGAACTCTCGTACCAGTCGGCGGGAGCCGGCGTGAAAGACTTACCTTCGAGACTCTTCATCCATCGCGTGAGCAGTCGTGCAGAGAAACCGCATGTACTTGGTCAAGCCAATCACTCAGCAGGGAAGCAGACTTGACTTTGGGACTTTGTGACCTTTACACACTCCTGCACGACCATGTCTCGGTACCTCGCAGTCCAGATTTTGCGAGAGTCGTTAAGTTCAAAGGTCACGTCCAGCGCGCGGTTGGAATTTGAGCTGAAAGTCGACGCCTCAGGCAGATACAGTACTCCGTTATGTATGTATCCGCCACAACAAATGTCATGGGCCGTCCCGTCGGCTGGCTGAGCGACGATGCAAGCCCAAGGTGATGCGCATGAAATCGAACGTTTTGCTGTCTCTTCGGCAGACACATGCGAAGTGTTTTGAGTCGTACATTTGCATAACTTGTTGCTGCACGAAGGGGAGGAAGGGATCCATGATGGCCTAGCCGGACGCCGAGAACCTTGAAAGCCATGTACACATGTATCGTCTGCCAAGTAGCTGTCCCGGGACAGCGCACCATGGTAACGCAACAAGAAAGCTGAAATTGACATGTCCTCGAGAAGGTGGGTCGATAAGAGCAGGCGTGGGTGGTGTGAGTAGTGAGATGGACCAGGATGTCCTGCGCTGTTTTTCGCTTTGTCTGCCCTGCGTGGTTTTTCGCTCGATCAGACAAGGTTGAAGATTGTACTCGACCAATGTACTCAAATTGTAGCTGGCATGTGACTTCCTTTCCGCAATATTTCCTTGGTTGTCGTCCTCATGCTCATGCATGTGCTGTGCTCAAGAAAGTCTGCTGAGTAATTTACACACAGGAAATGCAGGGCTGTGTGGTGTCTCGTCATCAATTGGATTCAAATTGACGCTTATCGTATCTTTAATATCGGTGGTGCTGCAAGTCTGCTCGATAGATGAAGTGTTTAATGAGAGGTCTCGAGGCACGTGGTCCTGATTTGCGGTGCATATGCGGCTTGTGAATTTGGAGTGAGGTCGGTGTCTTGGGATGGAAAGGGAAATGGATGCGAACTCTAATTGCGAAGCACACCGCGCCTGGCGCCGTCGTCATCAAGTGCACTTGTCCGTCGTCGCGATTGCATCAACACTACTGCATATGCTGTCTCTCCTGCATGAACTCGCGCGTTTTATGAATAGCCTGCACACGGACTGCTTTGCCGGAGACCATGCAGAGACGTTGTGTGTGCTGTCAAGCAAGAGCAAGGAGGCATGGAAAAGCGACAAGGATGCGAAAAGGGAAGGATTCATCCAGAGCCTCTTTGGCTCTTGTCGTTGCCTAGTCAGGACGTTGATGGAGGCTCAAAATGATAGCCCCCCACGAAAAACGCAAGCCACGAACTGCAAGAGAAGTGGGGATATCGTGCACACCCGCTGTCCTCCGAGAGGTTATTCATAGCCAGTCCCGAATGCCAATTATTGATGCATCATTGTCTATTGCCGCAAGTGGAAGTTGCTCGGCCTTGCGTGGTTTCCGTCCTCAGGAACTCTACATCGACAGATATTTGAAATCGTTCGCACGTGCTGGTTTGCGTTCGCGATTGGGGCCGAAGGATGCTTGGCTGGCAGAAAGAGGATTCTTGGGATCAAGTCAGGTCAGTGCTTGCGGTTATTCACGATGACGACCATCCCACCCCTTTCCGTGCCTGCCACGTTGCGAGCGCGGAACAAGGTACAGGGTTGAGTAAGTGGTGTTGTGATATGGTGGAGAGACTTTTTGGATCTTGGAGTGTTCAGTCGATCATGGCGTGAATCCTCGATAGGGGACGGGATATGATCGCTTTTAACGCTTCACTCTGAAACGTTTGCGGCTCTGCAGACTGTCATGTCCAACCTTTTTCTCATGGTACGAATGCATCATCGTTTGTGCTAGCGATGTCACAGGAGAGAGAATGATGTAGTTATACCAGCTTTGTGGTGATGAGGTCTCGCTTTGGAACTATCCTCACGATTAATGCAACATGCGTTTGGGGCAGTTACATGCCGTGCCTGGCGATCTCAGTTGTAGAGACCCATCATCGCGCACCCCGGAGAATGTTGATGGACGAGTCATTGACCTGCAGCAGAGCAGGAAAGACTATTGGAGTGGACAAGACAGGTGTTCCTGTACTGAGGTTTAACATCCGCGGCGAAGTGGGGTATGTAAAGGCAAATCGAAATTGCGAGCGTATGGCGTGGAGAGGGAACACACTGCGATCGGGGTATGTTTGCAGAGGAACAAGAACGACAGAATTGGAGGGAGACACTGATTGGAGTGAAAAGAGTTTGCTCAATTGTGTAAAGACTAAAGCTGATGAGGCGCGAATTTGTCTGCTGCCAGTGGGTATATTGATGCAAGTAAAGTAATCCCATGATCCCAAACACCCAATGAAAACACTCCTCAATACAGGAGAAAAACACCAATGACCGAAAAAAGTAACAGCAAGATCCGTGAGAACGTGTCGAGAATAAGATATCATCGATGAGAAGGTGTTAAGAGGTGATACAAGGCGACCGGCCGGCCGGACTGTAACGCTCAAAGGTGGTGGCATGTGAGGCCAAGAAGTGTTGCCTCGAAGGTGCATGCTGATGAGCAAGAGGGCATCATCATGAGCATGTGCCTGGCGAACCGCTGATTTGCACTGGCGGTGGGGGTGGATCCATGCAGACTGCGGATCATGCTTCGAATTGAAGAGCGGGGATCCAATGAGAACAGGTGCTGGAACATGGCCACTTCCAAGACGCAATCAAGTCTATGCAGCTGCAATGCTGGAAGTGGCAGCTGATGGGTGGGTAGATGAATATGCACGACTGGCGTGCAGGCGATATCTCCTCGTGAAACGTTGGTGTAGTGGTTGTTTAAGTATCATCCGAAGTGGTTGGTGGTTCACTTGGGAAGAGGAGGAAGAGGCCTGTTTGGGGGAGGGCCAGGGCAGGGAGGGAATTCGACCATGGCAGGCATTATGATGAACTTGGTTGTTGGTTGGTAGAGTAGTCGTGGATTGGAGTGGTCGAGGTAGAGAATGATGCTTTTGGTTGGAGATTGAAGCTTGTAGTGGGTTGAGTGTGGAATGGAAAGAGCGGAATTGATGGGAGTAGGCAGGCATCTATATATCCAGCTGCCTTGATAGATGCCTCGAGTAATTGGGCATGATGCAACTTGAAGCGTAGGGTGGGTGACTAACGGCCAAGCATGAAGCCCGGTTGGTCCGTGGGTCTAACAAGGACTGCGCAAAAAGGAGACACCGGCGGGCTTTCGTATCCGTCCGGCAGGAAGGCTGACAAGACTAATCTTGGAACACATGGATTGTGACGTTTCTATTCGGATCATCAAGAGGCAGCAATCAATCAATTCACATCATATCCTTGTTTCATCGTGTCTTGCAGCCTTCGAATTCCATATCCCCTGCTGGCTGTGCCGCACAGGAGCAGCGGTGAAGTCTTCGACTTGCCATTGTCCATCATTGCTGCCCAGGCCCTAGGTACCTGCTTCAACTTCAAACTTACTGTGCGTGTCAGCAACGAATAGCTGGCGGGGTGCCTGCTCAGCTAAGCAGCACGGCGGTTACCCTAGGCATGCAAGCGATCCAGGTCAAGGTTTGGTCCGTTTGAGACAAAGCCAAAAGCACCGAACCGATCAACGGTCGACCGCCGTCCGACAGACATGTGTCTCAAGGTGAAGATGCGGGTGCCGGGATTCGTGGCAAATTGCGCTGTCGTCGTTACAAACGCTCATCAAACGATTTCTAGCCATGACTCGTCCGACCGCGTCTTTGACCTGACGTCGCACCAAGCCCAATTTCTTCAGCTAAAGCATTTTCAATCTAACCTGAGGTCTAAGCGAATGATTGCCCGACCGAAGGCCTTTAGAATTTTCATGGAAGCAATTTTTTTGTCGACGATCTCGGACCGCCTGCTATGACCTGTTCAGTAAAAGCGCGGCCAGTTGTGCTGTGTTATGTGCTCTGGCTCGAGCCCAGTAGAGCAGAAACAAGAAGAAGCAGACGAGTCGTGCGCTCGATGCCAGATCCCGGAACATCTTTACTGATCGGCCCCTTGTGGATGATGGATCATGGGAGTGATGGAGTTCCTGCACGCGTACACGTGGCTTGCTCTTGTGCCTGTCAAGAAAAATCGTCGATTGGGAGGAGAACCCACCTTATGCCGTCTCTCGTCATAATCATCGCAAGATCGTACGGAGCGCCAACAAGTTTCCGAGTTCCTGGTACTCCTTCCCAGTTCCATGAGAATAGATCCCCGGATCAACAGGGGTGCATTTATGAGCCGCGCGATGTCTGCTTTTTCCACGATGCTGCTGTAAATTTCTATTAGACATCGTTCCATGGCTTTTCCATCATGATTTTCTCAGCTTCTCAAGAATTAATCAACATGACTACTCTCGACCGCATCGCTCAGGTCCGGTCATGCCTTGCTGAGTTTCGTTCAGCTCTTACTATTGTTCACGTCCCGGCAGCCCCGAAACTCGGGTCGGACACCCGTGGACACGCAGCTCGCACAGCCTTGCTGGCAGATACGTCGTATTATGCATACCGTTGCTATCCCGCTACGTGATCGTGAAAGAATAGATCCCTTCAGAGCCGCATGTTACTTAGCCGATCTCAGCATGCTAGCAGCTTGCAGCACTATCTTTTCTGCATGCTCGTTGGCGCTATTGAACACGCCATGATGCAGCTTTGCACTGTTTGCCTTGCTGGCTTTGATGGTGCACCGTCTCGGCCCTCGGGCACGACGCGGGAGCCCACGGATCTTGACTGCTATGCATCTCCTTAATTTCACCGCTCTTTCTGGATTCCGCCAACAGTTCCCCCCAACTTCGGCACACTGGACCTTCTACAAGATTCTTGCCTTCCAGATGAACCTTCAACGTACCTAGTCACAGATCCAGGAGGCGTCCATTCTCCTCGCCTTGACTCGGTTTCGAGAAGAAAATCTTCCTTCTAGTTTCTTCCAATCAATGCAGGTAAAACCTCGCGTTTCATGCTCGCTTGGACCGTCAATCATTTCCCCCAGGAAGACCCTGACATGGCCCGTACCGCATGACACCTGGCTGCCCAAGGTCTTTCATACACACCCTGTTCATCTTAGCCATGGCACGTGTAGGTTCACAGACCCTTTGAGGATATTCCAGGGAAGACCCTTGTTCCTGGTGTCAGCAAGTTATTTCCGATCTAGCTGAACAGTGTGCGTCCTCGGAGACATGACAGTCATGAAAGCACTGGTCCGAAATGCAAGGCGTTTCTCGAAGGACTGGGAAACTCGCCTCTGTTCGGTTCATGCGCTGCACAGCACGGCCACGTTGTACTCCCCAGATCCAGGTTTGGATCTCATGCGCCTGTACCAGGTACCTGGCTACAGGCGTCGAGTTCGATAAATTGCTTATTTCGATGGGCCACTGAGGCGTTTGGTCACTTTGCTCTGTTGAATGCATACGACGTAGAAGTACTATATGATTTGAGATCTACAATGCGGACTTTCTGTCTCGTGCAGATACTGTTCAGGACAGTACAACCCAAGGAGTCTAGATACACGCATATCTGCGGCTTGCAGCTTCGCGCCATTTCGTGACCAGTTCTCGTAGACCGTTAAACGTGAATTTAACGTCCTCTATCGTTTCAGTCGCTTCAATGCTGTCCGGGCACTGTGCGCGAGTTCTTTGATACCTACTGTTTGCAGAAAAGCATCCAGGAAAAACATTTTATCGATGGCACTGACCATATCCTGGTTGAATCTCGGAGGCTCTAAGGGGTCCAATCGGTCTGGACCCTGGTTCGGGTCACAACCTCCAAGGCTCTCCAGACGCGAAACGAGTTTGAAGAAGACACTTCTTATCGTTCTGATCGTTTAGCAGTCACGAGAGAAACGTGGCAGCGGTGTTAACGATGGCATCGGGGCTGAGTGATGGTGAACGGACTCTTCTTGCTACTCATACCTACCACATAGTGCTTGTGTTCGTTTCACATTGCTTTCGCCTCGAAACACGATGCCCTAACTCTTATATTCGGGTCATGGCATCCGCTCAAAGGAGCCATTGATTCGAATAGCCAAGTACTCGTCACCTTCTACCGACGAGTCCTACAAGAGATGGAACTCAACTTATTCCCTTGGCGTTGTTGTCCATTGTCTCTCAAAGCCGCGAAGCATCGACCATGCGATTACATCAAAACCAACCCCCATCGTGCCTTCCAAGTCTCTGACTATCTCTCATTTTCGTTTTCCTAACCACCTGGAGCAACTAATACTGACTTCATGACTAGCTGACACTGTGTCGATCGGCTATCTATTGGTTGATAAGATCCTCCGCATTCCCCAACGCCTTTCCAACGGTTATACTGATTGTCCATCTCCACCATGACCTGATCCTCCCAGTATGCTTGAATACTAGTGGGAATACCAACGAGGTAGGGATCGTCTTTGCCCTGTCTGCGTCCAGAGCACCTTTTTCTAGTTGCAGACGACACTCGAATAGCATCGACTACTCCTCTACAGTCACGATTCCATCTTGGCAAACAGACTGTCATTGGTTTTCACTACATCACGTTACTCTGGACTCAAACAGAAGGCGAGATACATGTTAACCGCAGAACCTTTACGCACCCTGGTCTTCGAGACTGTCGCACGCGAAAAGTCGCATCTCGGAGATCTGTTGGATCGTTCATGGATACTTCCATCGAAGCATTACCTCGTGGAACGGGTCAGTATAGCTATCGTAACGCCCATCATGAATCACTTCGATGTCTCACTACGGCCCTGTCGCTTGGGTTTTGTGATCACAAGGTCACCATCATGCAAAGGCTCTCCGTCTACGCGTGTATCAAGCATTGGCGATCAAACAAGCTCAGCGTCCAGATCCTACGATCATCTCGAACGGCACCGCCTCAGCACAAGAGAATGCGGAGAAATAGGGAACAACGGCGACACTATCTGTCGCTGGGATCAGAAACGCAACGGCAACGGCAATGACCCACTTCACCTATCTGTCTATGTTTCGCACGTCAGCTAGAGTTTGGCTGATCGATCAACGTCTGTGGAGACGCAACTGCCTCTACAGGTTGCGTGTCTTGGAAGCCCCGTCTATAGTGAGCAGTGTCTCGCTATAACGCCTATAGTGCGCGAAGATCTCCGACGAGACCTTAGGGCAATCTTCCGCAAAGCCCTGAGACCAGTTGCGTGATCGTCCAACTATCGTTTTACATTCCAAGGCCAGCTTCAACCCCTAGACATGGTCTTAAGTGCACGAGTAGCTGCGCTGCTTCTCTGGCGACGAAGCCATGTAGGTGAGGAACGATTCCTGGTGCAGGTGGCGATGGAGCCTAGCGCCTCATATTGACAGCGCAACCTCACTAACACCCTTGGATTGGCTGCCTATGGGCTAGAGTTGATCCAGGTATCTAGCCATGGACGAGCTTGGACCCCCGACGAGACATTTTGCACTGACTACCTGCTACGAGGTGTAAGCGACGCACTCTTTTCAGTCGACACTTTTACGACAAATGGACTGCACGAAGTGTGCCGCCAACAAGCAGAGCGTCACAAAGCTCAAGAAGCCATTCTGAGAGATCTTGTCGAACCTATTTCAATCCTACGTGATCAAGAAATACTCATCAAACAGTTGGCGCCTTCCTATCGATTGTTAACGTATGCGCAGAGAGATTGACCCGGCATCGAACTCTGCAAGGACTATAACCTGGCTGCAGAAAGGCAGTATGCTTTTGATGATCTGGTGCATGTCCATAGAGAGCGGCATCTCCTCTTGATCTCTCTGGACAATCACATCAAACCCAAAAACACTGTGTCATCTTATGGATGTTTTGTACGGCGCCTCGCTGGGCTGAGACCTTGGTTCTGGTACGATTCGCATGCCCCTATATCCATGTCACTTCATGCTTTGTTACTGGCTTGAGGTTGAAACGACATTGTGAGTTGTTCGAAGCTTCTTGTATAGTCTTAAGGTCTCCTAGACTACTACTGCCCAGGCTTATCTGCAGTGATCTCCCTCGAGCCTAGCGCCTAGCGCCTAGTGTTCATCCTCGAGTTCTGAACGACGTCCGTAAGCAGCCATGCATGTTATTAGTGCTGCATATGCTTCACACAGACCTTCTCTTCGGCCTTCAACCATGGCCCTTCCCATATTCTCCATGAAAGCCTTACCTTCTGTCGTACTGAGGACTTTCATTCCATGATCGAGAACGGCGCTCGAGACCATCTCTTCGTACTCTTCATCCAGGACATCGGCAGCGGCAGAATTTCCTGATCTGAGAAGAATTGTCTGCAGTCTTCCAAAAGCCTGGCACAACGCAAGTCTGTTGTCTTGTCGGACGGCTTCACCCAGAAGCCCGATATAGGCGCTGACATGGGGAGCGGTCAATATCCTGACGCCATACGTGTAGGTGATTTGCACAATGATTGCCTCGAAATCATCCCTGGTGGAGCCAGGGGCAAAGATGTCAAAAGATTGCACCTCTTCATCTGCTTCCGTGTTGCCTGTGTCGGGCATACTGGCTTCGAGCATGTCGACATCGTGGGTTGTCGATGCGGTAGGAGATTGTAACTCTTCCTCTGCTTCTGCCTCGCCTGTGTCGTCTGTGGAGGGCATGCTTCCTTCAAGCATGTCCACATCGTGGGTGGTTGATGCGGCAGGGGATGCTTCAGCAGGTCCCTCACCAGCGTCGTATTGGGAGCCAGCCACCGGGCTCTCGTCCATGTGCGAGCGAGAAGCCTGGAGTCTACATGACTGTCGACGAGACTATACAAAGTCAGATAGTGTAGCCAAGTAATTGAGTCCGACATACCTTATTCTCATGCGAGGCCGTAGCCATAGGGTTGAGAGACTTGGCCTTGGTATGTCTGCTTCTGACTGTTAGCTATCCTTCGAGCCATCTTAATCATGCATATAGGCATAGGATACATACTTTTCATCGGAAGCCGTGCTGAGAGCCATGTCGGGTGACACGCTTCCATCTTGCCTTTGGAAGCGGTACAGGGTAAAGTGGTAATTGCGGCAGATTACGATCATCTTCTGACCTCGAAGATTAAAGACGAATCCAGCGATCTGCTTGGTGTCAGATGCTATCATCAATTGGTAAATGCTGTCTGACTTACGAAGCCCTGTGTGCTTTGCGCGGCCTCGGGAGTCCTGTATGTGATGGACAACCACTCCATCTGCAAAGGCTCGGAGATCTTCTTACACGCTGCATGCTGACAGTGTGCTTTCTTGAATGCGGGCTTACCAAGCTGCAGCTGTTCATCAACATCTTGTTTGACCCTTGTTGTTACT
>JGI24891J29808_1000324_pt1 | contig 38284 bp, 47 predicted proteins | sample FreactcultuFSWF8_FD_29808 | JGI IMG/M metagenome (IMG submission 29808) | reverse complement strand
TAAGCCCTGGAGGTTGCCCCCAGTACCTACAATGTAAGTGACCCCCCAGCCCTAGGGGTACCCCCAGCCCCCGCCGCCTCCCTAAGTAAGTAAGCGCTAACTAACTTTGGTAACCCCCAGGGCCTACCCCCCGACGGGGTGGGTTTTGCGGGCGGCCCGTCTCCGAAACTGCGCATAGTTATAACCCTTTACCTACATTGCATGGGTGCTTGTAGTCATCAACTCGTTGCATGGGTGCTTGTAGTCATCAAGAGTTCCGCTATACTGACCCTTATGTCACTATCTAACGAAGCCATCCTCAAGGCCATCAGTACCGACAGAGCGCTCGGTTCAGCGATGTTGTTCAATCATCGTCACCGTCAGGCTTCGCCACCCTTCCATATTTCAATCATGGATTTGTGGGCGAGTGCCGATGAAAATGTATGTATTGAGGCTTTTCGAGAAGGTGCCAAGTCCACGCTCTCAGAAGAGTTCTTACTGATGGAAGCGGGATTTGCCAACTTTAAGTACTGTTTAATCTTTGGTGAAACTTATACCAAAGCCTGCCAACGTCTCTCAGCAATCAAGCATGAAGTTTTGACCAATGGAAAACTCAAGCAACTGTTTGGCGATTTAAAAGGGACAGTGTGGGCTGAAAATAAAATCCTGTTTACAAACGGGGTGCTTCTTGAGGCTCACGGTTGGGAAGAGGAGATTCGAGGCTACAAGCACTTTGACATGCGCCCCGATCGCGCTTACCTAGATGACATTGAAAATTCAGAGTCGGTGCGCGATACCTTCACGGTAGATAAAAACTGGAAAAAGATTCATTTGCAGCTCATGCCTGCGATGGATAAAGAATTTGGGAAGATTCGGATTACCGGAACCCCGTTGGCCGATGATTGTTTAATCACACGGGCGTTAAATTCGCCTAGCTGGGTCAGTGCTAAGTTTCCGATCTGTGATCGCGATATTGATGATCCGGAGGCTCAATCCCTTTGGCCTGACCGTTACCCAATCGAATGGATCAGGGAAAAGCGGGATCAATACGCCAGGGAGGGGATGCTGCGCGAGTTCATGCAGGAATACATGCTGATTGCTGCGGGCTCCCAAGGTAAGCCATTTACCGAAGAAATGATTGCGGTTGCTGACATTGCGCCCACCACCTACTCCCCCCGTGTGGTCATCATGGACCCCGCTCGTACGGTGGAAGTGAAAAAGTCTGACCAAACGGGTACCGTCACCGTGTCTCGAATGGGGACGACAATTTACGTTCATGAGTCTGGGGGCCACTATTGGCAGCCCGATGAGATCGTGAAGGGCGCGTTTGAAATGAGTGAGCGCCATAACGATGCTGAGGTAGTGATTGAGAAGAACTCGTTAGATGACTGGCTCTTGCAACCAATTCGCGCCCACTCGCTTACTACGGGTAAACACTTAGATATTCGCCCAATCAATGCTCCACAAGATCGGGACAAGGCTCAGTTCATCATGGGTCTGCGTCCGTTTTTTGTAGCGGGGGATATTATTTTGGTTGGGGGTCGCGCCAAACACCAACAGCTCATCAGTCAGATTTTGAATTTCCCTTCGGGTAAACGAGACATCCTAAACGCCTTGGCTTATTCACTTCGGGTGTTCTCTGGGGTGCCGGTCTATGGGGATTTTGGTCAAGCCAACATTGTTCAGGATGCAGAGTTAGGTCGGCGAGACGCTTTGCTCTTGGCGTGTAATGCCACGGGCACTGAAACCACAGCTTGCCTAGTGGCGGTTAATGGTCGGAACATGACCGTACTTGCTGACTGGGTGTCACCCTTAATGCCAAACGATGCGATCCCCGATGTGGTCGCACTCATTCGGGCGGTGTACCCTGGACGTAAGGTCACAACTTGGGTACCGGCAGATATGTACGATCAGGTGGGTCGAAACCCGTTGATCAGTGCATTGAAGTCATCGGGATTTACTCCTAATCGAGCAGAGAACGCGGTCATGAGCCGATCGGCGTTAAGCCCCATGATTCGTACTGAAATGAATGGGCGACGCATGTTTCAAGTTGATGATCGCGCTGAAAATACCTTAAAGGCACTATCGGGCGGTTATCACTGGCCAATCAAGTCTGGTGGCGAGCGTGGGGCCGAACCGCAAAGAAATTCAGCAAAAACACTAATTGAGGGTTTAGAGGCATTGACCTTTGCTATGAATCAGCCTGATAATCGGTTATCAAAGACAAGTGCAAATGCTGTAAACTCCACTGGAACCCCTTACTTGAGCGCTTTACCTAAACGATAATGGCTAAAAAGAAACCCGAACTTCAGAAAGTCGATAGCCCAGCAATCGAGAAAGACTCAATCGAGAAAAAAGAGATTGAAAATTGGGCCAGTAAGCGCGACTCTGATATTTACGAAAAGTGTGAAGGGTTTTATAAAACCATCCAGCAAGCGTATAAAAATCGTGAAGAAGCCAATGATGCCATTGTTGAATATTGGAATATTTACAATGCTCAGCCTGATACCAATCAGCAGTATGTGGGTAACTCACGGTGCTATGTCCCTGCCGTTCGCGATGCGATCAATGCTCGCTCTAAACGTGCGCTAAAGCAGTTATTCCCAAATAAATACACTCACGTCGAGGCTGTTGGATCTGATCCACAAACGCCTGGACCACAGCTCTCATTGCTAGAGCACTATATCCGCAGCACCAATTTGAAGTCAGTCGTTCGTTCGATTTTGATTTCGGGTGATGTGACCGGTCAGTGGAGTTTGTATATCGACTGGAAGCGCAACTACAAAACTATTACTGATTTTGTAAAACGCAATCCAGTTCTCGAGACTATTGATGGCGAGACGCTTGAAATGGAAGATCCGACTGATTTGGAAGAATCAGAAGATACCATGGAGGTATTGGAAGAAGGTCCTGAGATTGTGGATGTGGCCACAGAAGATTTAGTGGTGATACCCCCAACTGCTTCTAGCGTTGAGAAGGCCGACATTACCTGCATCAAATTGCGCATGTCTAAAGATCAAGTGCAAAAGATGATGGATGAGGGTATTTTTGAAATTGACCTTGAGAATAAAGGCGAGCTCTCTACTTGGATGAGCAACCGTAAAGGCCAAGAGAAAGTTAATCCTCAAAAAGCTCGCACATCGGACGCTGGTGTTAAAACCGAAGGTACCTTCAAGTACGCTTTGATTTACGAGGCCCACGTTCGCTTAGAGTTTGAAAAAGGTAAAAAAGAACTGGCCTACGTTTATTACGCTGGTGAAAACGAAATCATTGGTATTATCAAGGCACCGCAATGGGGTCAAAAACGTCCAATTCTGTCAGCCCCAGTCGATCGATTAAGTGGATCATTTAACGGTGTGTCCAAGATTGAAGCCGTCAAGTTCCTACAGTGGAACTTAAACGACTTTTGGAATATGGGCCAAGACTCCGCAATGTACTCATTGCTACCAGTCGTTATGACCGATCCTGAAAAGAATCCAAACTACGCCATGATGGTGTTTGGTTTAGCTGCCGTGTGGCCAGTTGACCCTAACTCTACCAAGTTCCAATCTTTCCCTCAGTTGTGGAAAGACTCAGTTCAAATGTGTGGCGCAATCGAAGCGCGTATTCATCAGTCTTTGGAATCTAATGAAGCGATGATGGGTAAGCAGCAGGGTAAGAAAAACGCCCAAGCGGTTGGCGCCCAAATGCAAGAGCAATCCGTGGCCATTGTTGATCACGCTGAGCGATTTGAAGAAGAGATATTAAATCCATTGATGGAGCGCTTCTTTGAATACGATTGCCAATTCCGTGAAGATGATGTCTCGATACTCAATATTGGTGAGCTTGGTGTTAAAGCTACGGTTCAATCCATTCCACCAAATCAATGGGGACAGCGCTATTTCTTCCAATGGACTGGTACATCGTTTGTGATGAACATGCAGCGCATGCAGCAACAGATTGCCACCATGAACGTCTTGCGTGGTATTCCACCACAGCAGCTTAATGGTCGCCGCCTTGACATTACTCCAATACTTGACACAATGGTTGAGAATGTCTTTGGTCCTGAGCTGGGTAATCAGATCTTGATCGATGATCGCAATAAGTTCACGATTGACCCTGATATTGAGAATGAAATGATGGTCAATCACATTTTGACAGAAGTTCATGAAGCTGATGACGACGCAGAGCATATTCAAAAACACGCTCAAGCAGGTCAAATGACGGGTGATAGTACTGGAATGGTTCGAGCGCATATTCAAAAGCACATGGAACAGTTGCAGAAAAAACGTCAAATGGCGCAACCTCAGCAACCACCACAAGGTCAACCAGGAGTGCCAGGTGGTGCCGCCCCTGGTGTAGCGGGAACACCGCGCATGGGTGCTCAGCCGCAAATGCCGCGCCCAGGTCAGCAACCTCCTGGCGCAATTCACCCTGACGCAATGCCTGGTGGCATACCTAGAGGTTAATCATGGGTACCAATCAACAAGGTCATCCTAATCGCCAGATTTACATTGGCTTTGACCCTAATACATTAGACTCAGCCGCGCCCTATGTGGCCAATGGTTTGCTCAGTATTGCATCTTATGTTTACAACTCAAGTACACAAACTTGGGTCCCTGCCACACCGCAGTTATCTGAAACTCAGTTTAGTTATATCAACTGGATTGCCACAGCGAATGGCACTGGGTACGTTACAAATGACTACTTGCAACAAGTCGATGAATACAATATCAACGTTACCCCTGCTCAATATTTAGGCACTACTTGGCGTAACATTACCCAAAGTACTACGCTAAGTTCCGCGCCAACCGCAGGTACTTATATCCCTGTTAGTTCAATTATCAGTACGGTTAGTGTCAATAACTTTCCAGCAGTTCAAGCCGTTAGTGCTACAGCCTTACCGTTACCGACGGGCGCAGCCACTTCCGCTAATCAATCTTCTGAAATTACTTTATTGACTTCAATTGCGGCTGATATATCCGCTTTGGGTGGTATTCAAAATACATTGATTGCTGGCCAAAAAGCCATTGCAACTACAGGGACAGCCGTTCAACTTGGTACAGGCGCATTAGTTAATGGTGTGACTATCACGGCTAACATTAATAATTCAGCGCCTATGACAGTTGGCCCAACTGGGGTCAATAATACGCAAACGGGCTCAGGTAATGGCTACATTCTTCAGCCAGGTGCCTCAATGTCATTTTCAATTAGCAACTTATCTCCAATCTATTTGAACGGAACGGCTGGCGACTTCGTATCGTTCACCGGTAACTAACATGCTTTTACCGATTCCGTCACCCGCACCAGGTGTTGTAATCAATAATGACACCTCGACAGCTTCAGTTCGCTATCCTGTATTTGCTGCAATTACAAATGGTCAAGTAGTAAAGGAATACGTTTCATCTTCAAAGTTCTACTATGTCCCTAGCACAGGTGTTTTAAACGCCACTAGCTTTGCAGGCGCAGGCACTGGGTTGACTGGAACTGCCGCAAGCCTGTCAATTGGCGGCAATGCGGCAACTGCCACTTTAGCTACCGCTGCAACTAACTTAGCCGGTGGTGTGGCCAACAACATGGCCTACCAAACTGGCGCTGGCGCAACGGCGTTTATCACCGCGCCATCCACTAGCGGTTCGTATTTGCAGTGGACTAGCGTTGGTGGGTTTGCTTGGACCCCGTTTAGTGGTGTAACTTCATTTAGCGCTGGAACCACTGGTTTTACTCCTAACGTTTCAACTACGGGTGCGATCACATTGGCGGGCACTTTGGGTGCGGCTAATGGTGGTACTGGGGCAACTACACTGACTGGTTATGTATATGGTAACGGCGTTGGAGTAATGACCGCTTCAGCCACTATTCCTAACACTGCGATTAGCGGCCTTGGGTCAATGTCCACACAAAATGCAAACAGTGTGGCTATTACAGGTGGTTCTATTAATGGCACTACTATTGGTGGATCAGTTGCGGCTACCGGATCGTTTACCACTTTGGGTGGTACTACAATCACTGCTAGTACGCAATTTACAGGACCTGGCACTGGATTGACCGGTACCGCGGCAAGTTTGTCTATTGGCGGTACCGCCGCTTTAGCAACCTCATTGGCTGCTGGATCAACATATTCAATACCGTATCAAAGTGCTGCTGGAACTACTGCTTTTTTGGCCGCAGGAACATCAGGTTCAATTTTAATGACCTTGGGTTCATTTTCTGCTCCAATTTGGACAAGTGCCGCTGCTCTTAGTGTTGCAAGCGCAAACAATTTAGTTGGCGGCAATTCGGGATATGTACCGTATCAAAGCGCCGCAAGCACAACTGCTTTTGTGAGTGCTGGAACTACTGGTCAAGTATTTACCTCAGGTGGTACTGGCTCACCAACTTGGACTTCACAATCTGCATTATCAGTAGGCACTGCAACAAATATTGCTGGTGGTGGCGTGTATTATGTACCCTATCAAACTACTGCTGGTATTACTGCGTTTTTAGCCCCTGGTACTGCGGGGCAAGTATTTACTACCAATGGCTCAGGCTCTGCGCCTACTTGGACAAGCCCATCTAACGCTAGCCCTACATTTAGAAATAGAATCATCAATGGTGCAATGACAATTAGCCAATATAACGGCACTTCTAGCTTTACACCAACAAGTGGTGGACCGTATGTATTAGATAGATGGAAATTTGATTTATCTCAATCCTCAAAGTATTCAGTTCAACAAAACGCTGGCTCGGTTACACCACCAGTAGGGTTTAGCAACTATTTAGGTGTAACTTCTTTATCCGCATATTCGGTAACTTCAGGAGATTGCTTCCAAGTATCTCAACCAATTGAAGGTTTTAATTTTGCCGACTGTGGTTGGGGTACTGCCAATGCAAAAACTGTTACTTTATCATTTTGGGTTTATAGCTCATTAACTGGAACTTTTGGCGGAGCGCTACAAAATTCTGCGTTTAATAGAAGTTACCCATACAGTTACACAATCTCATCAGCAAACACATGGACACAAATTAGCGTAACTGTCGCAGGAGATACAACTGGTACTTGGGTTGGAGCTACAAACGGAATTGGTGTTGCAGTTTCATTTAGTCTTGGTATGGGTTCTACAAGAAGCGGTACGGCTAATACATGGCAAGCTGGCAACTATTTAGCACCTACAGGAGCAACATCCGTAGTAGGAACAAACGGAGCAACTTTCTATATTACTGGTGTTCAACTAGAAGTAGGTAGTTCTGCTACTGGTTATGAGTATCGTCAGTATGGTCAAGAGTTAGCTTTGTGTCAGCGGTACTACTGGCAAATATCAAGTAATGGTGATACTTTTCATAGATTTGGTTTAGGAATGGCTACTGCAACTACAAGTGCTCAAATTATCTTTAACAATCCTGTGCAAATGAGAAGTTCATCTTTAACACTTTCTTATGGTGGCACATTAGGTTTATACGATGGAAATACAATTATAACAGTTACTGCTCTTTCATACGATGTATCAAATACAATAATTTCTGATGTAAATGCTACTGTCGCATTAGGGTTAATTCAATTTAGACCCTATGAATTGATTGCTAATAATAGTTCAACTGCTTTTGTTTCAATGAGTGCGGAGTTATAAAATGTATAAATTATTAATAACAAACGATGCTGGCGGAAATTCAATAACCCATATTATTCGTAACAATAATGATGGCAGTTTTTGTTCTTTTAATGAAAATTTAGACAACACAGACTACCAAGCCTACCTTGCATGGGTAGCAGAGGGTAATACTCCAACCCCAGCAGATTAAAATTAATTGACCGATTCGTCATTAGTGCTAAACTAAACACTTATGGCAACACTATCTACATTTCAACCAAAGCTACAGGAGCACATCATGTTTAGTTTTCACGATTTAACTCAAACCGACGTACAAAATATTATGGCTGGATTAATGGAACTTCCCGCCAAGTTCGCTAATCCGGTTTTGCAAAAGCTCGATATGCAGTTCAATATTCAAGTTCAGGCCCAAAACGTAAAAAAGCCCGATCCCGAGCTAAATCAAGGGCCAAGCACAGACGACGTTGATCATGTTGCCAATACCTCACCTGTAGAAGAATGAAAGTAATCTACACAAACGAGAATATGATTGCTCGCTCCCTCAGTTTCCTGTGGTGGAAACGAATTTATGTGGGAACGAGGTATTGGAATTTGTTAAGATCTCAAAAAGAAGCAGTTTTGGCTCATGAAGAAGGGCATTGCAAGTTCCATCACACAGAGTTAAGATTACTTACGTTGTTGTTTTGCCCTGTTTTAATTAAGCAGGTTTGCCATAAAACCGAATTTGTAGCAGATCGATACGCCGCAAGTAAAGGATTGGCAAAGCCGCTATCACAGGTGCTTAGTTTTGATCGTGAAGAGGATTGGCTTTACCCTTGCAACACAGATCGACGCAAAGCCTTGGAGAATTACGAGTACCCTCGCATGACACCCGTTAAGTGTTAATTTCGCCCGTTCGGCGTAACCGACCAAAGGAGTAAGAAGTATGTGGAAATTGTTAATGAGTTATTTAGTAGCCATGCTGGCTGTAATCTCGCCAGGTGTAGATGATCCTTTTGGTGATGACACACCGCCAGATGATGATGTTCCCCCAAATGATGACGATACGCCGCCAGATGATGACGACGATACGCCACCAGATGACGATACGCCGTCAGATGACGATGATGCCCCACCCCCACGTCAAATGACACGGGCCCAAAAAGACATCATTGAAACCCGTAAGAGAGCACAGGACGCAGAAGCTAAGTTAGCTCAAGCGCAAGCTGAATTGGAAGCGGCTCGCCGTCAACCATCACAGCCACAAGCACAAAATACGGAAGAGCAGCGTGTTTGGCAGCAAGAAGAGGATGTTTTACGTAACCCTGAATCGAGTGACTGGCAAAAATATGCCATTCAAGCGAACCGTCAGGCTCGTTTAGCCAACTCAAATTCGCAAAATGCCTTACGCCGCGCAGAAGATTTAGCTGATCTGACTAAGTTTGAGCAATTGGCAATTCAAAAACCAAAAATGTTCAATGCTTATAAAGATAAAGTTGAAGCTGAACTTACCCGACTTCGTGCAAATGGCAACAATGCACCACGCGAAGAATTACTTGCGTTGCTCATTGGACGTGATTTAAGAGACGGAAAGCTCAAAGCCGGTTCAAGCACTCCACCCAAAAAAGGCGGTGCTGGACGCGGAACTACCCCAGGAGCTCGATCTGATGTGGCTAGTACAGGCTCAGGACGAATGACTGAATCGGAAAAACGTGCGAAGCGCCTTGAAAATATCCGTATTTAATATTTAGAGGACTTATCATGAAACTTGTAACATTACTTAAAGGCTTACTTAGCCCAGGCGTAACAAACTACTCTCCTGGTGCTGGTGGTCAAACTATCGCCAACGATATTGAATTGCATATTCAAGACGAAGTTTTACGTCTTGCGCAACGTCAATTAGTTGCTTATCAATTTGGTCAACCACTGCGTATTGAAAAGAATACTGGTGTGACTTACACGGCAACTCGTTATGAGCGTTTGCCATTACCATTCGCACCATTGTCCGAAGGCGTACCTGCTGCTGGTGAGTCGATCTCAATCGCTCAAGTTAGCGCAACCGCTCAACAATGGGGTGACTTGGTCCGTGTGACCGACGTTGCTGACATGACTATCAAACACCCATTGTTTAAACAAGCAATTCGTTTGATCGCTTTGCAACAGCCTGAAACCATTGAGCGTAACGTGCTCAATATCCTCATGACTGCCACTCAAGTCAACTACGCAAACGGTAAGGCCAATCGCGCCTCATTGTTGGCTACTGACGTAAATAGCCCAGTTGAAATTGGTAAGATCGTTGGTGCTTTAGAGACTTTCGGTGCTCCAACTTTTATGGGTGACGAACGTGAAGATATGATGATTGACATGGATGGCAAAACTAAGGCAAGCAACAAGCCAAGCGTGATGCCTCACTATGTTGCATTGGTACACCCATTAGTCGTTCAAGATTTGCGTCAGAATAGCACTATTGCTACAGCATGGGCTTACTCTGACATCAATCGTCTGTATAACAGCGATTTGGGCGAATGGGGTGGTGCACGTTTCTGTAAGTCCAACATGATCCCTTATTGGACCGGTGTGGCTGCCGTTAGCGGCACAGCTTCATCTTCAGGCGGTACATTAGCAACTGGTACGTACTATGTTCAAGTAACTGGTGCTCCTGCTGCTACTTCCGTTGAACAACGAATCTACCAAGCGTCTGGTGCAATTTCTGTGACTGGCCCAACAGGCTCAATCTCAGTAACCGTTCCAACTTTGGCAGGTTATGTGTTTAACGTGTACATCGGCACTTCTGCTGCTGTAGCCAACCTTGGTCTATCTGCTTCAGGCCCTACTTCAGGTCCTTTGGCAGGTAACGCAACTCAGTTAGCTTCTGGCTCAACTGTTGTGATCACAGGTACAGGCGCAGCTCAGACTCCTCCTGCCGCTCCTGCGACTGGCGTAACTGTATTCCCAACGTTCTATTTTGGTACAGATGCTTACGGTCAGGTGTTGCTTGACGATGTTGAGTACCACTATCTGCGTGATGCAGACAAGTCCGATCCACACAACCAGACTCGCGTTGTTTCATGGAAGATGATGTACGGCACTATCATCCTGAACAATGCGTATTTGGCTCGTACTGAATCGGGTAGCGCATTTACACCAGGCTACACTGCTGGTACAGCGACCGAGTAATATTTAGTCGGTCATTAGGGGGAGGGTAACTTCCCCCTTTTTAACTAAGGAGTAAGAGCATGAATCACGAAGTCACCCACCGTTCTTTTGGCCGTCCTGATGACAGAGACGTTACACCTGTAACAGAGCCTGTTTACCCAGCAGTTGAAGCTGAGACACAAGAAGTAGATGAAACATTAGCTACAAACGCACCTGAAGGTGTGGACGAAGCTCCAGCACTTCCAGTAGATGAGGACCTTACTGAAGAGTCCCCAGCCGTTGAAACAGTTGCCCCAACTGGAGAATAATCATGAGCGAAGTTAAGAAAAATTCAGAATTAAGTTACGAAGAGTTACAAGCACAAGTTGCTGAACTACAGAAAAAACTTAAAGTTGAGACTAAAGCTCGTTCGGAAGCTGAAGAATTAGCTTCTGCTGTAGCCCAAGCTGGTCAATTTTCAGCCAATACTGAAGAGCAACCAACTGGTAAAACAATTAGCCTTGAAGTTTGTTTGAATCCTGGCGAAAAGGATGAAAAGAAGCAAAAATGGAAAACAGTAGAGTACCCAACGTACTACTACACCATTCAATTGCCTGCTGGTGCCGGATTAGACTTGACCACAAACGGCGTGGCTTATTATCACGGTCAGACCTATGAAGTTGATCCAATGACATTGGTTGATTTAAAAAGCCGCGTAGCGCGTTGCTGGGAACATGAGAAATCAATCCACGGTGACAACGAAAACGCTTATCGCAGACCTACTCAAAACGCTTTAATTAGTGCCGCAGCTAGGGCAAGAGGCGCTCGCTAATGGCTACAAAAATAGCCAAAGTAGCTATCAAGAAACCATCGGGAAAAGTAGCTTCCGAACCGATGGGCTTGAGGCATAAAGATTTGCATACTTCGGGTAAACGCGGATTTGTCACTGATAGTGGTAAATTTGTCGGGCGCACTGAAGGCGCAAAGATCGCCAATAAGGCAAAACAGTCCAAAACCCCTGTCTCTAGGCTTCATTCAGAGGATTTGAAAGCATATAAACCAAGGAGTAAGAGCAAATGAATAAAGCAGACGTAATTGACGAATCTCAAGTGGCCGTAACTGGTAACTTCACACTAACCGCTAATTTGCCAAATGGTAAAAACTTTAGCGTTAGTGGCTACCTGTACTCTGGTGAATCCGTAGAGTCCATTAATGACCGTGTGGATATTTTGCATGATGTGGTTGATCGTCAACGCACTCGCGCTGAAATCCCTGAATTGGAAGCCAAGCGTGACCAGATCGTTACTGCAATGGGTCAAATGAAGGATGTAATGGCTTCTTTGGATAAAAAAGCGACTACTGAAGGTAAGAAATTGACCTCTCAAGAAAAGCTGACCCTTGAAAACATGCAGCGCAGCATGATTAAAGCTAAAGAAGATATTGAAAAAGGCGAAAAAGCTATTAAAGATGCTAAACTGAAGGCTGGAATGAAAGCCTAAAAACCATGTCGATTACCGCAGCCCAAATCGTAGCTGACGCTTGTGCAATAGCCAAATGCCCTGGATTTACTTCTCAAGGTGGCCGAGCACTGAATCTTGTCCTCTCCGATTTGGTTCTGCATCGTAATTTAAAGGTCAATTTAGTAAGTACGACCATTGCCATTCCTGCCAATAGCAATGGTCCTTTTAATTTAGAAGCCGATTATTTACGCACTTATGAGCTGATGTATTACATTGAAGATCAGCCATATTTCTTAAATCCATCTAATCGCGCTCAGTTTGACTCTGAACCAAATAAATCCACAACATCAAATTACCCTTACGAATGGGCGACGGATTTGTCCCCAGTTGGTAATGGTGGCCTTGGGCTTCTTTATATCTACCCTCAATCAAATCAAAATTTGACCATGCAACATCGTTATATGGTTCAAAGAGCTGATATAACGACTCCTGAAACAAGTTCAACCGTACCTTGGTTTGCAGATCAAGATTACTTGGTTCACGCCACAGCAATGCGTTTAATGCGTATTACGGACGACGTTCGATACGATCGATTTGTAGCCGATTGTGAGCGCATGCTTCAGATTCATTTATTGACTGAAGGTGATGAGCAACAAGTAGTAAAGGAAGTTAAGCTCGATCCGCGCCGTTTTAGAACTGCGGGATCATTGGCCCCAACAAAACTTGACCCGTGGTAAATCATGGGTATTCGCGACGGTAGAATTCTTCGATTTACGCCTGTCGGCCTTGCTGATGCGTACGATTCAACCGATAAATTCCCTGGATCTTGTCGTAATCTACAAAATTTAGTATTTGATCAATCCAATCCTTCTTGTGTAATTCCACGCCCAGGGGTGGGTAGCGCCCTTACGTCTTTTGGTGGATTTACAAGCCCCACTTTTGTTTCATGCCAAATTGTCATTGGTAATTATGTCTTTGGCATGGTTTCAACTGGACTCACAGCAGGTCACGATCAGCCTTTTTGTTACAACCTTACAACTAGTTCTTTTATTACCATTTCAGGTGTGACTTCGGGTAATTCTGAAGGGCGACCGGCTTCTCCAGCGACAACGGGCGCTTGGGTTCCACCAACCATGGCCGTCATTGGTGTAAAAATAATTATTACGCACCCTGGATACACTGGATCAGGTAGTAATTTTTTTGGTGTGATTAATATAAGCAACCCCGATGCGCCTGCTTACACAACCATGAATACCACAACGTATGGTTTACCTAGCGTACCAACGTTTGTCGCTAACTTTAATAACAGAGCATATTTTATTTGTGGCAATTCTGTTTATTACAGTGATGTCTTAGTGCCTACAAGTATGACCAATGCGGGTCAAGCATTAACGGTGGGAGACACTTCAAGTTGTACGGCCTTGTCAGGACTACCGGTACAAACAACTTCTGGTGGTGTTGTTGCGGCTTTAATTGTATTTAAACAATCTCAAATTTGGCAGATCACGGGCGATGAGGCCATTTCAGGTTCATTATCACTAAACTATTTATCTTTAAATGTAGGTAGTGTGGCCCCTAGATCAGTTCAACCCTCCCCAATCGGCACAATTTTTGTATCTCAAGATTCTGCGTACATTGTTAGTGCAGTGGGTGCGGTATTACCTTTGTCAAATCAACTAGGTTCATTTAATGCCACTTCAGATATTCGGCAGCCTTTTAACTATTGCACTGTACCAAGTCGTATCGCCTCAGCTTATTCAAATGGCTTATATCGCATGTGCATACCTACAATTATTGATGGTAATGTAACAACTAACGATTATTGGTTTGATACCAAACGTATGCGTTGGAATGGCCCCCATACGTTTGTTTACGATTGCGCTTCATCTGCGGGGGACCACTTTATTGTCTCTGGTGTTGGATCAGGCGCTAAATTGTTTTCAAGTTACACGGTACCTAGCACAAATACAGTTTATATAGATAATGGGGCGACTTATCTTATAGATTTAAAAACTGCTGATTTTCCTAATACAAACGAAATGGCAATGAATCAACTTATTGAATCAACCATTGCATTAGGTTCCGCGGGGGCTTCTCAAAACTTCAATATTAGTGCTTTTGACGATGCTGGCAATTACATTACTGGTACAAACGTAAAAACAAATCCAAGTGGAGCACTATGGGGTTCAAATTATTGGGGCGATGGCTCATTGTGGAAATCTTCATTAGTTCGCCCACAAACCTATTTACTTGCTTGGCCAGTTCCAATAGTATTTAACCGAATGGCAATTGAAATAAATGCCACTGCTGGAGCTGGTGTGGCTATTGATAGCTTTTTTGCAAGAGTTCAAAAAACTGGCTACACCCTTCAAAATTAAGGTTTCATTATGACAATTATTGGAAGTTTCCCCACTACGCTTGCAAACGGTCAACCGGAAGATGCGACTCAAGTGATGTCGTTATTTTCTTGGATTCAAAGTCAAGTTAATGGTAACGCGTGTGCCGCAACTATCACTACTAACGTATTAAAAGGTGACGGTTCTGGGAACACGACTTCTGCCGTGTCTGGTACAGATTATCTGGCTCCCAACGCTGATTATATAGTTGGAGCGGGTAGCGCCAACGCATATACCACGACATTTATTCCAGCTATTACAGCTTTAACTGACGGTATCAAATACCGATTTAAAGCAAACGCGGCTAATACTGGCGCTTCCACTTTAAATGCTAGCTCACTAGGCGTTATACCAATAGTTAATTGGTACGGTAATCCTTTAGTTGGTGGTGAAATTGTTGCTAACGCCAATATTGAAGTCACATATAACACTTCATTTAATGGTGGTAATGGCGCTTGGGTAATTGAAAATACCATTTCATTACCCCCCGTTGGATCGACTATGCGCTGGAAAACAAATACTGCACCCGCCGGTTGGTTAGTTTGTGGTGGCCAAGCTGTATCTCGAACTGTATATTCTGCATTATTTTCATTACTTGGAACAACTTATGGTGCTGGTGATGGCTCTAGCACATTTAACCTCCCAAATTCAACTGACAGAATGAATATTGGTGCAGGTAATTTATATGGTTTAGGTTCAACTGGTGGTAGCACAGATGCTATTGTAGTAAGTCATACTCATACTGCAACTTCTACAGTAACAGATCCTGGGCATTACCATAATATTGAAACTTGGAATCTAACAACTACAAATGGTGGTGTTGCTCGTTCAGGTACAGCAAATGACAATGGCCCAGCAGCTACCGCTTCTGCTGTTACTGGTATTACAGTCGCTACAACTAACGCTTCAACTGGTGTAAGTGGCACAAATGCTAATTTGCCACCATATATTGCTGATTACGAGATTATTAAGGCTTAATCATGGTCGCCTCAAGAACTCCAAGTCTTTCCGACGAAGCTATTATTGAAGCGGCTGTGGATTCAGCCATTAAGAAAACTTTTGCAATTCTTGGCGTAGATATTGACAAGCCTGAGTCAGTTGAGGCTTTTAGAGAAGATTTGCGTTTTGGGCGTAAGTTGCGAAAAATGTCGGATCATGGGGCAATGGCAATGGTGACCGTCGTTATTGGCGGTCTTTTGTTAGCCCTTTGGTATGGAATTAAAGCGGCCGCATCGACAAAAATATGAATCTTTATCCACATTGGCGAACCATTTTGCGTAAAGCATGGTCTCTAAAATTTGGAGCAGCGGGGATATTTTTTACTTCGGCTGGTGCAATTTTGCCAATGTACGATTACAAATTTCAAGGCCATGAGAATTTATTTGCCGCGCTCACCGTTATTTGTATAGTGGGCGCAATGATCTCTCGTTTGGTGGCACAACAAGATGTTTGAGCGTACTAAAACCGCCGCTTTATCCCTTACAGCAGTTGGGCTAGTAACAATTGCGCTTAATGAGAGCTATACCCCTGTCGCTAGTGCTCCAATTAAAGGCGACGCGCCAACTTACGGATTTGGGTCAACTGGGCCTGATGTTCATAATGGGGACAGAATCACGCCACCTAAAGCACTTGAGCGAGTTCTTAGAGACGTTCAAAAAGATGAATCAGCAGTCAATGCGTGTGTTCACGTCCCGTTGGCTCAAAATGAATACGACGCTTATATCGATTTGGCTTACAACATTGGCCCTAGCGCATTTTGTGGATCAACATTGGTGAGACGTTTAAATGCTGGAGATTACGCTGGTGCTTGCCGTGAAATTTTAAAATGGGATCAATTTAAGGGCAAACCCCTAGCAGGGCTTACAAAACGACGTCAGCAAGAGTACCATACCTGTATTGGGGATCAAAATGCTAACCTCGCTTCAAATTAAGATTATTGGTATTGTTTTGGGTGTGGCTATCCTTATTGGAGGCGGTTGGGCTTTAGCTAATCATTTTGAGAACGTTGGGTATCAAAAGCGAGTAGCGGAAGATGCCGTTCAACTTAATAAAGACTTAATTGCAGCAAAAGCTAAATCCACAGAACTTCAAGGTAAATTAGACAAGGCACTATATGATCTCGCGCAAAGTAAAATCAATCTTGATAAGACTACTTCCTATAACCGCCTTGTTGTTAGCGGGTTGCGGGATCAGCTCAATGCCTACAACGGCAGCTTGTCCAACAATTCCAGAGAAGCCCTCCAGAACCGAATCACAGCCCTCTCAACAGTGGTCCAAGAGTGCACAAGTGAATATGCAACGTTGGCAGAGCATGCTGACAAAACCGAACTAGACCTTCAGACAATAGAAAGCTCCTGGCCAAAATGATCTCAGCCATTACACATCACTTCTCAGATAACCTTTACGCTAAAGAGACCCACATTCCAGCGGGTCAAGCCCTTATGCAGCATAAGCATAAGTTCAGCCATTTATCGATTGTGGCTCAAGGAACTGTGGAAGTTACTGTGGATGACGAGACCAAAGTTTATATGGCTCCAGCCTGTATTGAAGTGGAAAAAGGTAAAAATCACAGGGTTTTTGCTTTAACTGACGCTATTTGGTACTGTGTTCACTCGATACCTGAAAAGGATGTGTCTAAAATAGACGAAGTTCTTATTCGTATTAATAGCCCTGAAGAAGAGGTGTAATCATGGCATGGATCCCAGCAGCCATCATTGGTGGAAGCAGCATTGTAGGTGGCCTCTTAGGGGGCTCTAGCTCTAATCAAGGTGCCTACAATGGTGTATCAGGAGCGTACACACCTCAAGGATTACAAGCCGCCGACACTGCCTGGCAACAAGCCTTTGGTAATGAACAAAATGTGGCCAATCAAGTTGGTTCCACAGTTCAACCGTTATATCAGCAATCGCTTAACGCCCAACAAGGTATTGATTACAGTCAATACCTACAAGGTGCTCAGCAAGCTGGTCAGGCTTACACTGGTTTAGCTGGATTAGCAGGGCAAGAAGCTAATATGTACGGCGGCGCTGCTCAAACAGCGCAAGGTCAACAACAAAGTCTTTACGGAAATGCCAATCAAGTAGCGCAAACCGCTTTTGACCCACAAAACGCTTTATACGATCGAACTCAGCAGCAGTTATCTGATCAGGTCAATGCGGGGCAAGCCATGCGCGGCCTTGGTGTTTCCCCTGTGGGCGGCAGCGAATACAACCAAGCAATGAGCAACTTCAATATTGATTGGCAAAATCAACAGTTGGCTCGCCAAACACAAGGTATTCAGGCTCAAGCGGCGGGTAGTCAAGCTGGCGCTCAGCAAGGCACATTAATGGGTGCGGACTTAGCTGCACAATTGTCAGCTCAAGGGCAAGTACCAAGTTATTTACAGCAAGCCGGTCAAGTTCCAACCACAGCCCAACAATATGTGGCGGGGATGCCTGCAACTAATGCTGCCTCTTATCAGACTAATATGGGTCAATTGGCAAACTTATACGGCGGTGTTCAAAATCAAGCTATTCCATATATGAACGCCGGTGTGGGCGCCCAGCAAACTCAACAACAATTTAACGCTCAACAGCAAGCTGCTGGTGCTGCAGCTGGGGCACAAATGGGTGGAATGTTAGGTAATGTAGCTGCGCAATATTATAACCAACCTATAAATTCAACAAATTTATGGTCAGGGTCATCGGTGGGTGGTAACTTTACACCCACAGCTGGTAATTCATTTAATGTGAATTATCTTGGTGGTGCGTCCTCCCCTGGCGGGCAATATTCCACAGACTATATGTCGTTTTAAGGATAAATCATGTATCTAGGAAGCGTACTTGGTGGTACCGCCCAAGGTATAAATAACTTTCAAGCGTCTCAATTGCAAGATGCCGCTCTAAAAAAGCAGCAATATGACCTTGAGCAGCAACGCGTTGCTAAAGCTAAAGAGTTAGCATTGGCTCAGTACGGATCAGGTGTGGCAGGTCAATTATTTGCCCCGCCCCCAGTGAGTCAACCGATGGGTCAAGGACCGCAGCCACCAATGCCAGGACAGGCTTCTCAGCCAATGGCTCCTCCTGGTGGTCAGCCACAAGTTCCAATGGGAATGGATCAAGGTGCTCAGCAGGCTCCTGCCCCAGCGGTCCCACCTTATCAAACAGTTCAAGGTGCTGCCGCACAACGTCAGGCTGCGCCACAACCTAGTCAGCCACAAATGATGGCCCCACCTTCAGTTGGTGGCGCTCAGCCACAAGCTCCTGCTCAACAACCGCAACAAGGTAATGGTGAAATTACGGTTGGCGGTATTGTCAGTGCATTACGTCAACAAAATGTACCGCAAGAATATTGGATGGATGTGATCAACCAATACGCGCCGATCATGAACGCTCAAAACAAGCAAGAAGCCCTAATGCTAAAGCAGCAACTGGATGTGGCTAAACTTGGCTTGCAGCAACAAAACACTCAATCTTTAGTTGATTATCGCGGTAAAAAAGGCGGTGGCGCTGGAGGTACGGGCGGCGGTGGCGGTACTCCTGGATTACCTAAAGGGGCAACACCAGACGGTATTCGAGCTGAAACTTATTCATACTTAATCAATAATGTTAGCCCTCCAAAACGCACAGGTGAATATTCAGCAGTAATGAGTGATATTGCTAAGTTGGCCAAAGAAAATAATATGTCCACAGAAGATTTGATCTCCGCTGGAGCAGATATTAAATCGCGTGTGATGGCTAAGCGTAGTTTTGAAGTTCGTACACAAAACTTGACTCGCGCTGAAAATCAATTGTCATTAGAGATTCCAGTAATGGAAGATGCGATGAAGGCTTTAAGTCCATCTAACATCCCAGCTTTAGCTAATTTGCAATTATCGGCAATTCGTCAAGGTGCTGGTGGCAAAGAAGCGATGGCCAATGTTCGTAAGCTCGATCAGGCGGCTCAGACAGTATTTAATGAATTTGAGGGAATTATTACTGGTAATCCAGGTACCCTTAATGTTCAAGACGTAAACAGCGCCAAAGAACAGTATAAAAGTGCTCAAACTCCAGCTCAAATGCAAGCCTCAATTGCTGGTATGAAGCGAATTATTGCTAATGCCAAACAAGCAAACGACATGACTCGTAAAGAGATCATGGGTGGGGTTCAATCAGCACTGCGTGGTGGATCAAACGAATCAAATATTTCAAATACCAACGCTAAGGGGTGGACTTTACACACGGACGCAAAAGGTAATAAGGCTTATGTTTCGCCAGATGGTAAGCAATTTGAGGAAGTCAAATAATGGCTTTTGATCTAGCTACTGCCAAACCCGCGTCATCTAGCGGGTTTGATTTATCAACTGCTACTTCAGTAGATAGTGGAGCACCGCTTAAAGCTGAAGTTAAAGCCCCTGAAGCCACACTGGGTCGAGAAGCCGGAATAGCTAGTCGTGCAGCATTAACCGGACTTGAGCAAGGCTTTACTGCTCCCGTAAGAGCCGTGGGTGAAGCTGTATCTGGAGCTGCTGGGTTGTTGGGATTCCCAAATGCTGCTCAAAAAATCAGCCAAGCGGTAGGCATGCAGAATCCTGGTGCTGGTGCGTATGTGGCTAACAAAGCTGATCTTCCAGTACCGCAGACTTCTGCTGAACGTGTAATGAGCGCAGGAGTTCAAGGTACTGGGGCGGCTATTGGTTCAATGGGATTAGGGTCAGTGCCAGGAATGGCGCAACGTGCGCCTGAGCTCGCTAGTAATTTAACTGCTCGCCCAATAGCTCAAGCTGCTAGTGGATTCACTGGAGGTACCTCAAGTCAAGGTGCCTCTGAAATGGGAGTGGGTCCAACTGGTCAAGCAATTGCTGGAGTAGCCGGAGGGCTCATCCCATTCGGATTTAAAGGTAAGACTTATGAAGTACCTCGTCCACAAGATGCAATTAAAGCTAAAACGCTTGAAGACGCTAAATCAGCTGGATTTGTAGTCGCTCCGTCCGATGTCAATCCAAGTTTTCCAAATACTGTGCTTGAGAGTATTCCAGGTAAAGGTAAAGTGGCTACGGCTTTGGCAGAAAAAAACCAAGAGATTCGTAACAATCTTATTCGACAAGACCTTGGTTTGATTGAAAACGAACCAATTTCGACTAGTGCCTTAGACAAAGTGCGCCGCGATGCGTATAAAGACTATGAGTCAGTAATTAAAGCCGATTACGGAGATGGAAAATCTAAAATAGGATTAATGCTTAAAGATTACCCACAATTAGGAATTGTCTCTACACCTGAGTTCAAAGATCGTTTAAATCAGATTCAAGCTAGATTCACAGGGCTTAGTGGTGAGTTCCCATCCAGTGTGGATGCAAAATCAATTAATTCCGTGTTAAAAGATTTTCAAAAAAATTCATTTACCCCTGAAGGTTCTTTGGGAATCGTTAAACGTTTGAGAAATCAATCATCAGTCAATATTCGTAGTGACTCGTACAAGAATCAAGAGTTAGGCCGTTTTCAATACGAAGTGGCTCAATCGATGGAAGATTTGATTGGTCAAAATTTGACTCGTATTGGTAAACCTGAACTTTTAGACGCTTTTCAAAAAGCCCGTCAGCAAATTGCCAAGACTTATGATGTTGAATATGCCCTTAATGCCTCAACTGGCGATATATCGGGTGCCCGTTTAGCCCGCCGTTTGGCTTCAGGTAAACCTTTATCTGGTGGCATGGAAACAGCCGCTAAGTTCACACAAGCTTTTCCGACTGCCAATAAAGACGTCGCTCGAATTGGTGCGCAACCTACATTTAATGCTTGGGATTTTTTAGTTGCTGGTGGTGCCGCCGCGGCTGGACATCCAGGGCTTGCGGCAGCCGAATTGGTTGGGCGTGGTGGAATACCTCGTTTATTAACATCAGACGCTTATCAATCTCGTTTTGCCAATTTACCAAAAGTGCCTCAAAGTAGTGTTAGTGTTCAAGGAATTACCCCAGCAATGTTGAATCAAATCATGCAGCAAGATCAAAGAAATAATCAACCACCCCCACCACAATAAGAATCATGAGCAAAAGACTACTATTAATCGATCCCGCCTCTAACTGCCTCGATATGGCCCTTAGAGCTCAAAACGCCGGATGGGACGTTAAATGGTACGACGCTCCACGAAAAGACGGTACTCCCCGCTTATCTGGAAAAGGAATGGTTGAAAAAATCGATGATTTTAATGAGATTAAGAAAAAATGGATGGATTGGGCTGACCTGATTTATCTTCCAGACAATACTCGCTGGCTTGATATGTTGGAGCCTTACCGCCAATTAGGTTATCCAATTCTTGCTCCTTCGGCTGAAGCCGCTAAGTTGGAGACCGATCGTGATATTGGTCAAAAGGCAATGGCTAAAGCCGGTATTCCCATCATGTCATCCAAGGCTTTTCATGATTACAACGACGCTATAGCGTTTGTTAAGAAAAACCCTGAGTTCTTGGTATCTAAACCTTCAGGGGACGCTAATAAAGCGCTATCCTATGTTGCTTCAGATCCAGCCGATTTAATTTACATGCTTGGCCGCTGGGGGCAACGCGATGACCTACGGGCAGCGGCTAAGAAAGACGGATTTATCCTCCAAGAACGTAAGTACGGTATTGAAATGGCTGTGGGTGGTTGGTTCGGCCCTGGGGGCTGGTCTAAATGGTTCTATGAGAACTGGGAATACAAGAAGCTCATGGACGGCGATTTAGGTGTGGCCACAGGTGAAATGGGTACGCTTAGCCGTATGACCAAGCGCTCTAAATTGGCTGAGCAGGTATTATTGCCAATCGGGGACACACTCGCCAAACTGGGTTACGTTGGCTATATTGACAACAATTGCATCATCGATAAAGATGGTCCTTGGCCAATGGAATGGACCATGCGTGACGGTTGGCCAACCAAGCATAATGTGACCGCTCACATCAAAAACGAAGATCCAATCCAATGGCAACTTGATTTAGTCAACGGTAAAGACACGATTGAAGCAATTGACGGCGAAGTTTGTGTGAGCATTTTGATGGCTCTTCCAGACTTTCCTTATTCCAAGATTACCAATAAGGATCTTTGCGGTATTCCGATCCGTGGAGCCGAAGATTATTTAGGAAAAGTCCATTTATCAGAGGTTATGATTGGCACCGCGCCCACAATGGTTGGCGATAAAGTTGTGGATTTACCAGGGTTGGTAACTTGTGGGGACTATACCCTTGTTGTTACTGGTACTGGCGATAACATTACCGCCGCTCGTCGCACTGCTTACAACGCAATTAAAAAAATCAAGATTCCAAATAACCCGTTTTATCGCCTTGATATTGGCGCGGGTAGAATGAAAAAACAATTACCTGAATTGCACCGTATGGGCTACGCAAAAGGCTTGGAGTTCTAAATGGCTAGGGAATTGCTCCGCGATGGGTTAATCACTGAAGATACGATTAAAGCTGCTCTGACTCAAGCTAAGGGTGATCTATTCTTATCTTCTTGCTATTTGGGTGTCACCGCTAGGGAACTAGACGGTTACATTCGCGCTTCCGATACGCTTCAAGGATTTGTGGCCGCCATAGCCAAAGTTAAGCAAGATCCTGAGTATCGTAAGATGAGCAACGAGCAGTTCTCAGATGAACTAGAGCGATTGACTCGCGCTTATCACCTTGAGGCCCTTGAGGTAATTCACGGGCTTGCAATGGAGTCCGCAAGTAGCGCGGCAGGTAAAGAAGTCCAACTAAAGGCGGCAATTGCCCTTATGGGTAGCGCACCGCAAAAGCAAGCTGATACTAGCCAAATGGCCACACTTCAAGAACTAAATCAGCTCTATCAACAAAGTGCCCCGCGTATTAAGTCAGTTCGGATTCAGACTGCTCAAGTTGAGTTTCATCCTCAAAGCACTGAACTAGTGGATATTCAGGTGCTTGATCAATAAGGTTTCGCATACGGAACCATTCACCGCGCCTAGCGTTGGCAATTGCATCAATCACAGGGTAGTCCAAAGGTTTATAGCCAGTGCGAATGACATAAATATAGGGATTGCGCTTGATGTAGTTTTCGCGAACTAATCGGCTCATAAATCGATTTTGACTAGGTAGGCGCACTTGTCCAGGAAACAAATCCATTCGCAAATAGCGCTCATTATTAGGCATTGCTGGTGTGGCCAAAAGCATGTTGTAAAAGTACAGTAGGTCGGGATCTTCAGGCTCAATAATAGGTGTGTAACAGTGGTACCGATTATAAACTTTATGTAACCCTCGCCCATTGAGAATCGTGCGTAATTGACGGTCATCAATACCTGTGATTGCCTCGACTTCCCTCCCCTCAAATACTGCCACTTTATCTCTGGCTTTAAAACCTGAGTAATCTAAAGCGGCTTCAAGTCTAGGTGGAAGCTCGCGCCCCATAAGGCATTGAATCAAGGTAAATAACGTGTAGTGCACATTGCTAGTTGGGTTTTTATACTCAAGAGTGTGCTCATGTAAGTTCCAAGTTGGTGGGCGATAAATAACTGCTTCTCGCTCAATCTCAGAACTAAGAATTTCAAATTCCATGCAAGATAAAGGCGCTTCAGTAAATAAAGCCGCTTCAGCTGAAATTTTCTGCGGATTAACTGGAAAATGACGATACAAAAGCATACCCCCTTCTTCTTTCCAAAAATCAACGCTCTTTTGAAAAAACGGGTCCCATTCTCGAGCCAATACCATGGGTATATCTTTGACCTCGTTTAACCTTAATGGGATCTTGCGTTTATTTTTTTGAGTGCAATAGACCACAAAACGATGATTACGCAAATACATTTCACGCACCGCTAATTCCATGTGATCAGTTTGATAAATATCAAGCATAGCCCACATCATTGAGAATAGATTGTGCTTCCTTGATGTACCAATCGTAATCGACATCTTGCGGTAGAGCAGGAGGTAGCTCCATTAAAGGAAAGGCCCCATCAGATCGAGCAACTTTATTGTTATTAGCTGCATAACGGATTGAACGAGCCTCACCTTTTCGATAGTACCAACGAACAGCCTTACCAAGATATTGATCATCGTATTTAGCCCCACCATTAACTTGGCGAATTGTAATAAATTTACGCACGTCCGAACATCCCATAATTGTGCTTGGTACAGGTGTTCCCGATCGTAAGTACTCAATCACGGCTTCAACGCAAATTGAATTAGTGACATTTTTTTGCATACCTGCTGGAGCATAAAGCCCTTTTAATTTGACTTCACCACTAGGTTTGATTGCAACATAATTGTTTACGTCTTTTGAATAAAGAGCGCGGTATTCAGTTTCCTCAGTATTAAACCCTGTGACTGCCTCCCAATATGAGATTACACCATTAAGATCTTCAACTCTAGATTCATAGCCCTTAATCACAATGCCATCAGTATTGGCACTCACTACAGTAAACCCTGCAAGTTCAATATTCTCAATTAGCATCAAAAGCGCAAGTTGGCCGGTCACAGTGGTTTGAATGAGCAAGTCGGGCGAGTAAAGAACTGACCACTTGCTACCAAATTTACCAAAAGATCCGTTGATCATAATTTTCATGGCCTCATTAGTTACTTTGTCACCAGTACGTTTAGCCTCAATGCGCTGAGAGACAATACCTTGATACACCTCTAAAAAGGCTTCGCCCATGTGTGCGGGGTATAGACTCTGATTCAAAATAATCGACGGGTAGTAACTCGTTACATCGCGATCTTTTAGAAATACGTTCTCATTAGAGACATGGGAGCTACATGACTCATTACTATGTAAACCACCGATTCCCATAGTATAAGTACTAGAGCCAATGCAAATGCGCATAGACTCAAAAATCTGAGGCAGTTCAACAGATCCTTTTTCATTGATGGTAAACGTTGCATTTCTAATAATTTCCAGTACCTTTTGCATGCCAGGTGCCGTAAAACTTACAAACTCAGGAATACGATATTTAAATGTGTAATCGGGGCTAATATCAGGGCGATATATCTTACGGCCAACTTTCTTTTGAACCTCTTGACGAATCACCGCTTCAGCAATTTGTGCATCAGATTTAGATCGCAAATCAATATCGTATTTAGCGCTCATTGCCACACGCAAATCAATTTGAGGCTTAAGTTGAAAGTACATGTCGATCGTTGTATTCAAATCATTGATACAGTAATCTTTAAGTATTGGGCGATCAGCGGGTGTGATATTTGCCGCTGGATCAATTGGTAGGTCTTGCAATCGGTGTGAGTGCATACGGCCACCATAGAGCTTCAAGCCCACCATGCCTGGAGCCACTTCAATAAGATCAATATGATCAGGGTGAAAATCAGCGCCACCGTACATTGTTTCTAATTCCCAAGGGCGCATATTCTCAACAATAATCGCATCACTAGCCTTCTTTAAAGTCGCATTATCATTGTTAGCAAAGAAAAGCCGTAGTAAAGGAATATCGTAATTAATGCCGTTAAAGCTAATAAGTTGTTTCGTCGTAAGACTCGTCTTAATACGCTCATAGTCAGGTTCAATTCCTGGATAAAATTCGTAGGATTCAATTTGGCGCGAATAGACATTCTTGAGTGCTATCAAGAAATAATCCCGATAGCACTCAAGGTCAAACACCCATATTGGTGGGACTGGGATCATCCCTGCATCATTCCATGTTGAACAAGTAGCGCATCAGTCCATCCGGCAGCAATCATGGACTCATAGCTTGCACCATTAGCAGGAGGTAACATTACGTGCGCTGGTGCTGCTGGTACCGCTGGGGCAGCAGGCACTGGTGGTTGCAAGAACGCTGGGTTAGGAGTGGGAATTGAAGCTGGTGCAGGCATAGCAGGTGGTGTGAACGCTGCTGGTGGCGTAGTTGTAGCGCCTGCTGGCAATGGGGCTTGACCGAATCCTACGCTAGACGCATCGGCACCAACAACAATCTCAGGGCCATAGGCAGATAACGCCACCATGCTGTGATTGATATAAACGCCAGGGTTTTGATTACTGCCGTTGCCATCCACATCAGCATTGACTTGAACAAAATAACCGAGCTTAACTGCATCAGGTTCAACAATTGCTTGGCTACCATCATTGTTATAAATCTTTGGTGCAAACCCGCTAGAAAATGAGATTACCCAGTTGCCCTTATAACCTTCGCGAGTAATTGGGGCAATGCCTTTTTTGTTAGGAATAGTGGAGTCGCCATCCACAACTTTCCATGCAAAAGATGGTGCTTGGCAAGCCTGTGGGAACGCTTCAGCTCCAGCTTTATAAATCGTTGCGCCCCAAGTAGTTTGAGACCAATGAGTCTCGCCAGGGTTCTTAGGGATAGCTAACGCAAAGAAATAAGTTACTTTAGGTTGACCGGCATTAGGGCCAGACTTAACAACTAATGGTTTACCGTCAGCGTCAGTAGTTTGTGGCTTATACAAAGAGCCCATTACTAAGCGGCCAACTGGAGTGGTGAAATTGGTTCTTGCCATGATATTTATTCCTCGATTGAATTAAGTTCGTTTTGAATCTTGCGTTGAATGTCAATTAAATCCGAACGCAAAAGGGTTTGCTCTACGTGAAACTGCTCACGCTCGTCATAATCCATACCTCCAACATTACGTTGTTGATTAGCATTAATGGTTGATAAGGTTGCGTACTCTAGCTTCGCTAATTCTGCAATTCGTTCTCGCTTAGTGCTCATGATTGATCCTTGAAAATTAAACGGGCGCGGTTCAAATCATCTTCAACTAACTTGATCTCACCCTTTGGGGTTTCACTGTATTGACTTACGATCTCTGCTGACAATCCAGCCTTGATCGCTTGCTTTGGAGTAATAGCTGAGGGTTTAGCAATGTCAACACCCATCATCTGACCTAAAGCTAAAACTTCATCAATAGGTTTGCTCCACTTCTCTCTACCCATACCTTGCTCAGTGCGCCATCCAGCAATCGGCGTACCTTGTTTTAGTTTGGCTAGTACTTCATTCTCAAGCCCACTCTCACGGGCTTTGAGAATATCAATTGCTCGCTTGATCTTACGCAGCTCCCAGCTTTGCACATTGGCTGGCAAATCAAACGGCGCATTGACCACACTCATTTCAACTTCATGAAACGCCTCGCGCTGTAAATTAGTACACGCATGACGAGCTGAACAATCGCGGCACTCAGAGCCAGTGCGAACAGGACAATCAGGCTTCATTGATTCAGACTCAGACTTTTGTAAGCGAGTCATATACTTGGCTAAATCATCGGGCGTGACCTCCCATGTGCGAACTGGGCCTTCACGGTGATAGCAACGAGGTTGCACAATAGTTAAGCGAATCACCTTGAGATCATTGCGAAATACCTTGATGTGATCGCACACGCCGATTGCATACTCAAGTAACTGCCAATTCTCAAAGACATCAACGTAACGATGACCAAACTTATAGTCAACAACATCAATGATCTTGTTCTCGTTATCGTATGACCAAAAGTCAGGTGTACCAGAGCACTCAGAGTGAACCGAATAAATCGTCAACCACTGCTCAAAGCCAAATTGAACTGACTCAGATCGTGCAAGCACTTTAGTAATTACGTCCATCCACAAATCAGCACCCTCAAGCATTTCTTCAGTATGGCCGTCGGGTAGTGGCTTATTGCCAAATATCGCTTGGTTTACTAAGTGAGCAAGAGTGCCCTCCAATGCGCGTGGGTCATCCTCAGCCTGTGGGTACGTCGCTTCCATTACCCGTGAACCAGGACATTGCATACGACGTGATGCAGAGCTGGGGGCTAATATAGCGTGTACGCTCATAGTGCTAATCCTAAAGCTGTGGCCACAACTGGAACTAAATCAGGGCGTGAAGCCAACATTGGTAATGAAGGTAAACCTGCTGCTTGTACTGCCGCGCCAATTGCTGCTTGGTCTAAAGTCTTAGCTGCAAACGCCGCTGTGATCTTCTGCATCAACTTAGGAAAAGTAATCTGCTCAGAAGGGGATGCACCAGTCGCAGTACCAACCTGGGGGATCTCCGTAGGCAACGTAGCCATTGGGGGAGCAGGGGGCGCGACAGGAGGTGCAAAAGGGGGCGGTGGCACCTGTGCTGCTGGTTGTGCAAACACTTGAGACGGTGGAGGTGTTAATGGTGACGGTGGCACTACTTCAGTTGGAGCCAAGCCCATTGTTTGACGCAGTTCGTTCAATACGGCTGAAACAATATCGTCATCCACACCACGGCGCATTTTCCAATTACCATCAACTGTCTTGCTACGAGTGCTGGCATGAATACGGCCATCCCAAGGTAAACCTGACGTATCAACATCAATACCGGCTGCGCCTGGTGCGTTAGTAAACGATGGGATCTCAGGTTGAGTTTCAGTTGTAGTGTTCGAATCAGGTTCAGCTTCTTGCTTTGGCTGATCAAAGCCAATCTTCTTAGCAATAAATTCCAACGCCATTACAACGTCGCTATGCTTCATTTCTTCAATATTCGTAAGGGTTATAGACGTACTCATATTTACTCCTTTGGTTAAATTTAATTTACAAAACTACTTGACACGGATGCAGAATAAACGATAATGACAACATCGTCAATAACTTTTAATAAATATTTTCATGACCGAATTAAGGCCATTCCAAGCCCAGGCAAAATTTGAGATCTACTCAGCGTGGGCTTCGGGCAGTAAGAATACATTATTAGTCATCCCTACTGGGGGTGGCAAAACTGTCACATTTAGCAACATCATGTCTGAAGAGCAAGGTGCCTGTGTGGCTATTGCGCACCGCCAAGAGTTAGTTACTCAGATTAGCTTGGCGCTCGCTCGTTACGGGGTTCGCCATCGCATTATTGGGCCTAAGACCATCGCTAAGACTTGCACACAGATTCATTTAACCGAGTTAGGTCGTAACTTTGTTGACCCTCTTAATAAGCATGCTGTGGCAGGGGTCGATACTTTGATCCGCATGGATGTCACTGACCCTTGGTTTAAACAGGTGTCTCTTACTGTCACTGATGAAGCGCATCACGTTTTACGCAAAAACAAGTGGGGAGCGGCCATGGCTATGTTCCCCAACGCTAGGGGCTTAGGGGTGACAGCCACACCTTGCCGAGCAGACGGGAATGGGCTTGGTAGCCATGCAGACGGGCTTTTTGACTTTATGGTTGAAGGTCCCACTATGCGCCAATTGATAAACGAAGGATGGCTTACGGAATACCGTATATTCGCTCCACCTTCAGACATTGACATGACGGCAGTACCTTTGTCAGCTTCAGGGGACTTTAGCCCTCCAAAGCTCGCTAAAGCCGTCCATGAGTCCCATATTGTTGGTGATGTGGTCGCCCATTACATTAAGATTGCTGGCGGTAAGTTAGGTGTGACTTTTGCCGTGGATGTCGAATCTGCTCAAGAGATAGCCACAGCGTATCGATCTAAAGGTGTTGAAAGCCAGGTGGTATCAGCTAAAACCCCTGATACCTTACGTGCCTCCATCCTCCGAAGGTTTGCGGCCGGTGAGATCAAGCAGCTTGTAAACGTCGATTTATTTGGGGAAGGGTTTGATCTGCCCGCTTTGGAGGTGGTTTCTTTTGCTCGCCCCACTCAATCTTATTCACTTTATTGTCAGCAATTTGGACGCGCATTGCGCATTAAAGAGGGTAAAGATCGGGCCATTATCATTGACCATGTAGGTAATGTTCACCGGCATGGGCTACCCGACGCTTATCGAGAATGGAGTTTAGATCGTAGGGAGCGCAGATCTAGGGGAACTATGGATGGGGTAATCCCTATTAAGACATGCCCTAAGTGCATATCAGCCTATGAGCGTATATACAAGGCTTGCCCTTACTGTGGATTTGAGCCTGAGCCCGCTGGAAGATCGACTCCCGATGAGGTAGATGGGGACTTAATGGAACTCAGTCCAGAGGCTTTAGCTAAAATTCGTGGTGAAATAGACGCTCAGCCGACTTTTCCCTATGGTGCTGGCCCTGAAGTTGTGGGTGCCATCAAGAAGCGCCACCGTGAAAAACAGGAAGCCCAAGTTGCTCTACGAGAAGCAATGGCGATTTGGGGTGGTGCAAGAACAGAACAAGGTGAAGATATACCAACTGCGCAGCGCAGGTTCTATCACACCTTTGGAATTGATGTATTGACGGCTCAAACTTTGAATCGCAAAGAGTCGGAAGAACTTTTAGAGAGGATCAGTAAATGAAGCCGCGCATTAAATTTATTAACGGTCAATGGTTTTGTGGCCTTACTGTTACTGACAATAAAACTTGGCTTACTTGCCAAGGCAGTGGGGTGACAATAATTGACGCTTATGAAAGTTGGGAGTTTAACGCAAAGATTCCAGCTTTATGTAACCCCTTTGCTGATTTGGGGATGGCGCAATGAACGAAGCCGAGATACAAAATCAAATAAGACTTCAAGCCTCAGAGTTAGGTTGGCGCTTATGGCGCAACAACGTAGGCGCAGGTAAGTTAGAGAGTGGCTCTTTCGTTCGCTGGGGATTAGCTAATGATTCTAAAGCCGTCAACGAAGAGGTTAAGTCAGGTGACTTGATCGGCATTAAGCCCGTTCTCATTACGCAAGACATGGTAGGCAGTGTGATCGGTCAGTTCATTTCAAGAGAATGTAAACGATCCGATTGGAAGTTCAATCCCAACAATCCACGGGATCTAGCACAGATGAAATGGGTCGAATTAATTTTAATACTTGGCGGCGACGCGAAGTTTACAACGGGTGAGTTATGAAAGTTAGACGCGGGGAAGAAGTACGTAAGTCCGAAATATTAGCGGCGGCATTAGAGCTGTCTCATGAGATCGGTTATCAAAAGATCACACGGGATGCACTTGCTATCAAGGCATGTTGTTCAACGGGATTGATTACGACTTATTTTGGCACGATGAATCATTTACGTCGCGCCATTATTAGTCACGCAATTGCTAAGCACGATCTTCAAGTGATTGCTCAAGGGCTTACCGCCAATGAGTCTAAGGCACATCACGCAAGCGAAGAGCTCAAACGTGCCGCCATGGAACACACGCTTATGATGGGACAAGAATAATGCTACCTGCCGCACTTCAACCTTTAAATACTTACCGGCAGTTCATTGTTTACAAACTGCAACCGAGTTCACGCCCTGGCAAGATGGATAAGATGCCAGTCGATTGGCGTACCGGCAATGTGGCCGACGCACACGATCCAGCGATTTGGACTGATTACGACACCGCTTACGCTTGTGGTAACGGCCAAGTGGGATTTGTCTTTACTGATAACGATCCCTTTTGGTTTGTTGATATTGACGAGTGTTTGCTACCTAGCGGGTGGTCCCCACTTGCTCAAGAAATATGCAATTTATTGCCAGGCGCAGCTATTGAAGTTTCCGTATCAGGGCGCGGGCTGCATTTATTTGGTACCGGCCAAATTCCACCGCATAAGACCCGCGGCCCTTCGGGATCTGGAATCGAGCTCTATCACACGGGTCGATTCGTTGCACTTGGCAATCCTGAAGGTACTACCGGAAACGCTTTGCAAGACTGCACCGCTGGCATTACTGCATTAGTTAATCGCTACTTTCCTAAGACTGCTGAAGAATTACAAGAAGCGAGCTGGTCGCTTGGCCCCGTTGAGGAATGGAGCGGTCCCCTTGAAGATGAGCAGTTAATCTCACATGCTTGCAATGCCAAGAGCTCAGGTAGTGTATTTGGATCTAAGGCGACATTTAAAGACTTATGGACTGGTGATGCCGCGGCGCTAGGTAAGTCTTACCCCGATGGTGCAGGTCGCCCATACGATGAGAGCACCGCCGATGCAGCTTTAGCTCAACACTTAGCATTTTGGACTGGTAAAGACTGCGAGCGCATGAAACGTTTAATGCTTATTTCTGCACTCAAGCGTGATAAGTATGACCGCGAAGATTATCTACCGCGCACGATTTTACAGGCTGTGGCTAAACAAAAAGAAGTGTGCAAATATAAGAGCGTTGAAGATAATAAGCTGGTGGTTAAGGCTCGCGATGTGGAGGGCGAGACTTACATTCACCCCGACGCTCAAAAGTTATTATTTGATGGTTGCGTGTACGTCTCTGACGCTCACTCCATCTTAATGCCAGGTGGCCACATGCTCAATCAATCGCGCTTTGATGCTATGTGTGGTGGCTATTCCTTTGTGCTCGATAAGAGCAATACTAAGACTACCAAGTCAGCGTGGGAAGCCTTCACGCAATCACAGGCTTTACGCTTTCCTAAAGTACATGCCGGTGAGTTTGTACCGTCTCGCCCCGCTGCCGATATTTGGAGTCGTGGTAATCGAATTTATGTGAATACCTACAGCGAGATTTCTACCCCTAGCAAGCGCGGTAACCCAGCGCCCTTCTTGCAGCACTTACAAAAGATCCTTCCTAACGAGCATGACCGTCAAATCATTTTGGCCTACATGGCCGCAGTGGTTCAGTACCCTGGTGTTAAATTTAAGTGGGCGCCACTCATTCAAGGCGCTCCAGGTAACGGTAAGACATTATTGTCTCGCTGCGTTACCGAGGCCGTCGGGCGCGAATATTGCCACACTCCAAAAGCAAAAGAGCTATCGAGCCGCTTTAATGATTGGCTTGAAGGTAGAATATTCATTAGTGTTGAGGACGTATTCATTGGTGAGCACCAATCAGAGCTTGCAGAAGCCTTAAAACCGATGCTCACCGACGATTGGATCGAGATTGAGGGTAAGGGTGGGGCAAAGGCGTCACGGGCCGTTTGTGCCAACTTTATCCTCAACTCGAACCATAAGGATGCCGTCCGTAAGACTCGCGATGATCGCCGCTTGGCGGTGTTCTATTGCAAGCAGCAGACTTACGAGGACATCAAGCGGGACGGAATGGCCGGTAGTTACTTCCCTGACCTATATTCATGGCTTAAGCGGGACGGCTACGCCATTGTGACTGAGTACTTGCAGACTTATCCTATACCTGCTGAGCTCAATCCGGCAGGCGATTGCCATCGCGCCCCCACCACATCTAGTTTTGAAGAGGCGTTGATGGAGTCGGCAGGTCGCTTAGAGCAAGAGATTCAAAACGCCATCGAGAATGAGCGGATTGGGTTTAGGTGTGGCTGGATTAGCTCACACTTCCTAGATGAATTGATTAAGCAAGTGGGCGCGGAACGTCAATACCCACCCAATAAGCGCCGTGATCTTCTCAAGGCTATGGATTATGTGCCGCACCCAGGGTTATCTAACGGGCAAGTCAATAACGCGGTGAGCCCTGATGGCTGCAAGCCGCGCTTATACGTTAAAGAGAATCATCCTAGCTTTAGTAAGAGTGGCAGGGTTGTCGCTGATCAATACAGCAGCGATCAAACCCAGCCATCCCACCTCAAGGCTGTGGCGGCGTAACGCCGGTCATTAATAGGAAAAGGTTGTATTTAGCCTGGGGCATGTTACGTGTCCCAGCTTCCCACGCCTGCCAAGTAGATAAGGCCGCACCTATCATCATGCCTGCCTGCGTTTGCGTGAGGCCCGATTGTTTGCGCACGTCTTTAATGATCGATGGAGTCATGAACTAAACCCTGAAAGACGTGGGGAAAATGAAAATGTTGCCTTGTATGGGGTTGTTGCACCCATAGTCATCGCCCGCAAATTCCAGCCCAAATTAATGTAAATGCACTTTGTTGAGCTGATTTGTTTAATCCATACCCATTGAAATAGGCCATTGGACTTAACCATCACTGATCCGGCCACACCTCGCGCACCATCTGATACTGCGTTATTACCAGAGATTGTGTAAGTGTCATTAGTTAATACACGCATGGCAAAGCAAGGCAATGGGTTACGAATTAGCCACTTCACCATACTTAGATAGCTAGTGCCATTAATCGATTGAAAGGTACTATCACCAAACAATGAGTTATCCCAAGTTTGAAACCACGCCAGCCAATTAGGTAAGCGTGGCCCAAACCCTGTACCTGAATTGTTATCGATTGGCCCAAAAACACTTGAAGCAAACAGTGGCAAGATTAAAGCCAATGGGTAAGACACAATGTAGGCAAGAACTAACTGAACTGGGACGATGAGAATATAGAGTAAGTAAATCATTTGTAGCTCCTTGGTAATGGTAAAGTTGGAGGTAAGTAATACGGTTGCGCTGCTTGTGGCGCAGGAGTACTTTGAGTGTAGCCCAAAGGTTTACCGGCAGCATTAGCGTAATACGTAGTATCACCATAGGTTGTGGCCGTACCCAAAGGTGTACCTTGTGCGTTGCTAATGTTGACCACTTGGCTAGGGGGTTGACTCCAAGGGTTTTGAGGTGGGAATAAGGCCTGGGCGTGACAACTTCCACCCCATGAATAGCCAACCACTAGCCCAATAATGAATATTAATATTCTCATTTCTTTTGTGCCTTTCTTAGTATTACCTTTAATTCTTCAACAATAGCCCAAGATAAATCAGAATCCATTGTTTTCATTGAGTTCTTTTCGCTACACCATCCTCTAGCAACTGCTCCAGCTATTTCCTCATCTGTTAGTTCTTTTACTGGATGGGTGCATTTTCTTACCATCGCAATCATGCGCTTCGCTTCATCTTCATACTTTTGCCATCTTTCTCCCCAAGGCTCAGGAATAACCCCCATATCCCAAATCAAATCGTTACAGGATTCTTCCCCATGCTCATCAGCACATAATTCCCATGCAAGAGGTTCCCATTCTTCTGCACCTTCCCACGCTACTAGTTCATTTGCGTTCATTTCTCACTCCTCAATGCCATAAGCCCATAAAAAGGGATAGGTTCTATCTCATTTGTAGGCTTTTCACGCTTGCCCCCAGTCACAAGGCTGGGTATAGATCTAGCGTCATCAATACGGTTTTGCATAGGGTGTGGCTCAGGTTTATAGGGTTTGTTGTTCATTTAATGCTCCTTTAAAGTTTGATCTGAAACGGTTTACATATGGTTTTACTACTGCGTGAAAATCAATCTCTTTAAGCTCGGCCAATGTACCGGTGGACATATAGGCTTGGAGCTCATCTTCAAGTACATCATCGTGATAGCCCATATCGGATAACGCTTTACGCATGCGCCCATAGTCAAAACAGTCATTTTCTTTAAATACTTTGAGGATCGCCCTAGCCATCTTGTGATAATTTGAATTGAGATACCACAGGGCATGAGCTAACTCATGATTGACGGTAGCAGTGTCACCTATCAACGTACCAATGACATAAAAGGGGGCGCGAATATCTAATTCATCTTCCATGATGCTAATAAGCTGCTTCTCATGCTTAGTACGCTCCCAAGGTAGCCATTTGCGCCATACTTTATCGTTAAAGTTGTAGCCATCCCATTCATTGAAGTAAGTGATCACGCCTTTAGAATCCATGTGAGCGTAAATAAAATCCGCAAAAGAGGCGGGGACCCCCTTAATATCAGCGAGCTTAGACTCATGAAACTCTTGGATTCGGCAAAAGGACAGGGACAGATCGCGTTTGTTGTCAAACTGAATCAAAAGGCACTGATCGAATGGTTTAATAATTTGTATCATGTGGTTGACCTTTCATAAAATGATTTCAAAGTTCCCAAAAAAATTTTTACTTTTGTGTTTATGGTAGATTGAAATTGAATTAATCAAAGGGATTGCCTCCGTTGTCTATCCACTCCACCCCTTCAATCAAGCACTTCCACAATATGCGCACCGCCCATAAAACGACCGCCATCGTCATAGCGCCGATAATGAAGGAGATTATCCAAGCGATAAGGGTGATGATCATAAGACTAGATCTAAGGCGGCCAGTAGTTCCTGATAAGCCTCCTCCGTTGTGTCAATTGTGGCCGTGACGTCATCGTCTGAGTCCCTCACACTGTCCTCAATTAGATCCACCAGGGCACTTGCTGCGGCCTTGAGTGCCACTAGTTCAGCTATTAAGGCCGCCCCCTTTACGTCACCAGCCGCGTATAAGCGGGCTTCTTCATGTGCTAATTGCATTCTTAAACCTCCATTTTTAAAGTGAGCTCTTCCCTCACGTTTGCACGTGACTGAATACGGCCGCCCCTGCCGGTCAAAATTAACCGCCTAAAGCCTCACTAGGTAAGGCCTGAGACTGATAGTTTTAAGTTAAGAGCTCAACGGTTCCACCTACACGGGCGGCGAAGTTATCAGCCCGCTTACGAGTTCGGAACTCACAGGCGCACTTGTCCCCCGTTTGTCTGTCTCTATAGTGCACAAGCCAACGCAAGATAATCATAGGAAGCGCCCCATTAAGTATCCGAAGCCAAAAACAATTAAGAAAACCCCCAGCCAATCAGCCAGGGCGCGAACTCGATCCCAGCGGGTAGAAGTGCAGCGCCATAAACCCGTTGCATAGTCTGCCGTTTTAAAGGCTTCGGCCACACTTGAATAAGTGCGGGGATCATCGTGGTAATTGTGGATCATGTTTAATCCTTTGCAAAACTTGCTTTAAATTCCCATTGTGGGCGCTCTAACTTTGCCGCAGCTACTGCATCGCGACAAGTTTTATAAGCGTTAGTACTCCAGGCATACCAGAGCCCGCTAGGCTTTTTATAATAAACATGGATTTTTCGCTTATACACTTTGAAGTCGGTTTTCATTATTTTGTCTCTTTCTTAACGTTTTCGTTTTTACCAAAGTAAAACCAACGGGATGGAGTGCCGTAAATATGCGCGGTTCGGCTTGATTGCTTAACCCACTTAGTCCCGTTCATGTAGAAAACTGATAAAACCTTTAGATCACTGAATAGCATATTCATTATTAAACCCCCATTAATGCAGTTGCAAACATGACTCCCAGCACTGAGGCCATGACGATAAATAAAATAATTTCTAATGACTTGCGCATAATTACCCCCTTATTAACAGTGGAATAATTCTTCAATTACATCATTAAGGCCTACGCTATCGTTATATGAAACGATACATTTATCGCCCCACCAATAGCCTTCTACTTGCTCATTCACAGTATCGATCCAAATATTAGGACCGCCAAAAGCTACCAACAAGCGGGCGCCTTTATAAGTGCGGTCATTGTTTAAGATCCAATTGATATCTAACACATCCTTGGTGTAATCCCAGGCGGTAAACTCTTCGCCATTTTCTGCGTATTCGGCAGCATCTTCCTGGTCGAAACCTTCGGACAATTGGCGGGCGATATTCTCAACCATACGGCGCAAGCCGTTATCGTTTTCTTTTTCGGCTTGGCTTGGTGTCATTGTTGCTTGTGTCATGATCTTGATTCCTTGTTTTAAGTTAGATTAACTGATTTACTACAGTTCCTATTATACATACAATGTAGGTAGTGTCAAACTATATCTATAGGTATAAACCCTAATAGAATTTACCTCACACATTGAGCTACCTTGCATATTAAAGTGGTTCGAGTTACCCGCTAAGTCAATAGGTATAAGGGTTTAGGGGGGTTTTACCTTTTACCTCAGAGCCGCTATACCCCCTCCCCCTACCCACCTCCTACACCCCCTACTACTATTATATATATCTTATTATTCTATTATTTATAAAAGGTAGAAAGGTAATAGAGTAATATAGTAATAGAATCAATGGGTTAGCTTACCTCATCGAACTTACCTCGAACTGTAAACGGATCAGAGTGTGAGGTAAACGGCTTGTGGCTTTAAGTTGCATGAGGATGATCCCCACTCTGTCCCAATTATTAGCAGTCACCCTCAGCGAGTGCTAAACGTAAAGTTATTTACAATTGAATGGAGCGAACGGGCCGCCCCGCCCCGCCAGTGCTTGAGGTTGCAAAGGTTCGCGCCCAGTGAGTTCTCAATGAGCGCCCAATGTTTCACGTGGAACGTTAAGCCCTGGAGGTTGCCCCCAGTACCTACAATGTAAGTGACCCCCCAGCCCTAGGGGTACCCCC
>JGI24891J29808_1000323_pt1 | contig 38418 bp, 27 predicted proteins | sample FreactcultuFSWF8_FD_29808 | JGI IMG/M metagenome (IMG submission 29808) | reverse complement strand
TCCTGCATCTGGTCGTCCTGCATCTGGTCGTCCTGCATCTGGTCGTCCCGCGTCTGATCGTCCTCCGCCGGGCCGTCCTCCGCCGGGCCGTCCTGCGTCTGATCGTCCTGCGCCTGGTCGCCCTGCATCTGGTCGTCCTGCGTCTGGTCGTCCTGCGTCTGATCGTCCTGCGCCTGGTCGTCCTGTGTCTGGTCGTCCTGTATCTGGTCGTCCTGCGTATCCACTTGAGTAGATTCGCTCCGAGTTCGAAGCAACGGACTGGCATATGGGAGTCTTGCTGTTTCAGTCAACCCTAAAGACTCGAGTTTCTCTTTCTCCGACTTGTACAAAAGTTTCTCATGACCCGAAGTAGGACGGACACTTCAGAAAAGGTCAGCCCAAAGAGAGAGATTTACGTGGAAGAGGATGTTGGGACGAACTTGGCCTGCTGCACCATATCGAACCAAGGTCTTTGACCCATTCGTTGTGTCGACCAGTGTCTGAATCCATCTGAATGGTGGGCGATTCTCAGCCACCCGAAACTAGGACCTGCAATTTCTTCGAGTGATGTTTCTGGTCTTGTCGGCGAAGTGCTGGCAACATGGGACTTGACACGTCTATTCAGGAGCTCCGTAACAATCTCCGCCCTTGTCCAGATAGTCATTCTGACCATCAGCGCGGGCGAGGATACTTTGTTTGAGACGAAGGTGTAGATAGTGAATGGAAACTTCTGGTCGAGAAGGTTGTTGATGACAAGAGTTGAGAATTCATCTAGACGTCCGTAACTTTTGTTCAGAACGTCGAGTAACTCAAACGGTTCATAGTCATCCTTTGGATTGGAAAGACGAACGTTGAAGGGACGGAAACGCGTTGTGCTGTGGGGGCAGTAGTGTGTGCAGTCCGATGAGTTGGGCGTGCAACTAGAGGAGGGCACGATTTCTCCGTCCAGCAGTCCTAGGAATGCATTGAGCGTTTTGTCTGGCTCCATGTTGATATAGTTGATGAATGTCGATAATAAAATATGGTGAGGATATCGTTGTGATTGGAAAGCTGACGGAGAAGAAAGACGATCGAGTATATCCAGTCCAGATACTCGTCATGGAAAGTGCGATTTGGCGTTCAACATTGGCATTACATCAGCCACAGAATCGCACCTTCTGTCTCGTGAAGCAATACACAGTGCTCTCCAGGCCCAGGTCTTCGCCCAGTGAAGTGCATCGAGCATCACCCAACTACCGCCGAGTCAATACACCTCCATTGCCATCTCCATCCTCATCCTCATCCTCGTCAGTCTCAAAGCCCTCAAGCTTCTCTTTCATCTGACCAACAGAACTCCAGCTCAACAAACTCGTTATCGGCTCCATCGCAGGATCATTAAGCAATCTCCTGATCGCTGCTTTCGATATATTTTCATCATCCAACCAAATCGCAAAGGCTTGGTCGAAGTCACTCGTAAACTCGTCCGACGATGCTTGAGATGTAGATATTGGTGGTGGACGAACGCCAGCGAAAGTACCGTTTTGAGACGAAGGTAGATTCCGCAGAGCTTGAATACCCGGGTAGTAGGTGTGCGGCAAACCGCCACTACTGCCCAATGTCGACGGACCAGGAAGAAGATCATGTAGCGGTGGCGGGCTAGGTGCATGATATATCATTTGCGAATTCATGCTCGCACGAGCGTCGGGCGACGATGCCGCGGGCCCAGTGTCGCTGTACACAGACGCTCTTTTTCGTTTCTTGCTTTCCACCGACATCAACTCTTCATCGCTAAAATCACCAAGACGCCACACAAAAATCTGAGTCAAGGGTCTATCACCCCAAAGCTGCAGGTGCTTTTTCATACGCTCGATCTCTACACGGTCATGTTGGCTGATTCGTCTTTCGTTTAGAACGAAATCATACAAGATGCCGAGTTTTTCTTGAGCTTCATGGTCTGATATAGAAAAGTCAGCGTAGCAAAACACAAAGAAAATTCAGGTTGTATTGCAACTTACCCTTCGGGTCCAACCCCAGAGCTGTGACTTTGAAGAATTGTTTGCGGTTTACATGACATGTGCGTTTATGCTTTGTTGAGATTTCCAAGTCCCAGAATCCTCTTTGACATGCTTTACACCAGAACTTTGGGGGCTCTCTTTTCTCGCGAGGCATTGCTTGATAGAGCGTGGGTTGATGGTATGGATGTTGACGGAAGGTCGTGGTTTACTTTGACGCGTAAAGTGGGTGGATGTTGGAGCGAGGTCGGCACGAGTTGCCTCCTTTGTGAGAATGCATGAGAGGACATTAAACACAAACATATTGATCATTCCATATCATTTCAGTAGGCAATATAGTCTAGACAGCTTATACGAGCCAAAGCTATGTAAAGGCATCAGTCAAAAACAAAGCTATGTTACAAGAATAATCATGATGAAGCAATAAATCACTCATCGCTGTCATCGTCAACAACCTGTCTCCGCCTAACCAGCTGTCTGCGAACGGGAGCAGGTTCTTCCTCCGCCATGCTAGACGGTCCAAAGTCCGGCAAGTCCTCTTCACTCTCTTCAGCGATATTGTCTTGTGTGAACAAATTACTGAGTCTGTTTTTCTTCGGAGGCTTGTGAATATGCGGCTGAGAGCTCGAGGCAAACTCAATGGGTGCATCGCTTCCGACAACAAAGTCGTCGAGCTCGGAGTCTGCTTCGTCTTCTTCCATACCATGGCCTTCTTCGCCAGAAGTGTCTGCAGAGCCAAGGTCGATGCCTTGGGTGCCGAGACGCATGTGAGCAGGCGTGGGCTCTGGGCTGGATGCCGAGCCCTCCATGTCAGAGCTGTTTCTTGTAGGAGCTTGTTTCTTCGGACGGCCGCGAGATTTGGGTGTCTTTGCCACAGGAGCTGGCTTGGGTGCCTTAGGCGCCTTTGGAGCTTTTGGTGCTTTTGGCGCTTTGGGGGCTTTCGGCTCCTTTGGTTCCTTCGGAGCTTTGGGGGCTCTCGGTTTGGCGGGTGCTCTCTTTTTAGCAGGTTTGGCGACTGGCAAGTCATCCTCTGACAAGTTTACGATAGTCGGGTCTCCTATCATCTCAGATACATCACCTTCCAAGTCTGATTGATGAAAGTTGTCTTTGAATCCCTGAACGACATCTTCGTTCATGTTGCCCAGGCGTTTCATCAAACTGGAAGCTGCCAACGAAGCTCTACCATGCGTGATGAACTTGGTCGATCCAGGAAATGAGCTAGAGAATCTGTCCAGTCGTGGTAGGCCAACCGTGGGGGCTGCACCGTCTGCATCTTGAACGTACTTGTATTTGCGATCAAGCTCTCGCTCTTGAATCTTGTTCAAGCAGACAGCATCCAGTGATGGAATAGCAACTGTCTCGATACCTGGCGGAGGACGGAACATCTTCTTGATTGAAGCAGCAGTTGCTTTTTTGGCTTTGCCTTTTCCACGAGGTGCCAATTCTTCTGCGTCTTCATCGTCCATCCTTCCTGCTGCAACGAACCCTGTTCGAACGTTGTCAGGCATGTGGAACTTCTTCGGCGGTGCTTTCGGAGCTCTTCCACGACGTTTCGGTTCAGGAAGCTCAGCTTGCGAGTTTTCCACGGGTATCTCGACAACCCTTCTATCCACAGTCGGTTGAGTTTCTCGTGGAAGAATGCGAGGTGATCTATCGTCATGGAAAGTGAAGTCTTTGCCAGATGCGATCATGCCTTGCATCTTTTCGTAGTTGTCCTTCGCCTTTTCGAAATCAGGCACCTCCTTCTCGTTCATCAACAACAGAACAATATTACCCTTGCGCTTTCTGCCTGTACGTCCCATGCGCTGGAGCATTCGAATGGGCGAGGCAGAGGCATCGTAACACACAATGAGGTCAACTTCACCAATATCAAGACCTTCTTCACCAATGGAAGTAGCGACTAAGGTGTTGTATTTGCCCTCCTTGAATTGCTTGATGACCTCCAGTTGACGTTTCTGGTTCATACCTTCCGAGTTTTTGGAATCTGCTTGACCAACAAAAACATGTGCCCTGATCATGGGTTCGTTTCTGTTGAGAACACGCACGATCTCCTCGGCACTATCTCGATAGGCTGCAAAAATCATGATCTTGGTAGTCGAAGGCTGACTGCCTGGAGCCTTCGCTTTATCATCGGCCTCAAGGAAGTGGTTCATGACCACCAATCGGAGATGTTCAAGCTTGGGATGCCCAAGAAATTCGGGGTCGCGAGTCCAGGTCAACATCATGTTCATCATCTTGGTGAAGTTTTCGTCATCACGAATTTGTGCGCCATATTTGCCCTTGAGTTCACCTCCATCAACCTTGTTCCTGAATTCAACCATTCCATTGTAGAAAGGGGTGATGCCATGGAACCTGAGCATTGAGATTGAATGACCGAGACTTCCAAGCACGACAAATATACTGTTGACCATACCCTTGACAGGTTGTGGTGCCTTCTTGCCAGCATCAGTCATGAACCATTTCCTTCGAGCTTCAGTACAACCGAACGCCGTAAGCTTCATCGGATCCTTGTTCCAATAGGCATTCTGACTTGCAAGCTTCAACAGCACAGGACGGATAGCATTTGAAGCAAGCTCCATGATAATTTGTTGTTCTTCCGAGTAGTCAAACTTAATGACATCAATGTCGCGGCTGTGAACATATTGTCTGATGTCCAGAGATGTTTCTGTACGGATCTCACATCGTGATATGTCCAGACCGTCAATGACTTGCTGTACTGCTGGGACGTCCGAGCCTGGTGTGGCAGTCAAGGCAAGTACACGGAAGCTCGTGTTGAACCGGCGAACGAACTTGATGACCTCAACATAGGCATAGTTGCCAGTGGCGCGATGAGCTTCGTCAACAACGATCAATACAATTCGCTTTGGATCGCAGAGACCAGTCTTGAGGTCATTGATGATTGTCTGAGGAGTCATGAAAAACACTCGTTTCGTCTTCCATTCTTCTGCTCTCAAGCCAGGAGAGGTCTCGCCAGTGAGCATGACGGTCTGCGAGCGAGGGATGCCTACGATGTTGAAACAAGCATCAACCTGTTGGGCAACAAGGGGCTTTGTAGGTGCCACGAAGACGATTTGCGCGCTTTCTGTCCAGCGAAACCAGTTCAGCATAATAGTGGCTGCAATGAATGTTTTACCAAGACCAGTGGGCAGAGCGACCAACAGATTGTGAAAGAGGCCTCGACTGACGATGTTGAATTGATAGTCACGAGTGGTTCCCAGGTTTGTAGGATAGACCCAAGTTTGTGTAGCTTCATCATTGAGCTTGTGATGGGTTGCTGGTTCTCTCTGTGTTGCCAATGGCCAAGCATGCCTCTTGTTGGCCTGAGTAGCAGGACCCATCGGCACAACTGTCCCTCCAAATAACGTCTTTTGGACCAATCCACCACGCGGAGGTGCGAGATTTGGCTTCGGTGCAGGCACCGCTGCCTTCGGAGGCGATGAGGATATGCAAATCGGACCACCAAGGTTCTTAGCCGGAGTCTGATCATCGGAGTCGAAGGCGTCGGATGGTAGGTCTGCAAGCTCATCTGCAAAGTCGTCGACTGGCACTGGTCGGGCCGTTGCTCGTGATGGAGCTATTGGTTGTGGTTCTGGGGCTGTTGTTCGTGATGGGGGAAGGGGTTTGGCTGCGGTTGGCTCTACAGGTGATGGACTGCGAGTAGGTGATCGGTAAGGTACCGCTGTCCTTCTCTGTGGGACATCTACGTCCAGCATGGCAAGATCCTCGGTATCAAATTCATCCTCGCTAGATTCCTCCACGAAGGGCTGCTTTTTCGGCACGTTATTGGCCTTTCGTGGCTGTTGGTGGTCGGCTACCAGGCCCATCAAGAGTTCTGGATCAATGTCATCACTGAGATCGCCCCAGACATCTGACTGTACAAGTGGGGTCGTAGTAACCACATCTTGCAGATGGGCGTCATCCACGATCGGCTGTTTCGTGTTTATAGAAGGAGCTGTTGGAAGTGCGTTTCCTGCTGGCGAGGGGCGAGTCTGGATATCATCTTTCCTTCCCAATGCGGAATGATTGAGAGTACTTTTGAGTAATGACGGCTGGCGAGCTGGCGTTTGAACTACCGGCTTCTGCTTTGTAGCCATAACATCCTTTTTCCAGATTGGGCCTCTGATACTCCAGGGAGCAGATGACTCCGGGGGCTCTTCGTCAGCAAACCTGTCTGCTAAAAGATCTTGCATTGCCGGCACATGAATGCGATGCTTTGGTTTCACGGCTTTCGCGTCTTTCTCATCCTCGTCGTCAAAGTTTTCAGATCCAGATCCTGTAGATGTCCGTTTTCGTGAATTGCGCTTCGGTTTGGTGACACTTCTTCCTATGGTATCATCCGAGTCACCAAGCAGACTCTCATCGTCTTTGATCTGAGCCGTTTTCGAGACTCGTGGCTTTCGCTTGGGTTTTGTTGCAGCGACCGGAGGACCAAACGCGTCTTCTTCACCATCAACGATAGAATCTTCGTCCGTGATCTTCTTCTTTGTGTTCGTTTTCTTGCTTACAGCTGCCTTGCGAGTAGTCGGTTGCTTCTTGGTCTTGGCCGCCGGTGTTACAGTCGTTCTACGTCGCTTTGCAGGTCGAGGAGACGAATCAAACTCGTCATCTTGAATCTCATCATGACCTGCCCTCGCTCCTCCATCAACATCATCCTCGGAATCCATAGTCGAGTTGGATCATAAAGTTTCGAAACCCGCCACTTCGGTGGTCGAAAGGCACGCGCCGGGGAAGACGCGTCGAGGCAACGGGCTTCGGCTCGAGCTTCCCGCTTTGTCACATGCCATTTTTCACAATTCACCTTGACTTATGCATGCATTTTATGTTCAATTTCCTCAGAATATTGATGCTTTCATGCAATCATTGATTACTGTTTCTATCGACCAAGAGAACCAAGAATGCTACCTACCATAACAGCAGCCTCTCTCTCCCAGTTTCCTATTACCCTCTTCGAACCTGTCGAAGATGGCAATTGACTGCCTCGATGCACGCACTCTCTGACCGCATCTTTGACCTTGTCCTTGTTCGTCTTCAAGGTTCGAGCGCTGACACCTCCACGAGCGATAATCTCTTGTACTCTTGGCGCCAGAGAAGAGGCCAAAGAGCGCCAGAAATAAGATGGGAGAGAAGATGTGTCCAGTGCTGCAAGAAGAGGCCCTAAGAAAGTGGGCGGAGGTTCAAGGGGAGCAGGTGGAGTGCTGTCGGGAGCACTAGGCAGCAGGGGGTGGACCGGAGGTTTGGCCGTCGATAGTAGAGACTCCAATGCTACGATGTTCTGACATCTCGCGCTGATGTCAAGCAGTGTGCGATCAAGTGTCGGAAGAGTAGCCAAGGCACGAGCTAAGGCAGTGGCTGATGCCGTGAGGGATGTCTGCAAGTAAGACTGCAATGCCGTCACCAACACGGTCGGATTGAAAGTGGCTCCTCTAACAGTGGATGACTTTGGCGGCAAGCTCACCGGAGAAAGAAGATATAGCGTATGCAGAGCTGCCAAAGTCCTTGCTCTTGTGTCATCATGCTGTGCGAATACTGAGGCTGCACCTCCCGATGAACCGGCCAGTGTTGACATGCTGAACTCACGCACGCTCTGCTGAGACTTCGCGAGTAGACTCCTTTCAGACGGCTCGAGCAATTCAGTCCGTAGCGCTGTGATGGCATTCACGCGTGCGAGCAACCTCGCCTCAGCCACATCATCAGGCCCCAAGGTTTGTCGGAGCGACAAGACTGTCCTGGCCGCAGGCGCAAGAGAACGGTAGCCCTCGCGCGGCTTATCTGTGTCGACCATGTTCCCTTCGAGAGTGCGACCCAGTTGTAGGCATCTTGCGACGGCCCTCGCGAGTCGCAATGTGTTTGCAAGCCTGTCCGCAGCTAGACGAACTTGTTCGGCTTGTTCGTATCTTTCCACCACATCTTGATGCAATCTTGTGTATGCTTGTTGTAGTCCCTGGACCTGCGATTCGAGAGTGTCGAGAACATGTGTACTGGCTTTCGCGCGTGTTGACGTGTGCTTGATCAGAGGTAGCGCAGATGAGGTGGTGAGGGAGTCAATATGCGTATCGACCTCTTGTACGTCGAATAAGACCCGTGAGAGTGGTGTGGAGAGATCAATCGATGTGTCGTTTGCATCGTTGGTGGAAAGGACAAGAGTATTGGCGAATGACGGTGCGTGGAAGTCTGGTGATGCGAATGCTTCGTAATCGATGTAGGACGCTTCTGATTCTGCGGCTGCCATGTTGTTGTTGTCTCTCTTCTTTTCTGGTCTCCTTGAGCTCCGGGTGAATTGATGTTTTGGCTCCTGACGTGAGACGATGAAACACCGGAGAAGACGCGGGAAACCGAAGCCGAGCGGTATACATTTCCCATCTCTAGCACTGCCAAGAACTAATTCACAATACACCAACAACGAAGTTGTGATATCAATTCTATGATTTGCTACTACTTTTCTTGTTCGTGATCATTTTCATAGGGATTTATGCACAGCTATTCGTGTGCGAAGAATAACTAACGCCATTTGCTATGTCTCAATGTGCTCGACCAAACGATGACCCCAATCAATGCCTGATTTGTATCTTGCCTCTTACCTCCTCAGCTTCACTTTCTCTCGACACCGGCGACTCTAGTACCCTTCTTCTCGACAGTCTGTTTCAAAGCCGCGAGCACTCTCTTGCGCTGAGCAGCCCTGTCTTGATATCTTCTGACCTCCTCAAGGCTGATATCCGCCATCTTTCTGCGAGGTGTACCATCCAGCATCAAACTGCTGCGTCCAAACTCAGCGTCGCCATTGTCTCTGCGTAATGAGCCGCCGAATCTACCGAGCATGCCCGAGATACCGAGGGGAGTGGCACCGTTGGAAACAGCGTTCTTGCCTCGAGTTGCAGGTGGCGTACCGAACAGGTTACCACTAGTTGAACGCTCCAAAGGACGAACACTGCGCACGCTGCTACGGAGGAGATCCTCGTTACTGTCGGAGATGTTGAGATTGGCAATTCCGCCAGGCAAGCGACGGATCTGTGCCTCCAGCACATCAACATCGCCTGACTTTTGCTCAATCATGGCAGTCATCTTCATGATCGTGTTAGTTACGGCCTCGACAGTAGGTACACGCTGAGCAGCGGATCCTTGCGAAGGGGCAGCAGCGAGATCCGCACGAAGAACACTCAAAGCCTCTTCGGCGTCTTGCAGCAGCTTCTGCACCTTGGCCACACCTTCTCTGAGCTCGTTTTGCTGCATCTGGGCTTCGTTGTTGAGTGGCGAGGCACGATGAGTCGCACGTTGTTGAGGATCAGCACGAGCACCAATCTGCTTTCTCATCTCCACTGTTCTTGTACGCAGCCTTGTAGCATCTTTTTGCAAATCGGCCAGTTCCTCAAGCTTCTGTGGAACACTGTCCACCTTTCCAGCCTCGAGATCGTCCCCAATCTCTTTTTGAACTACACCGAGATCGTTGATCTCAACAAGGCACCACTCTTCCGCCTGTTCAAGATCACTGCGTTCGCGACCAGCTTGTTTGTATTGAGTTTCGTGGCCCTTGACGAAAGACTCGAGCGTGCGTGCATTCAGACCAAGAGTGTCAATCATGCTGTTGATATCGCGGTAGACTTTCTCGATCTGACCTGCGATGCCAAGCTTGTTGACGCGACCGGCATAATCTTGGTGGGCGACAAAGGGCTCCAGATCCATCGAGGGTTCGACTTCCGAAGCGAGTAGCTCACGGACGCGTACATCTTCCTCGTCGCTGAGCTCTCCAGCATCAGGGACTTGGGGCGACTCGGACCGCTGTGTAGATGAAGGTCGAGAGTGTGAGCGCGAGTGTCCCTTCATCGAGGGAACAGTGATAGGTTTTGAGTGTTGTTTCGATGCTGGAAGACCGGCTGGGGTGTGGGACGAAGGTCTGATGGGAGATGGCGAGCGAGGCGACTCCTGTGTCTTCGAGGGAGGCGCGAAGAAGGGACCCTTTGGCAAGCCTGCGGGAGTAGTAGAGGGAATTGGCGATTTTGGTCCCAGCAATTTGCCTGCGTCGCCAGTTGAGTGGGAAAGGGAAGGGAAGCTGAGGCGAGAGCCAAAGGGGGTCTTCGAGGCTTTCTCCACATCAACCGCTTCTCCTTCGTCTTCGTCTTCGCTCTCTTCATCGTCCTCGTCTTCGTCGTCCTCATCGTACTCTTCTTCTCCTGATCCGCCTTCTTCCTCTTCGCCTCCAGATTCTTCGCCAGAGTCTTGCACCCAGGAACCATCCTCCTCTTCCTCGTCGTCACTTGCTGGCAATTGCGCAGCCTCGTCGCCAAGGTCAACCGGAGGACTCCCTGCGATTGGCGGTACATCCTCTTCGGTCGACTGTTGAGGCTTTGAAGATGTGAAGTCTGGGGGCAAGGGAGCTTCCTCGGGCTCCGAGTCAGACTCTTCCTCCTCTTCAGAGGAAAGGTCCTCCAACTTCGGCGATTCTGTTCCGGCCTCCTTTTTGATGCCCGCCTTGGTGGTTTTGGCTACATCGGCAAACATGCTTTGGAACTTGGATCCAAAGGGAGAGGCATCGTCTTTCTGAGGGGTGGATTTAGCTGCCAGTGAGTCGTCTTTTGCACTTCCATCTGCTTGGAAGGTGGAGCCAAGCTTGAAGCCGCCCATTGTAGGCAATTTTGACGGCTTATCAGATGAAGAGTCCCTAAGAGGAGAAGCAGGTTTTCCAGAGGGCTTACCAAACTGGAATCCTGTCTGCTTCGAGGGCTGTCCGAAGACTGATGCAGGAGATTTAGAGCTGTCGGTGGATTTCCCGAACAAGCCTGAGGTCTGAGGTTTGTCAGATGTCTGTCCAAAGAGTGATGAAGGCTTTGGCTTGTCGGGTGTTTGGCCCGAAACAGAGGACTGTGGCTTTGCAGATGTCTGTCCGAAAACAGATGTTTGTGGCTTGGGTGCTTCAATTGCTGGTGAGGACTCTTTCTTTGCAGGCTCCTCTTTGGCGGGCTCCTGTTTGGCAGGTCCCTCTGTTGGTTTCTCGTCAGTCTCGTCCTCCATAGCCTCCTCCTTTGGCTCTTCTGCAGGTTGTGCAGGAGTTGCAGCGGGTGCACTAGGCTTGCCGAAACTGGACGACAGGGGTGAAGGCTTGTTGCTAGCAGGAAACGAGGTACTGTTCCCAGCAAAAGGAGAGGGTGATTTGTTCTGGTTGTTGCCAAAAGCAGCAAAGGGAGAGGGGGCGGCTTTGCCCTCGTCCTTTTTGCCGACAAGTGCAGAAAATGGAGAAGCAGGAGCCTTGTTTTCATCCTTGGCTGTTGCAGTAAACTTAGACGATCCAGATCCAGTCTCACCGAGTCCTGAAGACTTGCCGAAAGCAGGCTGAGAAGTCGCTGAGGGGGATGCCCAAGCTGGTGTCTTGTTTCCCAGTCCACTAGGCGACCCGAAGGCTGTGTTACCGCTGGCACTGGTCAAGCCCGCTCCAAAGATTTGCCCCTTTGGCGGAGTGGCGATGGAAGCCTGACTTGCTGGTTGGCCCCATGGTGATTTGCTTCCGAGGGCACTGGCAGCCCCAGCGCCGGGGAGACTGGGAGAGCCAAAGGCCGACTTGCCGAATGCTGGCGTGGAGGCTTGTCCAAATGCTGGCTTGGAAGCTTGTCCAAATGCTGGCGTGGATGCTTGTCCGAAGGCGGGTGTGGATGGCTTTCCAAACGCAGGTGTCGACGCTTGTCCGAAGGCGGGGGTAGACGGCTTTCCAAAGGCAGGAGTGGACGCCTGTCCGAAAGATGGTTGAGCTGGTTGACCAAAAGAAGACTTACCAAAGGCTGCGAAACCTGTAGCAGCTGGGGCGCTCGAAGTCGGAATCGAAGTTGCAGGTTGTGTGGTGCTCGGTGTTGCGTTTTGCGCAGAGGCAATGGATGTGAGGCCAGGGTAGGAAGTTCCTTGACGGATAGAGTCGTTGTATATGAACCACCAGGCTGAAAGGACGCCCTCGTTGTTCAGGATCATGAGCGCCGGTACAGGACCTGGAGACTCTCTAACCTCCTTGTCAGAAGTAATAGGCTCCAGGACTGGATCTGTCGAAGAGAGGTCGAGGGCCATTCCGACAGGCGCCGTCTCAGACATGCCATCCATGACGCTCATAGGTAGAGTGGCACGAGAAGCATCCGCATCCATGTTTGTGACGGTGTAAACGTTGTAGACTGCATCCTTTGCCAAAGGAGCTGAAGAATTGGTGATGATACCGGCTTCAGTGCCGGCAGAGGAGGACAGAATCAGTACGTCCTCCAAGTGGGGAGGGAACTTTCTCAGTCTGGAAATGAGGAAGTGTGCAGGAAATCGCTTGGTGTCAAAGCCAGGTATGCATGGGTCTCCAACAATTAGTTGCGAGGTGAAAGAGCCAGACGACTTCTCTCTGTGTAGCATGTGGTAAGTTGACGAGGCTGCCTCATCTTCGGAGTTGGGGGTATGTATGACCAGGAAATCGTCGTTCGCGATCCAGACAATGCTCGACATGGGAGTTGGTTGTTCAAGCTGGGGCGGTCTCGGGATCTGAGCCTTGACATTTCCTTGAGGGTCGTATTGCTCGGCGCTTCCATCTTCTAGACCGACAACAAGTTGCTTGCCTCTGACACTCCAGGAAACGCATCTAACGCCCTCGCGAAACACGGCACCATTGGATGTGTTTACCAGCTGACGTTGCTTGAAGTCGGCAATCATCAGTTTGCCATCGGTGAGGACAACAGCGAAAAGATGAGCGTTCTCGGGACTTGGGTTGGGCTCAAGCGCGCGAACTGAGATTCCATTTGTAGAGATTTGAAAGGCCGACTCTTTGTTTCCCTGAAGCAGTGCCTGAACATCGTATACGGCGAGACCACCTCCTTCCTGAGCAGCAATAGCCAGTGAACTCTCATCGGCAGAGAAGGCGACGTGCGAGACTTGTGGGACTGGTAGGGAGAGCTGCGGGGTGATGTCCTTGATCTTGTTGGCGCTGGTGTCGACTTCCCAGTATGCCTTTTGCACTGTTTCGGTTGACACGAGTATGACGGATTCGGAGGTAGCGGCAGCGAGGAGTCCTTTGCCAGAGGCAATGGACAAGAGCGAAGACCAGGCTGGAGGTTGTCTGTCTGCTGGCCATGCTTGTGACAGGCGTACTTTTGTTTCTTTGCCGGCGTCCATAAAACCGACAGAGTCCTGGTAGATTTCCTGGGCCTCAGCCACGGCGCTCACCTGAGGACCCACATTCTGGAATCCCCATGACATGATGGCAATGTGTAGGTGGGAGCTCTAGCCTGAATGAAGATATGCGCGCGCAATGCGCATAAGGTACGGATGCTTTCGATGTTCCGCTCCTTCAAACAATTATGTCAATATTGAGCAGTAGCCAGATGTCCAAGCTAAGTGAAGCCGGTTGTCAGTTGACGATGTGTGGTTGAGAAGGTGCGATTATGCAACAAACAAAAGTTATTGTCCATCAACTAGAGCTTTGTTGCTTCACTTCACGCGCGCGCATATCACTCACGCTAGCTGATTCAGTTAGTCTTGGCGTTGGTGTTATATGACTCAATCCAGTTCGGCAAAAACTTGCATGTGATACGATACATCCAGTGTCAAAATGGTCAAAAATGTGTGACACTCTTCATGTGTTATCGAACCTTCGTTGGCATCTCTATCTGTCTGGTATCTCTGGGTCCGGCCGACACAATCTCCATTTTGACCTGCTATAATATGCCTGAGAACGCCTTTTCCCATGCTCCATGTCTCATTATTTGCATCGCTTCTCGATGATGCTAGAGCCGTGCTCTTCGTACTCCTTCTTGGAGATCCACATCTGTTTGGGTCAACGTGTATTCTTTTCAAAGCTTTTATGCATTCGAAGCTTACCTGGTGGAAGGTGCCCAGACTTGCAAGAATGCTGCCACCGACCCAGGATCCATACTTTCTATCCGTCACGAGGTTGCTTGCATTCACCCTCACGCGAGGGTTAGGGTACAGTGCGGAGAGTTCACTGTGAAGACGTTCTGCGAGCTTATCGAGCAGACTGCCACCTCCAGTAAGGACAATGTTGTTCAGTAGCAAAGGCCTGACCTCAACATCTACAGCAGTCAAAGCAGCTTGGACCATCTGTGTTATCGTGTGCTTCTGATCAGGTGCGGGGTGGTTATCGTCCTGTTTCCTGGTCAGTCATATCCTCCAATCAGTGTTATCCATGGACGGAACATACGGTCAGTGCCGCCTTTGCGTCGAACAAGCCCTCAGCGACTCTGAAGCGCTCAATACCAAACACCTGGTTCCAGCCGTCTGGCATCTCGAATGGTCGCGAAGGCAAGTCCTTGACTGCATTAATGTTAGGGTGGTTGCCCACACCGTCCGCCTGGTCAAGCTTGCCAGGACCTTGCCAGACCTGAACCATGCTCTCCTTGAAAGAGGTGAAGATGCGCTCTTCCTCGTTCTTTCTGAAAGAGTCTGTCGGCGGAATGTCGAATTTCATGTATTCAGCATTGGATGGTTGGCCGGCATCGACGGGAGACTTGGACTTGACCATGTAATGGGGCACCAGAGGAGCCACAGGGTCCATTTTCGAAAACTGCAAGCGCAATTGTTGTGAAACAAAGTTACCACCCAGCGATGATTTCTGAATGCCTATGAGATGTTAGCAATGGTCTTGGATTATGAAAAGCGTGGCAAAGCAAATAGATGCGCTGCTGTTAGTACAAAGCCTTGTCACAGACATTTTCGTCAAGGACCAACTTGTGGCTATGTTGACCACCGTGAGATGATTGAGACATTGCATCGTTGAAGCCTTGAGGGTGCAATGCGCAAGGGAAAGAGAGGCCTACCTTTCTTCAAAACAAAGCCATCGTGCACGGGAGTGACGGAAGTTGTGCTTGCACCAACATCGATGACTAGAGCATTAGGCTTCCCTGCGGCAAATCTGCAAGACGGTCAGCCAAGTACACTGTCCCTAGACGAGACTTGGACCTACGCAGCCAGTACGCCGGTCTTGCCTAGCCAGAAGGCCGGAGCACCCCAATCCTCAAGCGCAATCTCGATGCACTTTGCGCGGTTCTTCGCAGGGTTCCAGGCAGGCTCTGACATGAGCAATGGGTGTTCGCTCATGGGTTTCTCTTGCTCCTCAATTCCCTCCATGGCAACATCACCGTCACCGTCTGCAGGCTTGTCTCCATCTTCCGTGTCATCATTGAGGCCATTCTTTGCAGCGGGAGTTGGTCGGGCGCCGGTCAATCGCGAAGTGATGCTGTATTCCCATAGCCTCGAAGCAGCGTCCCAGTCTTCTACAATGCCGTCCGAGTCGTATGGGCTACGGATTTCCATGTTCGGGAGAGGGTTGTGGATGGCATTTTCGCCAAAGAGGTATCGTGATTGGGAGTCGGCATCGGCGGCAGCGATAGAACCGTAGAAGGATGGAATCACAGACTTGGGAGTGTCTTCTCCAGCAAAGCCGGCGCGAGTGGTGAAGGAACCGGGATCGAGGACCAGCGCATTGATCTCATCTGCGGCGCGTCAATGGGTGTCCAAAAGGTCGCCTTGATGCGGGAAGAGGCATCGTACCTCCAGCGTATTCCTGCGGTGCAGGTGCGTTGTATGAGTTCATTTTGAGAGTCTCGAGTTTTGTGTAATGCAAGCTAGAACAGTTGCGACAAGCTCATCGAGACCACTCCACAAACACGCGCCGCGCCATCTCTCGGCAGACGCCGCCGCGTCTCTAACACATATACCACCAACCCACCCCTGAACTTTTTGAACCTCTTCCCATTTCTGAACCTGATCTAGAAAGTCGGTGTACGTCCTGGAACCAAGCGTCATAGAGGAATATTGAAGTTTTGGTTGTCTTTGCTCAAATCCATGGGTTCCGCTGCAAAATGTCGTGGCTCTCATTCATAAAGAAGCTATACTCTCTCGATACTTTGGACACCCGTTTCACCACATCGACCAAGACTCCTCACAAACTCACACCCGAAGATTCCATTGCAGACTCGAAGTTACCAGCACAGCAAATATTGCAACCAGGAAAGGAACAATCATTGCCTGGAACTCAGCCATCAAAATGGAACACTCCAGAGTTCTACTTTTACTATCTATGCTTCCTTACCATTCCGGTGTTTATGGTCAAAGCTGTCTATGATGTTTCTCAAGGTTGGTTCGCATACTACCATAAGTGGTCTACTTGCTGATCGCGATTCATAGAGTCCCACCCTAATTATCCTCGTTATTCTCACCTGCTGTCAGACGGTTGGATCCCTGGTCGTAAAGTCGTATGTACTCTTGCTGTCTAGAAAGACAAGACTTTATCTAACTCACTCCAGGACAACTCCGACTCTCAATATGCTGGCTTCCGTGACAACATTCCGTACATGACGCTTCTCTTGATCTTGCATCCATTGCTCCGCAAGGCTTACAACTCTTTCTGGCGCATTGACTCATACACCAAGCCTGTTCCTTCAAGCAGTAGGACCCCCGGACTAACCCAAGGACTCTCTCCCTCGGCCGCTGCAGATGCCAGAATGGAGCACAGAATCTCTTTCGATGTCTATTTTGCTATCATCTTCATCTTCGCCCTGCATGGATTCTCAGCGTTGAAGGTTCTTCTCATTCTGTACACCAATTACAAACTGGCTACTCAGCTTCCGAAAGCTTACGTACCTGCAGCGACATGGATCTTCAATGTCAGTATCTTGTTCGCGAACGAGCTGTGCCATGGCTACCCTATGGCCGAGGTTGCTGCTTTTGTCCTACCATCCCAGACCAGTGCCTCTGAGAAGGCCAATCAGACACCCGGCTGGGCTGGCTGGATCGATAGCTATGGCGGCATTTTGCCAAGATGGGAGATTCTCTTTAACATCACAGTGCTTCGCTTGATCAGCTTCAATCTTGATTACTACTGGAGTTTGAGCGCATCTTCATCGCTCGAGGTATGCTGGAGAATCATTTATCATCTATTTGACGTAGAAGCATAGACTGACTGCCTGAAGAAGAAACAGCTCGATCCTTCAAATCTCTCGGAGCGTGACAGAGTTTCTATGCCTTCTAAGCCGGTGGACTTTAGCTTCCGCAACTACCTCGCATATGCTTTGTACTCACCTCTGTACCTAGCTGGACCCATTCTGACCTTCAACGACTACATCTCGCAGTCACGCTACCCACTTGCCTCCATCACTACCAAGCGCACTTTGATGTACGGACTGCGTTTCCTCATCTGCGTGCTTACCATGGAGTTCTGTCTTCACTTCCTGTACGCAGTAGCTATTAGCAAGGCCCAGCCGGCCTGGGAAGTGTATTCACCTATGCAACTCAGTATGCTCGGCTACTTCAACCTCCACATTATCTGGCTGAAGCTGCTGATTCCCTGGCGCTTCTTCCGACTGTGGTCACTCGCAGACGGTATTGATCCTCCTGAGAACATGGTCCGCTGCATGAGTGACAACTATTCTGCACTTGCCTTCTGGCGCGGCTGGCACAGGAGTTTCAACCGCTGGATCGTCAGGTACATTTACATCCCTATCGGTGGCAGTGGACAAGGCAAGGTCCGCGCTATCGGCAATTTCCTGGCTGTCTTTACTTTTGTCGCACTTTGGCACGATATCAACCTCAAGCTGCTCATTTGGGGCTGGTTGATTACGTTGTTCGTCTTGCCAGAGGTCCTTTGCACTCTTCTTTTCCCTGCCAAGAAGTGGAAGGACAGTCCGGATGTCTATCGCTGGATCTGTGGTGTTGGTGCCACTGGCAACATTCTCATGATGATGGCTGCCAATCTGGTTGGTTTTGCCATCGGTGTGGATGGCTTGAAAGCGATGGTCGGCAACATTGTTGGAAGCCTTGGTGGTTGGGCGTTCTTGCTCGGAGCTTGCGGCACGTTGTTCGTGGGTGCTCAAGTCATGTTTGAGGTCCGCGAGAGTGAGAAGAGAAAGGGCATTAACATGAAGTGCTAAGCTCATCTTATAGCACATGTATATTACAGTACCCAAAAGTCGTCGAGAACCAAGTTCCTTATGTTGTTTCGCAAGATGGCCACGCTCCGAAAACAATGTTCATGTCAAACATAATGTTGCCCATAACTTCGTGGTCGGTGCAGACGTGTGAACAAACATTTGACGAAGCTCAAAAATCCATCCTGCAACGAACCCGATAAACAAGATGTGTCAAAATCGGAGAGTTGTAATATTCGCAGCTTGACAAATGTTCATCATTTAACTAAATGACGCTGTTATAGATGTGACGAGCGTATATTGATGGTTCTGTTTGAGCCAGAGGTGTCAGTCACAAGGCAGTTCGCGGTTGCCTCAGTAAAGGTAACGTCGGGATCTCTCACTGAATAGCACACGGTCCTGGATTCCACTTGCATGGCGACGGCTGACAAGGCTGGTCGTTCTTGACGTGGGAATTTGAGTTCACAACACCTGAGTCGTTGCAGTCTTTCCAGCGCTTGACAGACATTACGGTCCTTTGTGCTCATACATATAAATTACTTATCCCCATTGATGGCGAGCCTATAAGTATAGTGTGAGTATATTCCACTTGATATCCACCTATTTGGGGAACAGCTGACTTCCGATGGACATGTCTCCATAGCGTTGGAGAGATGGCTTCATGGATGGTCGTCATCTACATGGGTCGCAGAGATGACTAAACACAACATGGCTTGCACCAAGGGTTTGATGAAGATGACTTGATTGTTGACAATTTGGACGAGGAAATTGATGTTGATGGTCTAACTTGTGGTCTGATTCGGGACAGGAGTACGGAAGGTGTTAGTAAGTAGTAAGTCGGTCTTGCCGAGCACCGAGGCTTCTCCACAAAACGAGGTTGCCGAGGTGCTGGCCATCAGTTTAGCTACGAGTGCTCGTAACTATTTACATGTGCCTGTCTGCCTTTTGTTTCTCCCAGAAGATCATCCAGACTCAGCATACCATCTGATATCACACGCTCACAAACATGGCCACCGAAAGACTAAGCTCAGTGCTCCGCCACATCACTCCTGGCAAGAGTCCCCTCGACACCATGTAAGAGCGACCCTTTGCCCCACCAAGAGTACCCCGTGGAGAAGACTGACCGTCTTTCGCCAACAGCACACAGAAGAACCCCGACGACATTGTCATTACTCTGGCCATCCGCACACCCCTCACCAAGGCTGGCAAGGGTGGCTTCAAGGACACTCATCTCGATGGTCTCGTCTTCAAGCTGCTCGAGCAGGTCGTGCAAGTAAGCCGCCCCCGAATGTACCCCTCTCACGAAAAGACAGGAGCTGACAGCGATGCAGAAATCAAGAATCGACCCTCAGATGGTAGAGGACATCTGCCTGGGCAATGTATCCGATGCCAAAGCCGCCTACTACGTCCGCGCCGCCTGCCTCGCTGCCGGCTTCCCCAACACCACCGCCGCATACTCGACCAACCGCTTCTGCAGCTCCGGTCTCAAGGCCACACAAGACATTGCCAACCAGATCATGGCCGGTGCTATCGAGATCGGTGTCGCCATCGGTGCCGAGTCCATGACCGACGGTGGTGACCGTCTTACCCGCCCCTTCGTCGACGACATCGTCAACGCCAACCAAGACGCCGCAGACTGCTTGCAACCCATGGGTCAGACCTCCGAGAACGTCGGCAAGGACTTCAACATCTCGCGTCAAGAGCAGGACAAGTACGCTGCTGAATCATACCGCCGTGCCGAGGTCGCCCAAAAGGCCGGCTGGTTCGACGACGAAATCACTCCCATCACCGTCAAGGTCAAGGACCCCAAGACTGGCGAGGTCAAGGACGTCAAGTTGACCAGAGATGAGGGTCCCCGCTACGGCACCACCGCCGAAGCCCTCGGCAAGATTCGCCCTGCTTTCCCCGACTACGGCGACCGCAGCACCGGCGGAAACAGCTCTCAAGTCACTGACGGTGCCGCCGCCGTCCTCCTCATGAAGCGTTCAAAGGCCCTCGAACTTGGTCAACCCATCGTAGCCAAGTTTGTCGGTGCCACCGTCGCCGGTCTCGCCCCTAGAATCATGGGTATTGGTCCTTCAATCGCCATACCCAAGCTTCTCTCCAAGTACCAACTCTCCCTCGACGACATTGACGTTATCGAACTCAACGAGGCTTTCGCATCCATGGCCGTATACTGCCGTGACACACTCAAGATTGACTGGAGCAAGATGAACATCCGTGGTGGTGCCATCGCCCTTGGACATCCTCTCGGTGCCACAGGTGCGAGACAAATCGTTACCGGTCTCAGTGAGTGCAGGAGGCAGAAGAAGAAGATTTTGCTCACGAGTATGTGTATCGGTACCGGTATGGGCATGGCTGGCTTGTTCGTCAACGAGCAGCTGTAAATATTTGTTCTCTTTTCTTAGGATTTTCATGAAAGCGTATATGATTTTACTTCTTCCAATCTTGTGATCATCTGCCTTCAATCATCTGAATGGATGTGATGGATCGGTGTCACTACGAGAGCCACCTCTAGCACGCGGCAGACATGAAATTCGGGTCCATAAACGTTGACTCAAATTCCTTGATCACTCCAAAACCCCGTCCCCCAACGGAGTAGAAGTCAGAAAATGTCCCGTAGACTCCCACAGAGTGTGGCTGTTGATATCGAATTCAACACTTCGACGCAGACCCGTGAAACACAAGTGCACAAGACATGTACTTTCTGAAGCCCTGGTATCGTCTGTTTACATCTGAACCTTCATCACTATTCCTCAACGATACACTATAGATTTTACGAGAAACACAAGAGAATACTCAGATTCGTGACGCTTCCGCTTGACCCGATTGCTCAGAGACTTTCTCGTTTCGTTGGAGGAAAAGGGTGCGGAAGATGGTTTCATGTATCTTCTCAACACGTAGATAGACATTTTGGCGAGGAAGGAAGGGGGATGTGGTATGAGGAGTGAGAGAAAAACGGAGGACATCAGTGTACAAACGCAACGGGGGTCACGATAAAAGGTGGAAAAAAGAATATGAAGGGGAAAATTATCGATTGTGTTTTGTGTTAATTGACTGTTACTCGCTCTACTGAATTGCATAATTTTTCCGAACTCTTGTTTGTCTCTTGTCTCTTGTCTCTTGTCCTCATCCGCTTGGCATTACCAAACTCTTTGGCGGTTTGATTGATCAGACAATCCCTTGTGCTGCTGTTCCCCCCATCCCCTGTTACTATCTTGCAGTGATACAATCCTTCGGTTACAGTTCGCAATCAGACAGTCTCTTCCTTGATGCTCTTTCCAGCATCTGGCTTCTCTTCTTCGGTCGTGGCGATCTGACCCTTGGTCTGCTCGTCAACCTTCTCCTGACTTTGATCACAAGGCATGAGTTGACCGTCGAGGTGAGTGGAGTGGTGCTGTTGAGGTTCGGTGAGTTGGTTGACGGCCGGCTGAGGAACCTGCTGAGAAACTTGCTGAGGAGCTTCCTGAGCATGGTCTTGAGCTTGAGGAGCAGATTTCTGTTGAGGGAGTTGCTGTTGGTCAGGAAGCCATGGACCGAACTTCTGAGGCGAAGGTAGCGGACGTGGTGCATGTGGACGAGGTGCAAGCTGTTGGAGACCCAACTGCTGAGGGCTAGGTTGCTGAGGGCCAGATCGCTGGGGGTTGACTTGCTGAACAACAAGCTGTTGTCCAGCAAAGGTTTGAGGTTGGACGAAGCGCTGTTGAACACCAGATTGTTGGCCACCAGAGGCCTGGCGTTGGAGATTGGGTTGTTGACCTGTAGAGACCTGATGTGGGGCAAACTGTTGGCCGCCAGAGACTTGACGTTGGGGGCCGAGTTGTTGACCTGCAGAGACCTGGCGTTGGGCAGTCTGCTGAGGTTGCGGACCTCCAAGCTGCTGGACCTGGCTGGGGTGCTGAACGCTCATCTGCTGCATAGGACGAGAAGCAAATTGCAGGGCTCCCTGCTGCTGCAAGCCAGGTTGGTGTCCACCAGAGACTTGACGCTGGACTGGCTGCTGATACTGTTGACCGCCGACCTGCTGACCTTGGCCAGCTTGCTGAACACCCATCGGGTGCATTGGGTGAGGAGCAAACTGCTGGCAGGCCTGTTGCTGAGGATAAGGCTGTTGACCACCCTGACCTAGTCCGGGCCGAGAAGTAAGCATCAAGTGACCATGAACATATCCTCCAACTAATTGTTGCATCATCTGAGGTGAAAGTTGTTGCTGTAACTGCTGCTGTGCCAACCAATGAGCATGCTGGACACTGCCGATATAGCCCTGACCATGTGCATTTGAGATCCAACGGCGTGTTTGCAGCTGTCTAATGAACTCGATCTCGGTAGTGTACATGTTGATGAGAAGTAGCTCGCTGGCGTTGTGATTGGTGAGTAGATCTTGCGTCAAGTGGCGGATGCGAAGGAGCTCAGGCGGCATGTCATGATGCTGTTCAGGGAATGCAGAGTTTCTGCGGTAGAAGTCCTGGTCGGACGTACTCAATTGAAGAGGAGGAGGAATGACGTTCACAAGACGGCTATGAAGTTGACTGGGCATCTGTCTGGGCTGAGCGTTGATGGGAGGTCCTATGTTGTTGCGTCCCTGGGGCTGAGGTGGGCCATTGCTGGGCATCTGTTGAGGATTGCCGAGAGGTCTTTGAGCATTCATACTTGCTTGTACCTCTGCAGCGTTCCTGGCAACAACAAACGCACGTTGTTGTTCAGAAAGTCTGAGAACGTCAGTCATTGGTCTTTCGCATTGCTTGTCGTTTAGTTTACTCACACACTGTTGACCAGGGGACCATTTGTCACCGAACCAGCCTGAACCATGCCCTGTCGGACTTCAGGAGCCCGGGGCGGAGGTCCAGAGACCATTCTCCTGGTAACTGGAGGTGGAGGTTCAGCCGATGTCTCCTGTCTGGCACGCTTAGGTGAAGATGGACCTGCTTTGGGTCCGATCGGCTTGAAAGAAGCTGCATGAGTGCTCAATGGAACCTTCCTGGGCATAGCGACAGCCTTAGCACGGAGTCGAAGAGGAGCTGGTGCAGACTTGGTATCCTTCTTGTCAGCGTTCACGAAGGGGTCCGAAGGTGCCCTCGAATGGACCATCAGGGGCTTGAGCTTCTTAGAGCCTTCTTCACTACTCTCATCCGATGTAGCCTTGACTTCCTCTTCAGAAGACTCGGCTTCGTCAGAATCCTCATCACTGTCGTCACTGTCGTCTTGCTCGACCTCTGCATGGTTGCGTTTCTTGGGGTTGATGGCCATATGGCTAGATATAGTCAGAAGAGGTAGTAGTGGATTGTGCTGGAAGAATTGTACTCACGGCATCGATCGAGGGCTCACTCTGACATCCAGTCCTTCGGAGCCAGTGTGTACGACTCTAACATGGTGACGAAGTTCCCATTGCAGCGTGTGAGCCTTCTTAGCATCTTCTCCCTCACAATACCCGCAAAAGATCTCGCATTTGCAGAGGGTGAGTGTGCCGGCCTTTGGCCAGCGATGGTTGTGGCTCTCGTCTCTACAAGGCATATCGTCAGTTGCGTGTCGTGGTTCGAGTAATCGTTGAGGTTGAAAAGAGATGGTTGTTGAAGTTGGGAATTTGAAAAGTCTTCACCAGATTTATATGTGATAGTCGACACTGCGTGAAAGTGAGATCTCGGACCGTCGACCAGCTTATTCCGGAAGGCATCGAGGAGACTTGTGATAGTCTCTCACTTCGAATGGGCCATGGTATGGGCCGGTCTAGTCCAGCTCGAGGAATCATGTATCAAAGGAATTCCTCCCCATCTCGGTTAATACATTGTATGCAATTGTGCAGCCAACCCTATCGAATGATATTTCGTTCTACTACCACTGTTCACTATTTCTCCCGTCGATCGAAGACTGACTTCGGCATGGATTCGACTCTCACATGACGGCCACGATAGATCACGCTCTGGCCTCGGCGAGCGGATATGTTCATGTTGAAGTGTCTTGCGTAGAGACTAGCAAAGAGCTTGCAACAGGCAAGACAGTCGAGCTCGACACTGAACGTGATCCACTACCAATGATTAACTTTGACAACAAGCGTGAAGACAGAGTCAAGCTTTGGAAGTTTACCTGCCGTTGGATCGACCACATGGTCAGTCATTGTTGTGGCCCCGAAGTCGAGAGGACTGATCTTGCCCTTCAGCTAGCGATCACGACATCTGATGGAATCTGATATGAGCAGACATTGCGAAAGGTGGTAGTGACATGCCACAGATGCCACACGTCTCGGCCTCTTCCTCTCCATCCTCGTCCACCCAGCCGCTGTTCTTATTGTCAACGGCTGTGTAGCCGGCGAAAGACTGCTCATCGGTGATGGTCTGCTGCCCCCGTGGTTTGACCTTCAAAGTTGCTTCTGGCGAAGGCTCCGTCTCCTCCTGATCGTAGACGCGGAATTCTTTATGGACACTCTCTTGACGTTTGAACATACTGCCGATGTCTCGACCATTCGCAGTTCTGCTTTCGCCGCCTGTTTCGGCCATATTCGTTACAGCAACATTGACTAGACTCAGGTTCCAGCCTGCCTTCTCGGGATGAAGTTTCCGGAACATTCCTATCACCGTTTCGTGGACGAGCTTTTCAGCAATGGAATTGACGGAGTCTGTCAAAGAGAAGACGAAACTGGGAAGAGGTGCCGAATGGGAGATGCGCTTAAAGCTTCGTGAGCGAGTGCCGTCGGGGTTCAGAGGAAGACGAGGTCTGGTGGACAGACGGATCGTCTTGGGATGCGCAAGCCATCTACCCAATGGCCTAGCTTTCGTATTCTCTTGCTGTATCGCCAGCTCTCCGTTGACTTTTGCAGGGATGTCTGTGGCTTTGTCAGACCGAGCAGACTGATCCGGATCATCATCGTCTTCGGTGACAAGGTCGATGCGCATACGCTCAATGAGACTGCAGCCTAGCATCTTGAGCTCTTTCAACACTTCCGGTAGAGTATCAAGGCGAATGTAGCTATCCTCAATGCTAATTTGACTGGGTACAGCTTTCGCGAAGTTCACCTCTGTGTCATCGATGCCATGTAAGAGCAACCATATCTTGATGCCAATGCCGTGAGGAGAGCCAGGACCGGACAGAAGTTTCTCTATTGCCTCTGCACTCATGGTTGGAGCAAGACGGAAATCCTTCACGGTGACCTTATCCTTCGTCTCTCCATAGATGAGGCCTTTCTCAAAGTCTGGTTCATGCTGTAGAACGTGCTGACGCAACTTTTGAGCAAGCTTAGAACCGATACCAGGGATCTTGCCAATCTCGTAGTCATCGATGAATGCTTCAACGTTGCCTACCTGTTCATCTGCACAAACATATGGAGGTATGAGAGTTGTTTGGCTTCTTGGCTTGTGCATGTTGCCAACCAACTTGGAGAGTAGCTTTGATGTTGAGATGCCGACAGTCGATGTATAACCCGTTCGGTTTTCTAGCTCATTGCGAATGTGCGACGCGAGATGAGAACCGAGTTTTAGTCGCAGAGTTAGGGCATCATAGCCAGTGGACAGATGTTCAGGTAATGTAGGACCTGCGTAGCAGGTAGCATCGAAAGCAAATCCTTGGGTAGGATCGTCCTTGTCCAAGATGAAAAACGAATTGACCAAGTCATGCGGGTTCAACAAAGAAATGTTGTACCCAATCATATCAGTAACATCCAACCATACCTATTCGTCCATCAGTAAAGACTAGTATGATGACGGTACAAGTAATTACCTCATCAAAGCCGAGTCTCTCTGCTCTGTCATTCCAAGAAAAGCCACGGAGGAATCGATACAGCTTCTTGCTTGCATCTCGAAAACGACTAATGTCTTCTCCAAGCACAATGACGACGTCTGGGCAGACTTGTTTGGCCTCCTTGATGAGCTGAAGTTTGCGTAAACCCCTTCGACGTGCTTCGTAATTGCATGTTACGATGATCTGCTTTTGCTGTACAGCTAGTGGTTTGTCCTTTAGACTAGGATCCTCAGCTTCGAAAACAGAAGCATAAAAACAATCGTCTAGCAATGCAGCGTCAGCATTCTGCATGTCGTATTTTCCCACTTTATGCAGGAGGTACACCTACAGTCGAAATGCAGTATCACTCTGTCATCTTTTCGGGCGGGCAAAACTCGTTGTTTGGCAGGCAACATGGTTCCATCTCGCCTTCCTTACAGCATCATCAATATTTGTCACATGGAAACATGAAGGAAGCTTGTTCCATGCTTCGATCCTTCGACGCGGAGACACACTGCCAAGCCAGGGCTAACAACGCGTTCTTTCGGGAATTGATACCGAGCATTTCGTGTTTTCTTAACGACTGTGCAATGGAAGCAGTCATTAGGATGGTAACCATCAGAGGATGTGGAGGTGTTGAGATTACGGACAATCTCCAATAGAAGAACGAACGGATTTAAGTTTCCAGCGGACACTCTGCGATACCTTAACGGATATAGTTGTGCATCTTTACAGCTAGTTTCTCTTTGAGAGTACTCGAGTAGTTTCCGTGCGCTGCATAAGAATCACTGTGCGTTTGATAGCATATCTTTCGTCTCCCCCGCTCGCGGCTCCATCCCATCTTTTTCGACCGAGTCATCCGGAGACCGAACCAGTCTAGACTCTAGAACGAGCTGCGCGACCAGGTCGTCTTGTTATGTTACAGCTGTCTGTACAGGCGTTGAGCCGACAGTAAGCACTTAGGCATCGCAGACTGTGAGGGTGTGCAGGAACAAGCAGAGATCACCAACCAGGTAAATGCGCCGCTAATTTGCCAGTGCGTGTGATGCCCGTTTCTTTAAACTCTCGGGGCACTTCTATTAGCGCTTCCACGCCACGGTCGAGTGCCCGTTTCCTTGCGCGCAATACTTCTATGCGTCTGTTCCTCTCTCACTGATTACCCCAGTCCCGTCCCTTCTTTAACTCTGACCTCACCGTCATCAATCTAGTCATTCTTTCATCCTGTCGCTCTCTCTATCTTCCCAGGCTCCATGTACCTTACGTGCCGCATTGCTCGCTGATGACGTGACAGTCATGGCTGAGGCGCCCAACAAGTAGGATTCCGCGGCCAATAGTCCGCTAAAACTGCAGCTGAGACTCGTCAAAGAACAGAACATATTATGCAAAACTCCAACGATGCCATCGAAGTCGGGGCCAAACCTGCGGAACACAAGATGGAGCGGTAGGATCCAACGAGCCCTATTATACTAAACATCATTGCTGAGTCCGGTACAGCCGTATGTCTGCCTCCCTACGCGAACGGCGGGGCTCCGGATCAACGGGTTCGGAAGCAGATGCAGATGTTGTCCTTGACAGAGCACGAGCTGCTATTGAAGAAGAGCATTCCATGACATTATGGTCAGCCGTGAAATCATATCCGAAAGCCATAGGCTGGTCCGTCTTGGCTTCAACATGTATCGTTATGGAAGGTTATGACTTGGTGGTCAGTCTGAACTTTGGAAGACAAATGTCTCTGACCATTGATCTGACATTTCCCAGGTCATCTTTAGCTTCTTCGCCTTTCCAGCTTTCTCAAAAAAGTATGGCCATCTGACTGAAGACGGAAGTTATCAGGTCACTGCAGCCTGGCAGACAGGACTAACCAACGGCACTTGTATCGGTGAGATGATTGGTCTAGCCTTGACTGGTATATTCGCAGATAAATATGGTCAGCGTTGGACAATTATTGGCGCTTTGGGTCTGGTGGTGAGTACATATTGTCGTGCTTGAAGCTGACGTTGCTGATTTGACTCTAGACGTGCTTCATCTTCATCACTTTCTTCTCTCCAAACATCCGGATTCTTTTGGTCGGCCAGATCCTATGCGGCATTCCTTGGGGTGTCTTCCAAACGATCACCCCCTCATATGCTGCCGAGGTGGTTCCAACGGAGCTCAGACCATATCTCACTTGCTATGTGAACTTGTGTTGGGTGAGTAGCAAGGAAGTCAAGGTTTAAATTACGTTACTGACTTTAGACAGGTGATGGGCCAGATAATAGGCTCTGGAGTTCTTCGAGCATTGGTCGATCGAACGGACCAGTGGGGATACAGAATCCCCTACGCCTTGCAATGGATATGGCCAATCCCCCTCGCCGTCGCCATGTTCCTCGCACCTGAAAGTCCTTGGTGGTTAGTGCGACAAGGCCGCATCCAGGACGCAGAAACATCGGTGAATCGCTTGATGAGCAGGCAAGGGCAAGAGGCTTTCGACAGTCAGAAAGCAGTGGCAGCCATGATTCACACAAACGAGATGGAGAAACAAGTCACGCTGGGCACTTCATACCGGGACTGCTTTAGGGGCATTGAACTTCGCCGCACGGAGATTTGTTGCATGGTCTGGATGATACAAATTCTGTGTGGCGGAGGCATCATGGCATTCTCGTCGTACTTTTTCGAACGCGCTGGACTGAACACGGCATACTCTTTCGACCTCACAATGGCGCAATACGGTCTAGGCGCCGTAGGAGTCTTCATCGCTTGGGCACTGCTACCTTGGGTTGGAAGGCGCAAACTCTTCATCATAGGACAGGTCATGATGATGGTCCTTCTCCTCATTATTGGATTCATCGGCATCGCACCCAAGAACCAACCATCTTCGTGGGCGGTAGGTGCTCTCCTCCTGCTTTATGTGTTCGTCTACGACATCACGGTCGGACCGCTCACTTACTCATTTGTCTCTGAGATATCATCGACCAGGTTACGGCAGAAGACAATGGTCCTGGCACGTAATGCTTACCTTGTGGCCAATATCATTAACAACGTATTAACACCACACATGCTCAACCCAACAGCATGGAACTGGGGCCCAAAGACAGGACTGTTCTGGGCAGGTAGTTGTTTCCTAACAACAGTTTGGGCATACTACAGGCTCCCCGAGCCCAAGGGCCGAACATATGCAGAACTGGACGACTTGTTTGAGCGCAACATCCCAGCTCGGCAATTTGCTACCACAGTCGCAAATCCTTTCGACAATGGGCGGCGGCATGGATCACTGGATCAAGCATCGAGAAGGCAAGAGGAGCGAAAGGTGGAAAGTAATTGAGGCTAAGACCTCGGCTGTATATTTAATGACACCATTACGAATCTGGTATGAGCATACTATGGAATTTGGACAATCTCGATTCGCTGTAGCAAGTTGAACAGGTCTTGAAGAGCCGCATGGTTCGGTGTCCGAGGACCAATCTATCGTGTGAGTTCCTCGCAAGCATAACCCAATTGGGAAACGGGTTTCGCGTGGAAGGCGGAGGCAGACCCTGTATGACGATGAGTGGGGGAAACAGAGACAAAGGGTCGCGAGCAAACCATGTGTTATTAATCCTGGCCATTTCCCATCGATATGACTTCCTGACTAACCGACAATAAGTTCGCCGCAGTTATGGCTCCTGGAATCACTACCGTGTTGGACGTCCGCACACCTGCTGCGAGACGGCAGCTCGCTAAGACGACTGTGGATTTGTATGCTCCGCCTGAAGCCTGAGAGTACATCAATGTACTGACCATTACGATAACCCAGATTCCGCAATCTTCTCTTCCTCCTGTTCATAGTCCGCTACTCCCGAGTCGCTCTGACTCATCTCTACGGCTATGGACCCATCGCCAGTGCAAAGATGGGCTACGCCGCCCTCCGCAAGTCACTCTATCGCATATTCCTGAGTCTCCCAGGCGTGCGAGGCAAAGTCCAAGCCGAGATCAAACAAACACTGGAAGAGCTGGAGAAGAAACTCGTGCCCTCTGGCCCCGGTATCACGAGATACACTGCTCTGCCTGCCTCAGGATGGGGTCCTGAACAAGTCCGCGCCGAGCTGGAGAAGTTGCATGAGATGAAGCACACACGCTGGGAAGACGGTAGAGTCTCTGGTGCCGTATACCACGGCGGCAAAGAATTGCAAGACCTCCAAATGGAGGCCTTTGGTCGTTTCGGTGTCGCAAACCCCATCCACCCGGATGTCTTCCCTGGTGTCCGAAAGATGGAGGCGGAAGTTGTGGCAATGGTCTTGGGCATGTTCAATGCCCCCGCCGATGCAGCAGGAGTATCGACCTCTGGTGGTTCGGAATCCATCATCATGGCTGTCCTCAGCGCAAGAGAAAAGGCCCGCATCGAACGCCGTGTTACGAAGCCTGAGATCATCCTACCGGAAACAGCACATACCGCCTTCCGCAAGGCTGCCGCTTACTTCAAGATCACCGTACACTATGTGCCTTGCCCAGGTCCCACCTACAAGGCTTCTTTGTCACATGTCTCGCGTCTCATCAACAGCAATACCATCCTCCTCGTTGGTAGCGCTCCCAACTTCCCCCATGGCATCATCGACGATATTCCCGGTCTCTCCCGTCTTGCACTCCGTCGCAACATCCCCCTCCATGTGGACTGCTGTCTCGGCTCTTTCCTGGTTCCCTTCCTCGAGCGCGCAGGCTACGACACCGAACCCTTTGACTTCCGTGTGAAGGGTGTCACCTCCATCTCTTGCGATACACACAAGTACGGCTTCGCTCCCAAAGGCAACTCCACCCTTTTGTACCGTTCTGCCGCCTTACGCAAATACCAATACTTCATTTCTCCGGACTGGAGTGGAGGCGTTTATGCTTCTCCCGGTATCGCAGGCAGCAGACCTGGTGCATTGATCGCGGGCTGTTGGGCCAGCATGATGAGCGTAGGAGAAGCCGGATACATCACTTCTTGCCACCAAATCGTCGGCGCAGCCAAGAAAATGGCAGAAGGTCTCCGCTCCCGCGATACCCTACGAAACGACTTGCGCATTTTGGGTAAACCTCTTGTATCGGTCGTCGCGTTTACCTCGGACACATTGGATATCTACAACATCGCCGACGCCATGAGTGGCAAAGGATGGCATTTGAACGCGCTGCAATCACCTGCTGCCATTCATGTTGCCGTCACCCTCCCTATCGTCCCTGTTGTTGATGAACTACTCAACGACTTGGAAGCCTGTGTCGAAGAGGAAAGAGAAAAACAACGACAAGCTGTTGTCGAAGGAAAACCTAAAGCGAAAAAGGGCGATGCGGCTGCTTTATACGGTGTCGCTGGAGCCCTTCCTGATAAAACCATCGTTGAAGATTTGGCCGCTGGGTTCTTGGATTGTTTGTACAAAGCATGAGTGTTTTTTTTTCCTTCTTCTTTCTAGCAAGCCGTTTTCTATTGCTCTGTGTTTGCGATCTTTTACTTTGCATTCATTGATGAAATTATGGGGGTTGGGTATAAAGTCCACATCTTTCTGTGTTTTGCTCTTCTTCTTTTGCAAAACGAGTTCTACGACGATTGACAATTCTGACCTGTCGCTGCCACATCATCGCGTGTGTGATTTTGTGCTCCCATTTATCGCCGCGATACGTCGATACGCGAACCGGGTCGTCGACGATTCTCGTCCTCGAAGATCGCTCGTAAGTCGTACACTCTACACGACGGACAACATGACGAAAAGCAGAGTACTGTCCACAGTCTACAGCTCTAGTAAGCAAAACGACTTCTGGCAGCGGTAACAATGCACAATGTAATTCGGATCCGAAAGGCTTGCCAGAGAGAGCAAGCTACTTCCAAGACTCTCAGCGGACAAAGCTGCAGTTTGAAAAATCATTTTTGCATTTTTACAGAGAGGTTTAATGATGTTGCAGTAGACCTGGGAGATGCGATGAAAGGGCATGAATTGCAGAATTGCACACACAAAAAAATGATTACAAAGTATAAAACAAAAATGTCAGCTCCAATATCTCATGACCTCATACTCATAGAGATAGAGCTCCTGCATAGCAGACGAGCTCCGAGTAAAAAGAGGCAAAGGCGGATAAAGGAAAGCTACAATCCATGTCGCTCGTCGGAAGTGCCAACAAACGACCGGGTTTTTTCTCGGGCAGAGAATTGATACGCATTTGAGTTATAGTGAATTAACTTGTGCGCCGTCCTGATAGCTGCCCTGATGTGTGGAGAGGAGATAGAGTGTGTAGAAGGAAGAGAGAACGGTAAAGAATTAGACAAACCATCGAATCTGTGAGGCTTGTATGCAGCCCATCTACATTACGGGCATAGCTTTGAAGATGCTACGTCGGAACAGACGAGGCTCGAAATAGCTCGAGGGTCAGTAAAAAAACGGAGCAATGAGATTATTTCCTCAATAATGGATGCTATCGACAGTAGAGGAGACGTTTTGCTGCCCAAAATGCCAAAGCTGAATTGATTCGTCACGCATGAGCGAGCATTTACTCGTCCAGTCTGGCGGGGAAGGTGCCGTTCTCTGCAATGGATAATGAGCGACATACTCTTGGAATACGCATGTTGTGGAGCGATTGGAGACTCACCGCGCTGGTCGTCCCATCTTGTGGCCCACGAGCTGGGGCAGAGAGATCTGTAGGCGAGGAAGAACTGTGTGTGCATCAGACAAGTGTTGCTTGACGGTTGTCGATGGATGGGAAGGCAGTTGTACCTGACGGCAAGGCTTGAAGTCCTCACCCTTGGCGAGGATGCACTTGTGGTAGTCGACGTAGTTCTGCCAGCAGTGCTTGGTCTGGTTCTGGTTGGGGAAGCGCGCATCGAAGCCTGTGGTGGCGTGTCAATTGGGTGTACGCGGAAGGTGAGTATGCTCGGCGGAACAGGGTATAGGTAAAAGTTCATGGAAGAGGTGCGGGATGTGTGGTGGTGGTGGCGGCGGCGCATGGTATAGGGAAAGACGTACCCGCTACAATCACGTCAGTCAGCATTGGAATCATTGATCGGGAGGTCAGGGCGGGAACATACCAGTCACGAACTTGAAGGGCATGGTAACTCTGTCCTCATCGTCGGCCATTTTTGCGGTGATTTGATTAAAGTGAGGGGATAATTGAGGGGAGATGGTATGTAGGAGTGCGTGAGCTTGTCGCGGGCAAGCAGAAGTCGTTGTCATTCGTCTTTGGTCGTACCTGACAGTCTTGGCATGTTCGAGTGCGACGCGGCGTCTGATTGGCTGCTCGGCCCCGACTTCAGTTTGCTTCCGCCAGATTGAAGCTCTGCTGACCTCACGCGGTGCTATATTCAATCCTCCTCTTTTGTCCCCATAGCCCAATCCAGCATGATCTCGAGTCGTGTCTTTGCCTCCGCCCTGTGCGCTCAGGCTCCTGCTCTGCAGGCAGTCAAGGCCCGTCCCGCCGCCCGTATCTTCCAGCAGACCCGCGGCCTCAAGAACACCCCCAAGTTGAGAGAGCCCGTCCCCGTACGTTGGCCCATATGCACTACCTCTTATCTCGTACCAATTGAATGCTGACAACCCAATGTAGAAGGAGGAGCACAGCGGTATGCGACAACCCCACCAACACTCGACCCCATAAACATTCCTCTAACAACAATGCCCTGTACAGCACACACCATCTCCCAGCGTATCCGTACCCTGAGAAAGATTCCCCCAGAGTTGATCCCCATTGGTACGTTTTGTCTTAACCACTTCTTCCATTCCGAAACTAACAACTCTCAGGTGTCGTCCTTGCGTAAGTCCACGAACTCTCTATATCCAGACCTCGATCAGTCAATTAACACCTCGACAGCGTCGCCATCGGCTTCGCCGGCTACTCGCTCATCCGCAAGCTCTTTACCGACGGTACCCTCCGCCTGTACAGATCCAGAGGCCACAACCAGGCTTCTTCTCCTTCCGACACCAAGCCCTCCCACTAGATTGACAAGAGAAGCAATGCATTTTTGAAAAATATCATATCGCAGAGTCTATCAGTGCGCCAGATTGTGTATGCAGTCTACTTGTAGTCACCAAAAATGCCATATGGGCGGAACATGCTTTTTTTATTCTACGAGCATTCACGCTTGCTACGCGCTATACCCCCGTTCTATACATATCATGGCGTTTCGAAAGCGACAATCTATCTCTGGATCATCGCATTTCCCACAACTGTTTCCCGGTCAAATTACGCGAATGAGGCTTTTCGTGCTTGCACACGAGATGACATCTCGTGGTAAAACTTGAACTGTAGAGAAAACACTCAAGCTTGCAGACTTTAGCTTGGACTTCGAATCAATCTTGTCAGGTAATGACATGTCTTGCAGCGACCTTTTGTTGACGGAGACGGGTCGCTCCGTGTTTACCTGGCCATCAATGTCGTCCAGAGCGAACCCGATATTCCGACGAAACATAAATGGTTCTGGAACAGTACAAGAATGATCGGAATTTTATTCTAAAGGAATATTTTGAGCGCCCGTTACTGCAGAGCTGTCTTGCAATGCAATTAATCTTCTGTGATGAAAAAAATCTCCAGTGCCCAATCATCGTTACATGCCATGAACGCCTCGCTGTGAATGGAATAGGGACGAATATAAGACTTTTAGGCTTGCTGAGGACCGGCGACATCAAGACCTTCCAATCCTTGCATAGGATCCATTGGGCCATCTTGACCGTCTTCGTCTCCTTGAGCAGCCATACGGTCCTCATCACTGACCGCGTGCTTTGCAAGATATCCTTCCTGTACATTGGTCAGCACATGTCGTGTAAGAAATATTTGATCAAAAGACGAACCTGTTCCCAGATAGCAGTTTTGCTTCCGAGGCCTTCTCCTTCGGCCTTTTGCTCCTTGGCTAGGTTGACCTTGATCACACGACCGAAAAGTTCGCTCTGGTCCATGTTGTCTATAGACTCCTGGGCATCCTGGGGGCTCTCGAACTCAACATATCCAAAGCCGCGGTGAGGTTCGGGATTTGATGGTAGTTCCGGCTTGGGTAGTGAAATATTGACGATGGGACCAAATGGAATGAAGGCGTTGTGTAGAGTATGGCTGTCGACAGCAGAGGTCAAACCTCCGACGAACACGGTAGCTTTCGGTCTTGGTGCGTCAGACATGATTTGAGATTGTTCAGATCGTATAGACAGGCAGCAAGATAGTTTTGGTGATATGCAAAAGAGAGCAGAGTGGGTCTTTGATGCCAAGACCAGGCTGCGATCTGCCCCAGATTGAGGCGGGAGGCCAGGTGTGACGAAGGGCAAGTCGAAGCTCCCTTGTAACGCTGGTCAATAATTATCCCATACATAACCCCTTTCCGCCAATCCCACCGCAGTTTCCTTTTGTTTGCTTCATGCTTGGACAGAACTAAGCGTGCTGCTGACAAAGACCCAACAATGGTTCGATTGCGCGAGATTCCTCGCACTGCGGCCTTCGCATGGTCGCCCGGCTCAGCACCGCCATTGCTCGCTACCGGAACCCGCGCCGGTGCCGTCGACGACGACTTTTCCAACGATACTAACCTCGAGCTATGGGATTTGCAATTAGATCAGGTTGATGCTTCTGCTGAGCTATCGCCCGTAGGCAGCATCTCTACCGACTCGAGGTGAGTACCCCACAACTTGACACGGTATAGCTCTGACGCAGTGCCAGGTTCTACGACATTGCATGGAGCCAACCTACCGCCGATCGCTCTCGTGGTATCATTGCTGGCGCCCTCGAAAATGGATCTCTCGACCTCTGGGATGCCCAGAAGCTCCGTTCTAGCCCTTCCGACTCGTTCATGTCTAGGACCACGAAGCACTCTGGAGCCATCAAGACTGTTCAATTCAACCACTCGAAGCACGATCTACTCGCGACTGCCGGTGCTAAGGGTGAGCTTTTCATCTACGATTTGAACAACATCGCAAACCCCTTCAGATTGGGTGGAGGTGCCGCAAGAGCAGACGATTTTGAGTGTCTGGACTGGAACAAGGGCTCGAAAGTCCCTCATATTCTGGCTACCGGTTCAAGCGGCGGCTTCGTCACTATCTGGGATGTTAGACAAAAGAAGGAAAACCTTACACTCAACAACTACGGTCGCAAGCCAGTCAGCGCTGTTGCATGGGACCCCGACGTTGCGACCAAGCTCATGACAGCAATTCCCAACGATCAGGATCCTCTGATTCTCATGTGGGATTTGCGCAACTCTAGCGCGCCCGAGCGTGTTCTCCGCGGCCACGAGCTCGGTGTTCTTTCTCTGTCTTGGTGTCTGCAAGACTCGAGCCTGCTGCTTTCTTGCGGCAAGGACAACCGCACTGTTGCATGGAACCCTCACACCGGCGAGTCATACGGTGACTTCCCTGTAGTCACCAACTGGACCTTCCAGACCCGTTGGAACCCTCACAACCCCGGTCTGCTCGCCACTGCCTCCTTCGATGGCAAGATTACCGTCCAGACCATCCAGAACACAAACTCCAAGGACGACGAGAAGAAGACTGCTCAGCAAGCGCTGGAAGGAGAGGATTTCTTCAACCAGGTTCAGACACAACCTCAGCATGTTTCATTCTCCCTGCCCAAGGCTCCCAAGTGGATGGAGCGTCCCGCTGGTGTATCTTTCGGTTTTGGAGGAAAGCTTGTCAGACTTGCTACCGACTCCGCGTCGAGAAAGTCAACTGTCAGCATTGAAACCTTCGCCGTTGACTCTGCAGTCACCGAAGCTTCTCAAAAGTTCGAAGAATCCTTGAAGGGAGGTGATCTGGCCAGCATCTGCGAATCCAAAATTTCCGCAGCGACCGACGAGGAAGAGAAGGCTGACTGGCAGGTCATCGAGACGTTGAATGCTGGAAGGTCGAGAAAGAAGCTTAGAGAATATCTGGGCTTTACCGATGAGGCCGAGGTTAGCCAGAAGACGGCTGACCTTAACATCAACGGCGATGTTGAGAAGCCCAAGGAAGAGGACGACAGCAACTTCTTCGGCAGCGAAACCGCTGATGGAGAAGATGGCGATAACTTCCTGGCCGACCTTGCAGCGACCAAGGGTGCCAAGACCAACCAGCCTTTCCACATCTTCAGTGGTGAAGAGACAGATGCAGACAAGAACATCACCCGTGCTCTCATGCTCGGTAACTTCGAGTCTGCTCTTGATGTCTGTTTGAAGGACGGCCGCATGTCCGATGCTTTCATGATTGCTATTTGTGGCGGCCAGAAGTGCATGGATAAGGTGCAAACAGCTTACTTGAAGCAAAAGGCCAAGGGACCTAACTACCTACGCCTTCTGGCCTCGATTGTTGGCAAGAACTTGTGGGACGTCGTCCACAATGCTGATCTGTCCAACTGGAAGGAGGTCATGGCGACCTTGTGCACCTTTGCCGACGAGACTGAGTTCTCCGACTTATGCGAGGCCCTGGGTGACCGCCTTGAGGAGTCTCTCGCAGATGCTACCGACAAGGGCTCCCTGAGAAGAGATGCATCATTCTGTTTCCTTGCTGGATCTAAGCTCGAGAAGGTCGTTACAATTTGGGCCCAGGAGCTGCAAGAGAAGGAGAGCGCCGGCTTGGAAGCCGCTGATGGCGAGACTAGCTTCTCTGTCCACGCCAGATCTTTGCAAGACTTTATCGAGAAGGTCACAGTCTTCCGCCAGGTTGTCAGCTTCCAGGATTCTGACAAGCAGGCAACCGAGAACTGGAAACTTGCTCCTCTTTATTCCAAGTACACCGAGTATGCCGATATCTTGGCCAGTCATGGCCAGCTGCAAGTTGCTGAGAAGTATCTCGACCTGCTACCTTCCAAGTTCCCTGCAGCAGAGGTTGCTCAGCAAAGACTCAAGCTTGCCAACAGAAGCAAGCCCGTGGCTCCTCAAGTCCAAAGACAGCCAGCGGCTGCAGCGCGTGTTTCCGCCCCCATGGCGCCTTACTCTGCTGCTCCCACCCCTGCACCCATGGCTGCTGCAAACCCTTACGCTCCCAGCGGTGGCATCATGTCGACGCCTGCACCTGCTGGTATTCCAAACGCTTACGCTCCTCCTGGCGCTGTCCAGCCTGCTGCTGCATCAAACCCATATGCACCTCCTACGCAAGCGTACGCCCCCATGGGATACCAACCCCAGCAGAATTCTGCGTACGGTCAACCAGGACCTTATGGCGCGTCTGCTGCTCCCATGGCGCCTCCTCGCGGTGTGACTCCTAGCGCTCTCCCCCCACCCCCAAAGAAGGGTGAGACACAACAATGGAATGACCTTCCTGAAGGCTTCACTAAGCCGGTCCAACCTGCAAGAAGGAACACACCTGGATTGGCCGCCGTGTCTTCTCCCTTCCCCAACGCTCCTAGTGTCATGTCTCCCCCGCCGCCAGGTAGCGCATACGGCCAACAGCCTGCTCCTGCCGCCTTGCCTCCACCACCTAAGGCTGGACAGATGCCTTCTCGGGTGATGTCTCCCCTCTCAGGGCCTCCCCAGATTCAGCGACCTATGTCGGCTGCATCAAATGCATACATGCCGCAGCCCTCTGCACAGCAGTCGCCTGCTTCGACATTGCCCCCGCCGCCACAAGCACCTCCCCTCGGCCGTGGCCCGTCTCCATACAACCCTCCTCCTACCACGACCGCATCTGGCCCGCCTTCCAATCGTTACGCACCGGCGCCCGGATCTCAACCTACACCCGCCGTCGGTGGCCTCCCCCCACCACGTAACGTTGCTCCTCCGCCCAACCCATACGGCTCTGCAGCTCCTTCACCTTACGCGCCGGCAGCTTCGGCATATGCACCGAGGGCACCAGCAGCGCCCTACGCACAAGCACCCGCGCCGTCGCAGCCCCCCACACCTCAGGCTATTCCACCAGCGCCACAAGGACCACCTCGTGGACCCCCGCAGGGCCCACCTAGAGCTGCACCTCCACCTCAAGCCACACCTGCCCAGG
>JGI24891J29808_1000322_pt1 | contig 38613 bp, 52 predicted proteins | sample FreactcultuFSWF8_FD_29808 | JGI IMG/M metagenome (IMG submission 29808) | reverse complement strand
AAAAGCATTCTAAACATATAGATATAAGCCCAAATAATATTCTTAAAGGTCATTTTATTACTTTTAACATGTGTTACGATTAGTATTAAGGTTATAATAGTTTTATTACTAGTTAAGGGGATTACCCTAACCTTACTAAATATATGACCCTAGCAAGAATGGCTAGGGTTAGTAGTTTTACTAATTCTAGATAGGGAAATATTTAACTTAAACATTGTATTATAGCTATACGATAATCTATAGGCCTAAGAGTCTACTCTCCTCTACGTTGTTTAAAGGATCGTCCTCGCTAACCTTATCGCTAAAGTCGTCTATATTAAGTGTATTACCGTCCTCTAGTATATCCTCCTTATTACCTAGACTTATTCTACTCCTTATACGATACGGATTAGTCTCGCTATTTAAGGGGCCTTCGTAAAGGGGCTTAAGACTCTTTTTAGAACGGAGGTCCTTAACGGCTTTAGTATATTTGCGCTTTCGAGAATTAACCTTTATCTAGTTAGCGGATGTCTGCTATAGTTATAGCTATACGAAGTAGCTTACATAAGAATCTCCTTCTACCTTTACCTCTAGCTCGCGTTTAATTTTTGGTTTAACCTCCTACTTTACCTCTATCTTTAATTATACTATTAGCTTATTCCTTTGCCTATTAGACTATACGATACCTTAATCGTTTCCTCCTCTAGTCCCTCCTTAACTACGCTATAGAATTTCTTTTACTTTTTCCTTAGTTAAGGTACCTCCTCCTCGCTACTAGAAGACTCTATATATAGAGGCTACTCCTTAATAACAAGTGCTAGCCTCTAAAGCTTACTCTTTACGTTTAGCTTGCTAAAAAGGTCTTAATCGGTAATAAGGCTATAGGAGGTAATTAGTAGTCGTAGTTCGCTAAAGCTAAGTCGAGAAGGCTAGCGATACGGAGTGTTTAGATCGTATAGCGGAGCGATATAGAGATCTACGTTTGCCTCTTCCTACTACTTCTAGCGGCGAGGTAGAAAGCCCTTAGCACAAAGTCGCTTATATATCTCTATTAGCGAATCTTCATTAGTGATCTACTAGTTGTTAATATGCCTAACAAAGCTATCTATGATCCTATGTAAGTGTACGAAACATAACGCATAGACTATACTTACTACTTAAGTTCTAGGCCTCTAGTTTCTTCGTAGACCGCTACTTAGTTATAATAATAATATGCATCTCTAGTGTTATTACTACCTCGTTAGGGGGTAGTTTTAAGTTAATTTTAGTAAGGCTACCGGTTCCTAGTACTATGCTAGATTCACTCTATACTCGATAACTAAGTATAGGGGTAAAAGCATCTAGATACTAACCTACCTCCTTTTAGGTTTTAGCCTTACTTGCCTATAAGGCTATAGTCCTAGGAGAGGGCTAAGATAGATTAGGACGAATGTGCCTCTAGCGATCCCCCTTCTAAGGGACCTAAATAGCCGTATCTTTGTTATAAGAAAGGTCGATATAGTCGATCTAGCGCTTAATTAGAGACCGTAGCGCCTTAGGCTAAGGTGTATAAGGGCTTAACGCTTCGTATAGGCGAGCGGCTTTTGCCTTTAGCGGAGGGGAAGGATTTAGAGCTTAATAATAGGGACAAAACGCAAAATAGCTAATATCTCTATAGTAGTAAATAGTTTCGTCTACGACGCACTAAGATAGCTATCTAGGTTCTATTATGTAACTCTCGCTTCGTATAGCTCGTTACTAGAAGTAGAAGAGAAATAATCTACTCGATGTCGAGGTTTTCGTTAAAATCACTTTCGTAGGCTTCTTTATCTCTAAATTTAAAGCCTATACCGTCCTCGCTTAGTTCCCCTACATCCTCTTCCCCCTTAGCTATACGAAGGTCTTAGGCAAGTTTCCGCTTACCTAATGTCCTACTGTTCTATTAAGTAGACTTCTTTAGCTTTAGACTAAAGGGATTATTAGGTAAGGGGTTATTTAATTCCTAGGCCTATAGTACGATATTAGATGGCTCCTAATTATAAGCTCTAGTAGGCCTTATAGTCTTAGTAAGGCTTATAAACTCTAGTAAATTCCGAAGATAATCGCGTAGTTATAGGTACGCATTATAATGGACTCTTATACTATTAACTTTATAGATATCACCCTCTTTAATTACCTCTAGGAAATTAAGGTCTCTTATTGCCTTTTAGCAAAAGCTTATAGTTCGACTTAGTAGGTACTCGCTTATATCTATAGTAACTGTTAGCATAGTAGAATTAGTTAAAGGAAGCTTTGTACATACCCTATATAGATGCAATTTAATCTAGCTTATCTAGAAATGCCTTATCTAGTACATAACCGTAGTCCTTAACATCCTTGTTATAGTTATAAAGCTTTGTTAGGCGGCTACTAACTACGTGCTTTCGGTTTAACTACTTCCTAATAAGGTAACTATTCTAGGTTCGTACAAACGTAAAGATTGACTTCTAGATAATTAGCATATATATGTAGAGCATAGCAATCTGATAGGCTTTGTCTTCTCTCTTAAAGTTACCTTTATTTTGAAGCTTACTAAAGGCGCGCTATAAGTATAAGTAATACGTCGTACAGCTTAGTAGGAAAGGCAGACTTACTCTCTACTTTATAAGCATGCCTCTAGATAGCTAATTCTACTATGCCTTAATCCGTTAATTCTTCTTACTAGTACTAAAGAGAAAGCAGTACTTAATTCGTATAGCCTAGCGGCAGCGTTACGACATCTAGAAGTAGCAGTCGGTAATTATGATCGTCTCGCTACCCTTATCTAACTAGATAAAATAGGGTATCTTTTTAAGGCATCGAATAGCATAAATATACTAACAGAATACACTATATGTCTAGTTTAGCAGTGTTCTTACGCTATACGATATATGTTACTAACCTTACTCTAGTATTAGTAGAGATACCTACGTAATACTAAAGGATACATCGTATGTAGGCGTTAATAGTAGCGTAAACCTAGAATCCCTAGTCTTTAAGCTTACAGTATGCATTAATTAACTAGACATAGTTCTTTCCGCCTATACGATACTCTCTACGGTGTCGATAAAGATCGTTATGTCAAATCTTAACTCCTTTAGGGTCTACCTCCTTAACGATCCTAAATAGCCGCTCCCTATTAGATGTTAGCTAGATATAATAGAACTATAGTAAAGTAAGGGTAGCAAACCGAGTAAGAGCTATCGTACTTAGGGAAATGTAATAGAAATAGGTATATAGATACTCGCGTCTATATTAAGTAATCTAGCCTTTATTAAGGGTCTCCTTTATAATTCTTCGCTATTCGGACTCGATAGTATCCTAGTACTCTACTAAGATCCGGCGAAAGATCTTTAAGTTAATACGGATTCGTATAAGGCTAGTCTTTAATATAACATAACCCTCCCCTCGAAGTATCTCTAGGATCTCGTCATTAGTAAAGAACTTAGAGAAGTAGATAGTAGCAATTCGGAGTCTTAGCTTAGGGGAGTCCTTAGTTTAAACGTTCTATGTCGCATCGTACTTCTTAATAACCCTTAAGATAGTGCGATAATCGTAGTTAATACCTAAGGTAAGTAACTATCGTCTAGCCTTATCTAGTAAGCCTACCTAGTAGTATTTAAGAAGATCTATGTGCAAATCGACTAGTATCTTAGGAGGTCTACCTATGATTGCTTCGTACAGTTTAATGCATATAAGAGAACAAAAGATAAATAAAGCTACATCGAACTTTAGACCATATAGAAACCCCCTACCACGCTTTGACCAACTATTCCTATAGCAACCGGAAACACGTTATTCCGCTCCGTACAGCTCCGTAGGATCCCGACATCCTGCATAAAATAGTTTTGTCCGGCTGAGGCTTTCTGACTGCCGTAGTCGGGAAGGAGGTGGTTGTTGAGTCTGGCCAATCAAAGCGTGGGGTGGAAAGCTTCGTCACGGGGTCAACGGGCAGCGACGACGACGACGATGATCTCGAGGAACTTCTTCCTTGTGTGTCCAACCTTGATCACGCGCACTCGTAGAAGCACAAGGATCTCGCTACGCTATTGGCGCATTTTACCAACAGCGTAACAATCAACGCTTCTCTGCGGACGAACGTGCTGGTTTCAAGAACACTCCACGACTCGGCGACAAGCAACGATTAACAGCGGGCGAAGAAGTCGCGACCATACAATCATATGCAAGTGTTGCTGGCAAGTCAACAACGCTAGAAACAGAAGAAAAGCGTACCATGCTGGCGCAAATATTGAGATGTTGAACAATCACGCTTTCGCTCCACCCACCCTGACCTTCGCACTCACGAAACATTACTATTCCACAGTTCATTCCAGAAGCCGTATATCACAGTAGGCGAGATTAGACACTATTTGGTCTTGTAAACCATAACCATCGTGAAACAATTATGATGAACAAAGAACGAATGCCAGAAACTGACATTCCTCACGGAAACTTCATTCACGAACAAAGAAACTGCCCGCAAGCATGTTCCCCCAAACTCCTGATCGCACTCTGATTCTTGCCGGTCAAACACACTCTTTCTTGTCATTCCTACCGATCACTCAAACCGTGCAAATCTAAACCACAACCACAACCTCGATGAACCTCCCCACCTACAAATCCAGTCATAAAACCTAACTCAACCCCCAATCATGCGTACTTTCAAGCCCACAATTCTCCTCCGCCTGCCATACCTATCCTCATTCGTCCTCGCCCACGCTCCAGAATCCGGCATCCATGCCATCATCTCCTCAGCAGCTGACGATTACAACATCGCAACTTCCGCTATATCGTCAATCTTGTCAGTCGCAACCGCTTCCGCCGTCTCCAACCTCTCCGTAGATGTGCAAGATATAACTGCATTCGCCAATTCCGTGTATTCAGAGGCTACAGCAGCAGTCGGAAGCGTGTTTCATCAGGCTACTTCTGAAGTTGACAGTTTAGGCGACAAGATCACCAGTGTAGCAGCAGAAGCAACCAGTACTGTCGTCAGTTTTGGCAAGTTCGTCACAAGTGGTGTAGGCAGTGTTGTTTCCGAAGCAAGTGGAGGTGTGGGAAGTTCGATCAGTAAAGCCACCGCACCCACGAAACAAGTGACAGGAAAGGAAAACCCAACTACTATATCCAGAGCGCCGGAAAGTGGGACCGTCAAACCTACCAGTGTTTCCGAGGGTAAAATCAGAAGGGGAGGAAATCATGCCGATGGTGTATTAGCCGCCGTATTCGCCGCTGTTGCACTCTTATAAAAAAAAAAATGGTCATGTGTTTTCTGGTTGGATTGGGTGGTGGATGGGGAGCAAAGAAAGGCCTAAAAATCAAACAGTTATTGCAGATGGGCAAAAAGAGGGGGTGCGGACGGGAATGGCGAACAAACTGCATTTCTTCTTTCGATCAAAAGCTGTCTGTTGTGATCTTCTAAGTGAAGTTTTGCATCTTGCGGTAGAGCTTGACACACAAAGAGCATACGACCTTCTTCTCCATCTCTTCCAAAAACAGTAAAATTACAAATTGGTGTATCGGGGGAAAAAGTAGTTTGGGGGTATGAAGCCTCTCTTCGTACGAAAGGAGGAAAAAGAGGCCTTCTTATAAGAGAACTGCAATGAGAAGAAAGCCCATAGTCCAAGGAAACAGGAAAGGGGGTCCGACGTGCTGCGAGCGTTTCCCCAAGGAACAAGGAGAAAGAGAAGAGAAAGTGTATTCAAAGAAGAGGAATGAGTTTGAAAGAACAGCAAAAAAGACGGCCTGGGGTATTCTTCTCTTCCTGTTGTTCTGTTCGGTATTGATCTAATTGAGTATGCCCAGCGATTTATTCTCCTCCTTTTGCCGTTGAGGTGATTAGGCGGATTATTATGGCCGACAGAAGTAGTTGAGATGCTGGGTTGAGATGTTCGGGGGTATTCGCGAGAGGAGGGGGTATCAAGTTGGTGTGGATAATACGATGCCTTGACCGGCAGAGGATTGGTCGGAGAGGCAGGGGCTGGATGGTGTAGGCGCTTCATCTTTTCTCAATCGGAATTCGCTTATTTGGCGGGAACCTTGATGTGGCTGCTCAGCCATGCGAGACCCTCGAAGATGCCTTCGCCTGTGGTGGCGCAACTAGGTTCGACCTTCCAGATGTGGTTCTTTGCGATAACATTGAGGTTGAGTGCGTCCGAGACGTCCTTTGGTCGCATGGCTGTGTTGGGGAAATATGTCAGTATGTTTAATCCATCTCATGTTCCTTGTTTCGCGTCTCTCTTACATCCGTTGACATCTTGCTTGTTGGCAAAGACTAGCAGCAGGGCATCTTTCATTTCGCGATCTTGAATGATGCGGGTCAATTCGGTACGGGCTTCGTCCATGCGATCGCGGTCGTTGGAGTCGACGACGAAGATAAGGCCTTGAGTGCCCGAGAAGTAGTGTCGCCAGAGAGGACGGATCTTGTCCTGACCACCGACATCCCAGACGTTGAATTTGGTGTTCTTGTATGTGACTGTCTCGACGTTGAAACCGACGGTAGGGATTGTTGTCACATCTTGGTCCAGCTTGAGTTTGTAGAGGATGGCTGTGAGATGGCGTGTTAGCAAATCGCGCAAGCAGACAGACGCCTTTCCAGCACTCACTCGTCTTGCCAGCGGCATCAAGACCCAGCATCAACAAGCGCATCTCCTTGCTGCCGAATATCTTGGCCATCATCTTGGATATTGAGCCACCCATCGTGAATTGATGTGTCGTAACGTCTCGTGAAACTCTCGGTATGTCGTCGCGCGGAGGATTGTTTGCAGGTGAGAAAACCGGTGGACGGGGTGGATGTCAGGAGGAGAAGCGGGTGTGTGTTTGAGTTGGTGTCGGGAAAACAGCTGAAAGTGAATTTTTGGGATCGGGCGTGTATGGAATTGGGGAACGTTATAAGGGTTTCAGAGATCAACGGCCGCGTGCTGAAACGGTCGCTGCTGCTTGAATTGGCCGTGGCTTTAGCTTTTTGCGAATGCGACGTGCGGAAGAAGATGGTCACTGAAGAAAAGGCGCAGCTTCAGCAAGGGACAGTCCGTCCTGTATATTTCTTTCTGACTCAGTCTCTGTCAAGGCAAAAGGGAAGAGAAGTTGCACGACCAAGCCCCTTTCCCCCCCTTCTCAGCACCGCAAAGAACGAGATGGGCGGCTTGTAATCTCCGGTCTGCGAAAGATGATGGAGCACGGCTCAGCAGGAGACCCTGCATCCACATGGCCCCAGGCCCCGCTTCACCACCACCACTCCAAACTGTCAACTCTGCCTCAGGAAACACAAACCCTCCTCTCCGCGTGTTTCAGCTGTGATGTTTGCACCTACAAGACGACCGCCGATCTGTGTATCAGTGTAGCTACTTCTGCGTTGCCATTGGTGGGTATATATAAAAAGTCTATCGTCTCTATACAAGATTGGATGGTGGGTCCCTGACTCTGAGCTGAGAGTACCATTCTTTGCAGCTCTGCTTAAGCCGAGTCTCACGGCCATGCCGTGCTTCCCTTTTCACCACCGAGGACCGAAGTCTTGTCCGCCTCGGAAAGTCCTTTCTTCAATCAGAGCATCCTCATGACACCTTCAAATGCAACCAACGCCATTGCATTTGCGGGAAATGCTCTTAGGAAGCACGGAACGAATCCTCTCCAGTAGCCCCTCCATCCATTCTCTCTTCCTACTGCCCTTGCAGCATCTCTCCATCGTGGGAACTTTCGATTTGCCAAATCATCTGTCATGATGCGCTGCTTGATGACATCTGATGGGTAACTCGTCAACCAAAACACTTGCGCCGACAGTCCTCCTGCCCAAAAGTTGATAGCTGGTGTAGACAAGTCCGTGTTTTTCTTGAACCACCTCGTAAACACATCGTACGAACCCCACCAGAAGAAGAAGAAAGTGCGGAATATCAATGTCGCTCCAAGACCGTGATACAAGCCCCGCAGCCCGTGTTGACGGAAGATCTGTCGTGAACAGTCGATGGGTCCAGAGTACAGACGTTTCGACTTGTCGGCTGAATACTGCACCTGCAGGCGCGCTTTGACATGTTCTACAGGGGCTGCAATGAACGATACCGTGCTCCCTGCCATGACTCCTGCAATCGCATGGCCTATCGTTGGAAGCGTTCGATCGGCTGGCACAGCATACACGCCTTGTGCAGCTCTGGTCTCGTGCATGGGTTGGAAGACGCGGTCATTTAGGAGTTTGCGGTAAAAGGTCAGGCTTCCCAGCATCAAGCTGTCCATGAACATCCATCCTACCAGCGGAGGTGTTGCGCCTTTGTATAGTCCTTGTGGCCCTTCTCTTCTGAGTGTCTGCATCAAGCAGTCGAGTGGTCCGTTGAATTGCGACGATGTTGACGTTTGTAATCTGACTTTGATCGTATCGAACGGGTGTCCAACTATGAGTCTTGTCAGCGATTGCTCAAGGTCGTAGTGTGACTGAGCTGACCAGTCAATTTGGCAATACCGCTGAAGACACCAGCGACAAAACCCTTGTAGTTGCCAGAGGACTGGGCCTTCTTGGGCAGCTCGGTCTGGCCATCGTGGTGACTGCGAGGCAGTGAAGCCGCGTCTGTCGCGGGAACTGCTGACATTAGGGTCGGCGGCAGAAGTGTTCAGGTCGTCGCTGAACCTATAATCAACCCAGAGAGGGAATTGAATTGACTGGTCTGGCAGCAGAAGATAGGCCGAAAAAGAAAGAGCGTTCAGCTCAAGATAATTTGGACTTGCTGACCCGGCATCGGAGTTAGCGCGGACTTGTGCCTGGGAAAGCCATGACGTGCATGACAGACTCGATTCTCAGCCTGCATCGACTTTCGGGCCCTCTGCTTTCACCACCATCTGGGAACAACAGACAAACACACCTGAACACATCCATGCATCAGACTTCCATTGTTGAGGCTAGAGACGGCCAACAGTGGTCATCAAAAACGCAGCAACATCGAACTTCATAAAGACCCTAGACGACCAGATTCGCATGTCTCTCGTGTACTACTTGTCGCGGTCCTGTCCTCCACCTATCCACAATGTCTCGATGAGAGAATCCACAAAATGATTTGCCCCATCGCGGTCTTGCAAGTTATATTTCAGAGAGTCAAATGGTATAGACGAGGCCGAGGTGTAAGAGGGAAGCATCGGAGTTAAGGCAAGGGTCCAAGTGTAGATCGGATGATCTGTGCTTTCCAGATGCGGGCAGGCGCGCGCGATCGCGACACCAATTCTAAAGCTCTCGCGTTGTCGATTGGGTAATCATGTAAACTCAACAATTCTTGGACGAGTCTGCTTCTCTTTTCTCTTCTCCCATTTCACATTCTTAGGATTGACCCACATCAAAGCACAGCAATGGCAGCAGCAACATCAACATCAGAAAGAGTGGTCGACTCGGCCAAGGTGTGGACTACACTGATCACAAACACCAACTACCTCTCGGGCTTGTTGACGCTGGACTACTCGCTGAAGGCCGCTGGCAGCAAGTACCCTCTCGTCGCTCTCTATACCGATACCTTCCCTCCCGAGGGCCATGCTGCTCTCAAGGCTCGCGGCATTCCTTCCAAGCGCATTCCCTACCTCCTGCCTACCATGTCCAAGGACTACAGCAACGACCCTCGTTTCTACGATTGCTGGAGCAAGCTCACTCCCTTCGGTCTGGTCGAGTATGAGCGTGTCGTCCAACTTGACAGCGACATGCTCATCCTCAAGAACATGGACGAGCTGATGGACATCCCTCTTGACAGTGCTGAGCTCGCCGGTCGCGGTGACCGCGTCTTCGCAGCAAGTCACGCCTGTGTCTGCAATCCCTTGAAGAAGCCTCATTATCCCAAGGAGTGGGTACCCGCCAACTGTGCTTTTACCACTCAACACGACAACCCCGACGAGGCTCAGAAGACTGGTGCTTCTCCCCTTGCAGGCCTCGCCATGCCCAATGGAGGTCTCCAGGTCGTCGTACCTAGCACCGAGGTCTACAACCTGATCCAGGAGGGTCTGCAGTCATCCGTGACTGCTTCTTACGAGTTTGCCGATCAATCCATGCTCAGCGACCTCTTCCCCGGTCGATGGGTCGCCCTGCCCTACATCTACAATGCCCTCAAGACCTTGCGCTGGAGCGGTGTGCACGACGCTATCTGGAGGGATGATGAAGTCAAGAACGCCCACATCCTTCTCAGCCCCAAGCCTTGGGACGAGGTGGGCGCCGACAAGGGCAAGAACGATGAGACACACAAATGGTGGTGGAATTACAACGATCGCCGCCAAGCAGAAGAGAAGAGCAGGAATATTGATGATGGCTTCTAAGCGCTCCATCTTTGAGCTAGATGACAAAAGAACTTTGGACGATATTTGATACCCAAAATGTTGAAACATCACATACACTATAATTAAACATACCATCACGAATCAAGGACACTCTGGAACAGACTCCAAACTATACCCATCATGTCTCACTGACAGCCGCAGACCCTTCGACCCATGCTTTGGGATCCTCGTTGAATCCTTTGTAATTCTTCTCGGTGTTCTCCATGGCCCCGAGCTGCTTTGCTAACCAGATCTTACCCATCGTCCATCCAAAGAGTCCGAAAAAGTCCTCTTCCTGTATAAACAACGTTTTATTCTCATCCGACCCGACCGGCTCAAATCGGAATGCATGGTCACCCGCAAATAGCCCGAAGAGATTACCTCTCCAGCAGAACTTGCGAGGTGTGTTTTCCTGATTGAAACAAGCGACTTCATTAGCTGTGAAGCTCTCGAATCACAACATGTTGGATAATCAGGCTTACCAGGACGGTAGGATTGAAGTTGACTTTGCCCTTGTTGAGGGAAACATGCATGATGTCTCCAGCGATCAGGTCTTTTACAATCTTGCCTTCTGGAGCTGCGAGTTTGTGGACATAGCTATTTGGCGCATATTTTGAGATTTGCTCAAAGTCGAGAAACTTGTTGTACAACAGTCAACATATATTTTCGCTTCTTTCGGATGTTCGCATGCGAGATTGGTTTGGAGAGTACGGGTCATTCACCTTTTCTCTCACGACGGCAGGTGGAGCAACTATCTCGATGCTTGTGTACACTTTTGGCATGATTGCTGTATGCTTGGCGTCTGGCAGCGTGAATGCTGAGAACTTGTCTTGTCACTCGACCGCCGCGTGGGGAATTACTCGTTACTTTATATATACAGGAGAATCGAATCAAGCTTTCGATCCTTCTTCTCCTGTGCTAGGGAGACCTTTGCTGCGCGAAGGATCTCTCACCGCTTGGTAAGCACTTGAGACCAGCCAATCTCCACAAGATACAACAAGCTACCCCTCCCAGTAAACGAGTCGATTTGCCAACACATGTGTTTTCTTATCTTGAGGCGTCCATCACGCGATATGGCTGTATCGCGACATGCTTACTTGCTTCTCCAGAAACTACGACAGTATGTCTGAGCATTGATGATGAATCCTAATTATTTCCGCAGGGTTGACTTGACTGACTTACAGCACGATCTGCGGTTTGACAATTCAACACTGATCAAATAGCTATGGAGTTCTGTCAATTAAGGTACATTTTAATACCCGATCAGATGACTTCCAGTGGCCGAAGCTCGAACGATCATACTATGCTCCAAGCAAAGTCGTTCAAACTCGAGTTGCTAACGACCAGGTCTTTGATCGTCTTCGCAAAACACCAAGCACCTCTAGATTGTCTTGGACTTCGCAGTCTCACATGCTTTGCTCATTGTCAAACACTTCGAGGTACAGTCGTGCACACCAACAATCGAAGAGCTTGTTATCTTTGCCCTCGAAACTTCTTCTTTCTTGTCGAGTACTGAATGTCAACCCAGCACAATCGCCCTTTGTTGGGTTCTTTGTTTCATTGTCGGGTATAAAAGATCTTCAATGTCTCATATAAGCTTCGAGGACATGAGGCGTTCGGTGAGAAGTAGTAACTGATATGTCCGTAAAAGTCTGTTATGAACTCGACTTCTCGCTCATCCTCAACCAAGCAGAACAGAACAACCTACTACCCGACCTTCCTGACTCCCAACACCAAAACAAAAGAAGAACCTCTCGGTGAAAGAATCAGAATGCCCATTTCTATCCCTTGCGCTCTCTGTGGCTCAAATTTAAGTGGTGGCACCTTCCACTATCAAAAACACATGACTCAATCCCATTGGGCTGGAACCGGTGTCTTGCCTCTACCTTCCATCTACACATCCCCCAGCACCTGCCCTACCCCTTCTTTTCCTTATACCAACAACAGTGTTGTTTACTCTACCTCCACCAACAGCAGCACTGCTTCTACAATCCAAGTTTTGGATTGGCCTTCTACTATACAACACACAACTAACCCTATCACTGCCCGCTATACCCCTTCCTAAACTTCCGCCGCTTGGGTCCAGAAAACTTCAGATATCTCTGTCGATCCTTTTGTTGGATTTCTCGGTCGGGGTCAACATGCTTGGCCTCCTGTTGCTGTGTCGCCTTGTTCTTCAAGTACCTCCAGTTCTTTCGATGGTCCTTGTGAACGAGCTCTTGCTGGTAAACTTGCTCGTCGCATCACTCCTTCGTTGAAGCGCAAGAGAAGTGATTCTGATTACTTGGATGAAAGCGCTTCGAAGACTGCAAGTGGGTTTACGTGGTGATTCTAATGTTTGGACCGGTAAATCTTGTCTTATCCTACACCGGTAGACCATCTCGATCTTGATTCGTTTGGGTCATGTAACAATATAAAACAGAATACGACTTGATCTTCATCCCTGGCTGGATGAATTTCGAATTCACCTTGTGCTTTTGCTCGTTTTTTCGTTGTGATTCGATTGTGTGATTTTGTGGTTTCTATGATGAGGTCTTGGGGTGAACTCGACTTCTTCTCTTTCTTTCATATAAGAGTCTCGGTTGGTGTGGTTCTGGTACATCATGTCAACGAAACTTAGCTTGTCTAGATGGAAGTGAGATCGAAATCGCATATCAAGAGGTTTGTGATTCGCAACTTCGAGCACTTAAGCTGAACAAAACATGTCGAGGAGGAAAGATCGCTGAAAGTCAGGGCTGTCATTCCAGCCAAACTAGATGGTTGGGGCTATGTGCCTTAGGAGTCGTGTTGTCCGGTGCCATTTAGGGGCATCAACCTCATGAACAAGATTTTGTAGGAAAGCAGATACGTAAAAACATCAGGCCAGTGCCTCCCAGGAAATGGGCCTCCCTCACTGTTGTGAACGGTGCTAATCATCATCGTCAGCTGGACTGAGAGGCCGTACCGGGAGCCCGGACATCCTGGATCACTGACCTCGTCTCTCACATAATCTAGCCTCCCTCAAAGCATCCGCACGAACACAATCTATCATGCGTTCTTATAGCCCTCCTGGCTTTTGCAGCCTGCAACCACTTATGAAATCTCCACCATCCCTTCGGGTTGGCAAGGCACATATGCTTCGAATCTTGAAACATGTTCCAATCACATTCGCAATAGTGCCGTCCAGAACCTCTGTGCAGCTGGGTAAATGCCGCCACAGTACAGCATGCTCTCTTGATTCTCTCTTTGTCTTGATATACATTATCAGATCTCCTTGGCTGAAAGTTGCAGGTGAAGAAGATATCCGGTGTTGTCGCTTTCTCGTCGCGGCTTATTCCAAAGGAGACATTTACGTGGCTAGGGGTTCTCGTTCCGAAGCGGCGGGACCAGATGGATACGCAGGGATGGTTGTGATGGACCCAGTCTTCGTACTCGAGGTCCGTAGTCGGCGAATGGTTGACTTCGATGGCAGATTTTTCGGATACAAACGTTTGGGGATTTGGACTGTGGAGTGACTCATAAGAAGGAGGGTGCTCGGAGTCCAGACTGATGTTCTTTTGCGACATGATGAAAGTCTTTGGGTAAGTCCTGAACAAAACTTTGGGTAAGTTGATGTGATTCAGACTTCAAAGATGACGACCGCAGACAGTAGTATTCTTCTGTCGGCAGACGATAGATTCAGGGATGTCGATGAGGTTGAAAGTTGCAGCAGAGGAGGTGACTAGGCAGCGGACCAATCATTCGTGAGTCAGTATCGCATGGCAAGCACATGTCTAAGAGGTGACATTAAAATGATGTCAGCAAACTTCTTGCGTCCTGAGTAAGCTGGACTTGCTAGATGTTCGGACATGCAGTCTCTCTTGTTGCTAGAAAGGTGGACTGACCAGCATGGGAAGATGAGTTGGCGAATATCAGCTCGAATGTTGGCAATCTGTTGGCAACGAATACAAGCCTCCCGCAAAGTCGACGGTGTTGTTCTGTCCAATTGATGTGACTCGCTTGTCCCAAGACACGCGCAGATACAGTTTCGACCAGTCGTTAGCCAGAGATCGAGCGCCTAGCTATAATCACAAATGCGAGGGGCAATACACCCTTCACGATCGCGCCTACCCGATCACAACCTCACGGCCGAATTCTGCTCTCGGAGTCTCCTGTCCGCTCGACTCGCTCGACTTACTTACCTCTTGCAATAATGCGATCATCGCCATCGCCCTAGGGATTAGAGCATGTCAAAGAGAAGAATAAGAAGTGATTGCAAGCAAGTGCCGTGTTCGAAATGACACCAGTAGGGGAAAAGGATGGGGTACAGATTTCGAGTGAAGAACAGCAAGCTGCGCCCGAGGTTAGACACTATTTGCAAAGCCACTTACACATCAAATCAATGCTGAAGTACCATCCAGCTTTCTGACACACGGAAAACTTTGTATGCGTCGAAAGGCAAGATGATAGGCCTCGGCGTGTCTGGTCTGGTGGAGTTGTCCGAAGAGGGATATGCAATCAAATCGCCATGGCCCCCTGGATCAGAAGATAGCCTGAGCGACATGAGATTCGAAGCCAAGGTCTACAACCATCTAGGCTCTCACCCTCGCCTCATCAAGGTTATAGACTGGGATGCTGAAGAGTGTTGCTTGGCCATGGAAAACATGTCCAATGGCACTCTGAAAGATTACCTCGAGAAGAATAATGCATTTCCGAATCGCAACGTCGGCGATGGATCCTGCAAGCAGTGGAGCGACTCGCGTATCTCCATACGAAAGGTGTCATCCACTACGACTTCAAACCGAAGAATATTCTCCTCGACGAGAACTTGGAGGCGAAGATCGCTGATTTTGGATGTTCGGCGTTCAATGAGTCGAGACCCACTGGCGGAGCTGGTGTAAGATACACACCTCCCAAAGGAAGCAACATCAGCAGTGGCGTACAACTCGATATCTTTGCCCTCGGAAGCACGATTTATGCCATTCTGACCGGAAAAGATCCGTTTGCGGGTGTTGATTCTGAGGATTTGGGGATAGGTTTTGGAGATGCGATTATCCTGATATTTTGGAGGATGTGGAGATGGACAAGATTGTGAGAAATTGTTGGAAAGGGGCCTACCCTTCGGTCGAGGAGGTCAAAAGGGATATCGATGGTCTCAGTCAACGGATTGCGTCTATCACGCTTCTATGACAAACAGGTGTCAGGCCTGCTAAAGATTGAAGCTGAATTGATGCATAGGCACGTTTGATACCGCTGCTCAACAGACAGGAGCAGCCAGTCCTCTATCCAAGCCGAGCTAGAAGCTATCGGTCAGCAGATTTCGCAACGAGTTTCTCGAGCCATACCACCTACTCCGAAATTTTCATTCTACCTAGACAAAAGCGCTCGTCCGGAGCAGTGTTTAGCCCCTGCCGGGATAGATAAACTCCCGTATCTTCGGACTACATTGAACTCCCACCAAGAGCAAAATATACAGCACTCCAACAACAAGAGTCTCTCTGCACGCATCTACACACGGCTCGCGATGGCACACCTTGATCGCATCAAAGACGAAAGCATTCGCTGCCGCCAATGTGTACACAAGCAAGAAGGCAGGACTTCCCAGACTGAGACCGATGCCGAAGCCAAGATGATGCATGTAGGCGTATATGTACGGATCTGGATGAGAGCTGTACTCCCAGACGAAAAAGAATGCCAATAATGTGCCGAAAGCGACGAGGTCGTGCATGCTGGGATTTCGGTATCAAAAGCAGGATTCAGACGGCCGTGACTAAGAAAGAGCGTCGGAGGCGTGAGACGAAGATATGTTTTCTAGGTCGGTAATAACTGCCAAGTGCTCCCGAATTGAAACATTATTGGGTGATACTATCTGGAGTCGTTTGGCAACACAGCTCGATATACTAAGGATACCTAAGTTCAAGCGAATTTTAGTGGGGCTTTGCTCGGTCCTATCCAATACGAGATATGGCATGATTTCGGGTGCAACGGTCAAGCTGCTCGACCGGATGTATTCTCTTTCATCACAGGTCGAGCTTCAGTAGACCTGCACAGCCTGGGGACACTAGAATCTGAAAACCAGCAAGCATCGATGTGGTGCGTCGAGATGGAATCAGGCGTCACGCCATTCTGCCTCATACGGTTTCCGAATGTATTTAGACGCCCATTGACTGAGCTATTAGAAGGTGCAAGTATTTTAGCGATACTGATAGTAGTTTTACTGTAACTACCCTACAAGCAAACCCTACCTACGCCTTGGAAGGATCAGAAGTACAAGCGCCGGAAGGACAATATCCATGACTGCAAGCAAACTCGCAAAGCCCACTATACTGAGCCACACTCTGACCAGCAACGGGGAAACCAAGTGTGTTTGACGCAGCAGGAGGATTGATTTGACCTCCTTTCTGGGTGCAAGTGCAAGCATTACTGGGACAGAATCCATAGTTGCAAGAGAAACTGCAGAGGCCAGCAAGATTTCCACTTCCAGTTCCACCAGTACAGAAAGAGCCATCTCCATTTTGTGCCTTTGAAGGATCGGAAGTGCAGGCACCTGAGGGGCAGTAGCCGTGGCTGCAGGTGAACTCGCAGAGACCGCTGTAGAGAGCGACGTCTTGGCCAGCGACAGGGAAGCCAAGAGTGTTGCTGGAGGCAGGAGGAGTGACTTGACGGCCTCTCTGTGTACACGTACATGCATTTGTAGGGCAGAAGCCGTAGTTACAGGAGAAGCTGCAGAGACCAGCTAAGTTCCCGTTTCCAGTACCAGCGATGCAGTAAGAACCGCTGCTGCTAGTAGGCGTGGATGCGGGAGCGGAAGTGGGTGCGGTGGTAGAGGTCTTCAAGGTGGAGGACACCTTGCTGCTGGCAGAAGTGCTGACTCCACTACCACCTGATCCAGAGGTTCCGGCAGTGGCGCTACCAACCCAGGCATTCCAATTCTCGATACCATTAGCACAAGTGTCGGTGATGGACAGCCCATTCATTTGGGCAACAGTGTTTCCATTTCTGGAGATTTTAATTGTCACAGCACCTCGTCCGTTGAAGGGAACACTACCGTGATAGATTCCTGAGCCACCGCTTGGGACGTTTTCCCAAGTTCCGGTCTGAGTTGTGCCGCCGATAATGACGGTCACATTGGCGGTGGATGTGAGCAGTGCAGAGTAGAAGACCTTGTCTTGAGCCAATTGTGCAGGAGGGTATTCCTGTTGTCCTTGACTTGCTGTGTTGCCAGTAGTGCCTCCGCTAGAACATGCTGATCCCGGTGTGAGTCTGTACCAAGAAACCAGTCCTTCTGTTGAGATCGAGGCCTTGCCATTCTTGTACATATCAATGACGTAAGGAAGGAACAAACGCCATCCATCATGGGGCATGTTAGAGGCATAGTTGAAAGGAGCTTTGCCGGCATCAGCACCGAACAATCCGAATTGTCGGGTGTCCAAATCAGCAATGTAATGTGACTCTCCCCAGTCATTCCATGTCAGAATCTCGACAAAGTCTGGTTGTATGGACATGACCTGCTGCCAGCGATCATACCACATGTCGTCACCTCGCCATAGCCAGTTCTTACTATAGCCAGGCAGGTTTGTGTAGAACCATGGTGACACTGGCATCATATAAGGCTTACCGGCGAGAGCATTCTTGTAACTGACATCGGGCTGCGTGGTCATATCATTGGGTCCCACAGGCCATGCTTCCCAGCTGAACAGACCGTCCGCGACGCCACGATTGATAGCACCCTGAGCGCCGAGCGAAGACCAATCCGGGATGAAGAAGCATCCTGTCTGCGACTTGATTGTGTTCCAGTCGCCAGAACTACCGGGACCCTCGAAGGTAGACACGAATGCCTTTCCATTGTATTGATAGTATGCGCCATTTCCCTTGTACTGATTGATGAGGTCGATCACGACCTGCTGAGAGAATGCACCTTGAGCAGCATAGTCGAAGGAGAAGAAAAGTTTGAACCCAAGAGTATTGGCTGCTGAAAATGCGTTCGCGAGTTGGGCACCATAGCGGCCGTCATTTGCTATGTTCAGGGCAAACGCATCGATGTGCGCTGACTGGGCTGAGCGGATGTCCTTTTGCCAGTCGGCTGTACTATATGAAGGGGTGAGAGTGGCCACATTGCCGACCTGGAGGTAGAGTTAGCACCTATCAGGTGATTAATTCATGTGTGACTTACTATGTAGTGAGCAAAAACTGCTTTTGCTTGCACACGACATGCGCTCATGAGAGCGACCAAGACTGGAAGTAGCAACATATTGTCCAAGAAGATTCCCGGTACTCAACTGTGATAGAAAGGTGGAAGAGGGACTGCTCCTCTTTATACGTCAAGCTCATCAGAAGTGAAGCTAAAGTTGGCACGCCGTCATAGCAGGCTTCGCTTGGTGAACGCAGACAAGCCAAAACACTACCTTGAGAAACCCGTTGACCTAAAAGTTCACTCCTGCATATAGAAAGCTCTCCATCCTATAGATCAACATAAATACTTCGCTTCGATACTCCTATATGCTGGATATGTGGATCATTGGCATATACGACCACGAAGGATCAATAGACATGGCCTAGCAAAAGCCAATGTTGAAATCGCCAGGTCGAAACTTCAGCCACGACGTGTGAGTAGGCGCTCCTTTTGGATTTGATGCACGAAACAGTCGGCATACGATGACCCTGCAGTCGAGGCGGCATTGTGCCTCGGAGGGCGTTGACGACGGCAGGAACGAATTGCCTGATCCAGCGACGTTCAGTCTGCTGACTTGTCACACGCGCATGAAGCCATCACGGTGTTAGGAAGATGAGAGCAGCCATGTTATTGACGGCCATCAATGTGATTGACAGAAGAGGAAGCTCGGTATGTATGTGAATGCAGACGGCAGAGGTACGAGAATTAGACCTTGACGCGAAGGACAGGGTTCAACTTCGTGCGGCGTGGTCTTGGCAGCTTCATGCACTATTTGACAAACAAAACAAAGATAATTATTTGGCCTTCACGCCCATTACAATCAGTCACTGGTATGGAAGTAGGGTATGAGAGGATGGACATGAGGAACATAAGAGGAAAAGGCAAAGCTGGATAAGATGTAATTTCTCCAAAGTGTGAAAGTCTGTTTTTCATCGACTTGATTAGAGCAGAGACGACTGTGAAGTCCAGCTGTCATAAAGACGAATCTACGTTGTCCTTTCTCTTCAATTGGGTGGCTGATCGACCAATGTCTGCTCCTGGACCAGCACGTATTAGCTGCTCTCAGCTCTCAACAGACAGACTCAATCCCGATCAAGGCCCCTCTCCTTGATATCTTTCCCCTATGTCCCCTCCTTTCCTCCCTTGGTCCAATAGAGCACCAGACTCGTATGAGTCTCATGAGATTGATCGCAATAGAACTAGGATGCTCGTGCATCAAATGAATGTGTTCAGCGAACTTCTCCGATCACTTCTTGTCGACCTCGTCGCGTTGAGCAGTATCGCCCTTGCAAGTAGGCTTGCGTACATAACTGTTGACAGTCATGCTCGACATGCCAGGAATCATGTTGCTGTCGTGGAAGGTCTCACTAGTAGAGAGGTTGAAGTTCTTGACCAGTTCTGCGATAGATGAATCTGTGTCGGACTTTTCGGCGGTGCCTTCCTCCTGCTGCTGAGCCTTCTTGGCTTTCTTGCTGGCCTTTCTCTTTTCGTTCTGCTTGCGGTTCTTGGCTGTCTTGCGCTCGATCTCGGCTTCGGTCGGTGCACGCTCGCTCTGCTGAACGTCTTCTGCGGTGTCGGTGGCTGACTGCTGCTCGGGTTTGATGTTTTTGCCCATCCAGGGTGTGGATTTGCGGGCTTCGCTGTAGCGGAAAGGAGAGAACTCGTTGCCGAATGCCTGGAAATCCAGTCTGCGGTTGAAGACCATGCCGCTGTTGACCTGCGCAGGATTAGTAAATTTCGGGACGGATTGCATCAAGAAGATCATGAGCTTACCAGTTTGCGAGCTTTGTCCTCCCATGCCTTTCTGAGAGGGCTGTAGTCCATGACTCTCTCGGGATAAGTGTCGAACTCTGCGATCTGGTCGCTGAAGTCAAGGTTGCGGTAGATCTGTCTCATGTCGTTCTTGTAACCAGCAGGAGTCTTGAGCAAGCCGGTAGACGGGGCAGATGCCTCTTGCTTTGAGACGAGCTTGGAGAGCAGCAGGCCACGAATCTCCCTGTCCAGCTTGTTGATGGCGCCGGGGTTGACAACAGCTGCGACGGCACGCTCAAACACGTACGCATGAGCAATAGCAAGACGGATCTCCTGTCTTTTCGTAAGCAGCAGGTTCGTTCGAAAGGTGAGCCAGGAATTTATTACCTCAGCATGTCTCCAGTCGTTGGCGAGGATTCCATAGCCAGCGAGATAACAGCTCATGTCGAAGGTATCGAGTGGTCCGACGTTGAAGATCATACTGAGCTTCTCTACAGCCTGCGATTTGAGTCTCTGTTCGTAGACGGCAGGCATGTGTCCCTTTTCTCTGCCATCGACTAGATCATAAACCATGCGTGCAATCTTCTGGCGGTCCTTTTCGAACAGCTCTGGCGACTTTTTGTACACCTCTATCTGCTGATCTAGAGACAGTCTCGGTTCCATGTTGTCGTGTGTAAGTGGTGCGATGTAAATCCTGAAGATCTTGACTTGATGTTGTGAACAGATTGGAAGGTAGAGAAGGAGACACGATTGGTGAAGTAAGCTGAAAGCGGAGGTGGAAGCAACGATGGAAGTTGAGTGATAGTGAAAGTGTTGGAAGTATGAAAGAGAGCAGCTCACTACACAATAGAATTTCGCCGAATGAGAGGTGTTCGTTAAGCACTGTATGTGAATGCTGTGGTGCTACGATGGTACTTCACTCGGCCAGAGGATCAGATCTGGAGTACGAAAGGCGCACGATCTCTTTCACTTGGGCGTGCGATCCAAGTTTTACCCACCTTCTAGACTATCACTTCTGTGTTTTCGAATGTCACTATTCATCAATACAATAATGACGAACACGCCATTGGGACAAGACCTCGCGCAGAGGGAGAATTCATCCATCCTGCATAATATTGAGGCAGCACCTTGCTCCCTCCCCGTATGCTGAACTTTGTCACGCGCATGCTGTAGAAATGCAGAATGTTTTTGAGATCAGTGCAGCCTTCCACTGAGAAGCGCTAACTTTCACACTCTCAGTAAAGGGCTGCACTGGTCTGAAAAACATTGTGCATTCCTTCAGCTCGGATGACCTTGATCACGATCTCGAGAGGTGGCTAAGAGTGACAAGATTTAGCACACAAGGAGGTCATACTCATTCATAGTTCTCTGTCTGATTCGGAGGTAGGGCGATACTGCTGCAGGCATCTGATGCGAAGTGAAGTCGGATTGTGAAGCTCTGGACCGTGAGCAGATGACCAACATGTCGCCGAGGCAAGCACCTTCTCCCACCTCACCTGATCCCCTCGTAACTTCCTCACCAGACTCAATCCCCTTTCCAAAAGTCTCGAAGAACCACCGACATATAGCAACCAACATTCCTGCACCGTTAACCCACACGAGCTCCTAGGAGATTGAAGTCACCAAGTTCCCAAAGCCAAGCAAATCGTATAACACAGAAAAAAGGACCGATAGGATCAAAGGAGTCATGGGATCTCACATGCCATTTCATGTACATCATACGAGTGGAAAAGCAGGGGCGGGTCCGGGCTTTGCTCTTTTGTCGTGGAGAGAGAGTGGAGAATCAGATGTGGAGATTTTTTCTGCCTGCGAGAAAGAGGAGGGCAAAGCGGTGAGGCATCGGGAAGGATGTCGGTGACTGGTGATGACCCTGCTTTTTTGATGCATATCCTTGTTGATATATGCACATCATTTTGCTTGCATGATTGATTGGTTGATTGAATGACAGCTCTTGGTACACGTCGCTAACTTGCAGAAAAGCGTGCATGTGTTCGGACCTCAAGAAGTGCCAGCCATCGTGAATTCTGCAGCGCCCTCTCCACATCGAAAAACTCCAGCAATCAATCGCTGTCTAGCGATGCCAAATGTTGATTTCGATTCGAATCGCATCCTTGCCGAAAGAAAGCGTCAAGTGTGTCATGCAAGTTTTCGTGTTTTGTTTGACGCTCGGAGGAAAAGTGATCGGGCAGAACACCGGATGGGCTTTGATTGGATCGGAAGTCTTCTAACGACGGGTGGTAGCTTTTTGGCTTCCCCAGCCACCTGTGTGGCAGATTGTGATTGCTTTGATGCAAACGCAAACTCAACAGTCGTTGTATGAGGATTGAAACCGGGTATCAGAAACAACGGCTGGGAATTGATGGTGTTTTGGATATGGATGACAGGTCAAAAGACACCCACCGTCTTTGATCGCTTGAGCTTTTTCTATGCAGCTCGATGGTGTTGGGGTTGTTCTCGCGAAGGGTGCCGAGGTCGAGGTGTATTGGAGCCGAGTTCGTCGGCTTCTTCGTAGATGCGGGACAGATCGTCGACGAAGGCGAGCAGGTCTGCTAGGAATTCTCGTCTTGTGACAGCTTTGATGCGATCTTGAAGCTGTGACAGTGATTAGGTTTTGATCGGGTAGGAAGCATTAAGATGGTACTTACCTCGGCAGTAGGAGAACACGGTGAAGTAGGAGAATCGCACAAAGTCAATTGAATTTGAGGAAGTGGAAGTGAGGTATGATGGTAAAATAGCAATTCTATGCATTCTATGCGTGGTATCATGTATGAGCATCTATCTCTCTAATAAACGGAAAAAAGCAAATGTGGTATCTCTATGAAAAGGGGGGGGTATAAGTTTTTTTTCCTCTTGCGCAAAACCCAATGTCCAGGAAGCGGCCAGGCTTCTGTTGTTGCGCATCTAGTGGTCGTGAAAAACACACAAGGTCATTAAGAAAAGAAAGAGAGTCGTAGATGTCTCGTTCTTTATGCCATTTGGCCGCCACCGTTGTAGGCGACGTCCTCCTCCTTCTCGCCATAGCGGGCGTCCTTCATTTGACCAGCCTCGTCGTCAGAGGACTGGAAGCCGTACTCGCGAGCCTTTGCATCAATCTCGGCAGCGTCGAGCTTGGGGAGCTCCTTTGCTGCGGTGACATAAGACATCTTCTCGAGGTAACCCTTAGCAAAGATGAGATCAATCTCTTCAAGAGAGCGGCCAGAGGTCTCGGGATAAAATAGGTAGATGACAGGGAAGAACAGAGCGTTCAAAATGGCGAAGAAGAGGTAGGTACCCCAGCTGATGCTGTCAATGAGCACGGGGGTGATCATAACAATGAAGAAATTCCAGCACCAGTTGGAGACGGTGGACAAAGCGTTAGCCTTGGCGCGAGTCTTCAGAGGGTTGATCTCAGCAGGGTACAACCAGGGCAGAGGGAGCCAGGTGGCACCGAAGAAGGCGATGTAGGTGAAGAGACCAACAGCAGCACCCTTGGCGGATTGAGCATCACCAGGAATCAAGCAAGCGAAGACGAGAACCATAGACAAGCATTGGCCGACAGTACCCCAGAGGAAGAGCTTGCGGCGTCCGACACGCTCAACGAGGAACCAGGAGGTGGTGGCGAAGATGGAGTAGACAACCATGTTGATACCTCCGAGCAAGAGCGACAAGTTCTTGGTAGTACCGATGGAGTCACGGAAGAGGACAGGGAAGTAGTAGATGACGGCGTTGCAACCAGAGAGCTGCTGCATGAACTGCGATCCAGCTCCGAGGAGCATACGGCGGAAATGCTGAGTCTTGCCACCGGTGAAGAGAACCGAGATGGGAGTGGATTGGCCGAAACCACCAGCCATCTTGATAGAGTCGAGAATAATGCCGGCCTCAAGCTTGACCTCGGAGTCATCAACGGGTTTAGCCTGAAGAGCTGCGAGGATGACAGTAGCTTCATCTTGTCGGTCGTGCGAAAGCAGCCATCTGGGCGACTCGGGCAATCTTGTGGTGATACCGAGGACGATGAGAGCGAAAAAGCACTGGAAGGCGATGGGGAAACGCCAGACCAAATCGTGAGGTCCGTATGTGCAGCCATAGTCAATCCAGTAAGCGATAAGCGTGCCGATAGCGACGTTACCACCCTCAATGCAGATGACCTTGCCTCTGTTGTGGGCCTTGGAGCACTCGGCTTGGTAGGTAGGGATAGTCGATGTGTTGATACCGTTTCCGAGCTGGAGATGAATCAGTACTGAATTTTGATAGATGTCTCGAATCTCAACTTACACCTGTGATAAATCGGCCAACGATAAATTGTGCTGTACTTCCCGAACTGGTGCCAACGCAAGCGACTTGAATGATGACACCAATGATCATGACAGTAGCACCAATGAAGATAGCCTTGCGGCGACCGAGCTTGTCACCAAGCGTGAGAATGAAGATAGCACCAAAAAGACAGCCGACAGCGTAGATGGAGACAATGAAACCTTGCCAGTTACTGCCCCGGCCAGCTTCGGGGAAGTCTTGAAGGAAAGCGTCGGATTCGATGATACCAGACATGACACCCTGGTCATAACCGAAGAGAAGGAAATCGGTAGTGGCGACGGCGGTAATAAGCATCTGGAGTTGTCTGCCAGAGGTGCCCCAGTATGTGGGAACACCCTCTGAGTTGGTTGAAACAGTCATCTTTCCGGTATTGTCTAGCAGTACAAGAAAACAGATCGTCTCAAAAAGGGACCGAGATGAAAAGCAATGCTTGCGGAGTTGTGGAGGGCCTACCCTGGGGAGGGACCCATTTATATATCTACACTACGAGTTGAAAACTCAAGCACCCAAACACAGCATCGATGACGGACAAAACAGCCGTTGCGGAGAGAATGTGGATGGTGGGTCTTGAGGGCCCACTGTCATTTTCGCAACCAGCGCCGCCGAGAGGTTGAATCCACCGTGAAACATGTCGGGCAAAGATCTTCGAGGGAATAAGACGTCGTTGAGAGAGAGCAAGTCCGGCGCAAGAGTCGCAAGCCCTGCACTAGTGCCTGCATCTGCTTGGCGATGAGCACATGGCGTTTTTCTAACGACTTGGCACCAACACAACAATAGACAAGTTGAGTCTTGCCGGTGGCCAACGAACGCAGAGTCCGTGAGCTCGTATGAATTTTCTATCTAGGGTCTTGAAAAGTGTGTAAAAAGCCAAGTTGGGAAGAGAATTTACCGGAGGATGATGTCACATACCGCCATTCTTCCGAAAATAAGCTCCTGTTCATGGCGGGTGAAAGCTTTGGTGGCTTCGACGCTTGAGTCAAGCATAATTGAGTACATGGCGTGGGTGGCGTGTCTGTGGTTTCAAGGATAGATTTGGGGACGACTTTGAGGGCAAGTGCACGCATCTGTTAGTCAAGCTCCGTGGGAGAGAATGAATTGCGATTCAGCATCGGGACGAGATGTTGGTCGTCGGTGTGCGCTCGGCCGAGGCGAGTCAATGTAACGGATTGGCAATCTCTTCGGTTACAGATGTTTGTCACTGGTGGGAGTTTGTACCGAGAGAAAAAACTGGATCCGAAGGTCGTGTTGAATTGCAAGATAACGCCCTAAACCAGGATGAAGGATTGATTTTCGCGAGAGTTGCTGCAATGTTTTGGGGATCGTCATTGAGCTTGCAAAGGTAAATGGTAAAGACCGGTTATTGAAAGCCGTAACCGATTGATCGTCTAGGATATGCCTCTGACATCTCGTGGAGGCACATGGAGGTAACGCGGAGCATGTGGAGGTATCAGGTCTTCTCAACCTGTCACAAACCACTTTTCATCTTCCGGCTGTCAGGGATCATCGTTCAGGGCGGGTTCTGCTATGCTTCGAGAAATACAGAAGTTTGATGTTGCTTGTGCTGATAGCGATCGGCAAACGTCGGGTGTTGAACCGGACTTGCAAGACGGTGCAGGCCGCGGGTGCACATAATTGTAGGTGCATCGAGTTGGTGAAGTGATCATTTCTAAGCGTGACCCTATGTGCATTGCGGTCAGACATCGTGTCGGTGTTAGGGCATAGTAATGTCGGAGGAAATTGCAGCCTTGAAACTGCCCAGAGTCGGATGGAGACCTTGCCAAGTTGACAAGAGTCAAGAGTGGACTTCTGTCGCATCCTACGGTGAAGAGATGAAAGCGGTATGGAATCGGTCCCAGGAGGCACATACCGAATTTGCCGACAAAGCATCCGAGAATATACTACGCAACTCGCTGGCGCGGTGAGGTTGCGTAGGATTACTTGCGGAGCCCCCGGGCCCCGCTCCCCACGACTCCACAGATACCGGCACCATTGTCCCGGATCAGGCAGAAGGACACGGCAACCCTACGCATGACCTGGGGACGGCTGCATCCTGATCGGTCTGTTCTCGGTGAGAACCCCAGCATATTCTCCTGCACTCCATGTCTGATAATAGTATTTAGCGGTTTGATTTATGCTCCTGCCAGACGTGCGTGTAGGAGGTACGATCAGGAGATGGGCCAATCTCCGCGGCATCAATGGAAGGTACGGATATGTCATGCTGTACCGGCCGCAGAGTCAAGGGGTGTTGCCTAACTCAACCTTTCAATCAGCAGGGGCTTGTAGGACATCGAAGTCTTCCTAAGGGACAGCTCAAGTAGCTTAAGTATGGCGAGACGTGCTTTGACGATGATCCTCGTTCCCAAGAACGAACTACACGTGCTGGATGATGCCGCCGACAACCCTGATGTTTGCTTGTCGATCATCTGTCAGATCTAATAACTGACAATGACTTGCGGAAAAATCATCCTTGATCTGAGCAACCGCTGGAGATCAGAAGCAGGAACAGTGATCGGGTATGCAGCTTGCCAATCAGGCCAGATACGATATGCCGTGTGGAATTGTATAATATTTGATGTCGATGGCGGGCTCTTTGCTCATCGGAGAGACAGCCTGGAATCTTGAGTGGGATGCTGTGTTGGTCTACGGAGTACTTCTTCTGATTCCTATTATCCCTCAACGCACTGTTCATGTGCTGGGAGGCCATGGTCAAGGAAGTGCTTGGGCAATGACAGATGGCAAAAGTACTGGGGATATAGGTTGAAATTGGCAGAGAGGGCAGGATAAAACAGCAAACCTACCTCCTGCTTTGGCTCACATCTCTAGCGGCTTACAACTTATAACACCAGGTGTCCGTGCAACAGAGAAAGAAAGCTCACAGGAGAGTCGAGGCACAGATATTGTCGATATTGTTGGTTGCACATGAGACAAAATTTCTGAGAAGCATTCGCGATTAGAAGTCACCTCGACTAGCCTTTTGAGCACTCGCAGTCAGCGTATGTTTCACGTCATCTGTCAAAGTCGTGAATGTGGTGAATGGTAGAGGAGAGAGACGTCAAAAGAAGGTCTGGAGGCGTGAGGAGAAGCAGCCGCGATCCGGCAAGGCTCGTGCTTGGTGTTGGCGCGCCTGCCCCGCGATGACGGAGAGTTTCAGCGGGCGAGAGCTGTCTGTCGCGTGTAATCAGCAACGACTTGCTGCAATTACGAAGCTGTCAAGTCGCGGAAGGAAGCACTCCATTGGCAAGTGAAGGATATGGCAGGATTGCCTGATCAGCTGCTGCAATGGCTGTATAGCGTTCTCCTGAATGTATCAAGCCTCGCCCAACCCCCAGCAACGACCAGTGAACTGACACAACCAGGAATACCATGATGCACAACGCGCCTATAGTGATAGTGTCGCCGCCCTATCAGCGTATCCCTCGTTGTCGCCACGAACTGATGTTTACACGTATAATACCGGCCAGCCAGCGCTGCTCTTGCGACTGTCAGGCACACTCCCTGTCAACTTTCGCGGCACAGTCTACAGATTCCCCGTGACAATATGGCTACCGCATGCCTATCCCGCAGACCCGGAAGGTATCATGGTGTTTGTGATACCAGGCGATGGTATGGCCATTCGACCGGGCCAGCACGTCAGTGTTGACGGACGAGTCTACCATCCCTATCTACGCGACTGGTCTGTCAATCAGCGCCCGAATATCATCGACTTCCTTCGTCTCCTTCAAGATGTCTTTGCCCGAGAACCTCCGGTCGTTGCAAGGCCACCTCAACAACCACAGCATGGTCAGCCTCGGTCTCCAATGCAGCGCCCACCACCTCCACCGAAAGAGCAGCCTCGACCTATACCATCTCAGCCTGTAGAAATGCCTGCTGGGAACCCTCCTCCAAGACCTCCGAAGCCTGGTGAGCAGAATCACTCTGCTTCGCCTGCCCAATATCGTAACGATGGACCTCCTCTGCCCCCTTTGCCTCACGAACGAGGTCAACAGTCTCCGCAGTTGCGACAGGGCAATGGTTATGAGACACCACAAGCTCAGCGATACTCCAAGGCCCCTCCGCTGCCGCATCAGCTGCAGCAAGAATACAGGCAGAGTCCAGTCTCACCTCTGACTCCAAATACACACACACCTACCCAGAGATACGCGCAGCCGCCGCCATTGCCTCCGCCGCAGCAGCATCAGCAACAACAAATACCCATGCGTCCTGCCCAGCAGCAATATCCTCAGCAATATCAACAACATCCACAACAACAACACTACCAGCAGGCGCCCGTGAACATGCATCCTCAACAACAATACCCACCACAACAAGCACCTCAACATGCACCTTACCAACAGCCACCGCCCCAAAAACCTGCGCCAGCCCAAGACCTCCTTAGTGACCCCTTCGACGTCAGCATATCAACAACAACCTCTCACTCCGCCCCTCCTATCCCACCAAACCCGGAAAAAGAACACCTCCTCCACCTCCTCTCCCAATCTCTCGTCTCCCAAATTCATCAGAAAGTAAATCAAACCACTTCTGCTCTGGCACCTCTACACGCTCAATCCATCGCCCTCCAAGAAGCGCATTCGCGACTCAACTCTGAATTGTCACAACTTACAGCTTTGGACAACACCCTCGCCAGCAACGAACATATCCTCCATCAAGCCCTATCATCCTGCGACCGCGTCATCGCCGAATCAAAATCCACACCACAGCCACCCATCGATGATGTGCTTGTCGCTCCCACCGTTGCCGCAACTCAACTTTGGAATCTCCAAGCCGACGAAGCTGCTATCAGAGAAGCATTGTGGTGTTTGCAGCGCGCTGTGGGAGCTGGAAGGGTTAGCAGCGAGACATTTATTAAAATGACGAGGAGTTTGGCTAGAGAGTTGTTCTTGAAGATGGCGTTGAGTAGGAAGTTGGCGAGGGGGTTGGGGTTGGATGTTGGAGAGAGTAGGGCGGGGATGGGTGGAGAGGATGGGTATGGGTACTGAGTGATGATGCAGGAAGTGGAAGAGATGGCTTGAGATACTGTAGCTTACGACATGTTGAAGGAATAGATCTTCTTTTTTTCTTTTATTGTCTTCAAGACTTATGTCACTTCGATTCTCCTTCCCGCAGCGACACGCTGTTGTGCAACTGTCAAGATGCAAGATGATTTTCAGCGACAGCCTGTCGTCCAGTGAGAGCAATACTGACGTCTTCTCCTTGCACCCAGCGGCAGTTTCGAAACCAATCGTGCATTGTGACAGCTGTTTGAACGACTATCCGCTCAAGTCGTCGCTGCCACTTTTCCAGCATACGCGAGGGATTTCTCTTTTTGAATTCTTGATTCTGTTATCTACGTCATTACTTTCTTCTTCGTCACTGCTGTTTCTGAAAGTGCCGCGTTAGTTGTAGCAAATGTATACCATCCTCCCAAACAAGCGGAATTTAAAACATGGATTTGCATTTTACACCACCGCCACATTATGAAGCACGCCAAGTCAGCATCAGACGCTTCAAGAATATACTCAGAAGATAGAACCGAGCGACAAAAGTATATAAAAATGATTGGTTGTGATATTATCGTCAATTTTATGTTGAAAATGGTTGTTAGGGGTATCACCCTGGCTCCCAACCTCACCAGCCACCAGAATCATTTTGTAATCTGGGACAATCGGAAAGGCGGGACATCGAAACCCACCCGTTAGATTTCTCGTTGGAGTGGGAAAGCAGTCATATCTTAACAGATGGCGGTTAGAAGTCGCAAGCCTTGTATCGTTGTCATTATGTATCATCTCTTCCCTTTCCTTTCCATGCTGTCTAACTCACTACTTCCCTGTCTCTAATTCCGCCGGGTCCTTCTTGACCTTTCTTCGCTCCAATAGCTTTTACCAACCTTCTGAACCCTTCTGCCAACACTTCATCCTCCTGTGCGTAGATGATTCTGAACCACCCTATCTCTTCAGTTTGCAACAGCGTTCCTTGCGTGAGATAGATTTTCTCCTTTTCCATTTTCGCTACTAGTGCGTTTTCTGCTTCTTTTCCATCTGGATGGGTGGAAAGGTCGACGTAGGGACGGAGGTTGATCTGTATCTCGTTAGTATTCGGTTGAGAGATAGGAATAACAGAATAAGGAGGGGGATGGTAGAGAAACAGCATACCCAAAGGAAGAACCCAGCATTAGCACCATGGGCATATTCGATGCCGTATTCTTCAAGCACAGCTCTACATTTCTCATTCCTCTCTTTGAGGACACTTTGGCTTTTGGTGAAGAAACCATCCAACCATTCTGTATCTTCAAGCATCTCAGCAGCGAAGAGTTGGTTCAAGGGTCCGGACCAAGAGAATTGCGTGATGGCGGAGATTGTATCCATTAATGCAGTGTTACGCGAGTAAATACAACCTAACCTCAACCCACCAGCTGCAAAATCCTTGGAGAATCCGTAGACGACATGGAGATAGTTGGGAGAGATGTAAGGGATACTGTCAAAGGAGAGTACGGAGGTGAATTGAACAGCGGCTGGGTCGGAGTTGTCGAAGACGGAGAGAGCATAGACTTCATCTGACAAGAGGTGAAGGCGATGCTTCTGACATAACTGCATCAAAGCTTTGATTGTTTCCAGAGGATAGCATCGGCCGAGAGGATTGTGTGGGTTACAGAGAAGAAGAGCGCGAACGTTTGTGCCTTCTGCTTTGGCTCTGAGGAGGGCTGTTTCGTATGATTCGACTATCTCAGCAGAGAATTGGTCAATACCGTTGCTGGGAACGAATACACATTTGATCCTGGACTTGTCAGTCTCTGCATGAGCTCAAGCTGTGCGTGGCAATTGAAGCGTACTTCGCCTTTGCCCCAAAATCGGCAATGAAGGCTTGATAACAAGGTCTGGATATAAGAATACCATCACCTTCTTCCCCCATCGCATAGCCGAATAACTCGCAGAGTGACGTGATGCCGTTTGCGAATACCAGATCTTCGGGTTGGACTGTAGAGACAGGGTGGAAGTATTTGTTCATGTGCTTGGCCATTGCTATGCGTAGGCGCTTGCTTCCCCATGGTCCTTCGCCGTAGGTGAATGTCTTTGAGGATGTACGGATCTTACGGTTGGCGAAGTCTGATACGTCTTTTGTCATGATGTGCTGGAATAATGTGTGAGTGGTTGTGGTGGAGGTATAGTGCGATGTTGACTTACATTCTCAGCTGTGCCCATGTCGACGATGCCGTCGGGATTGTCTTTGGCATCGTAAAGGTCAGACAACAGTGGCTGCAGACGAGCTTTTAAACTGGTCTGAGCGATCGCTCTGCCGCGCTCTGAGATTGTACCTTCCATGCCTGACATGTTGAGAGAATCAATGCCGAGCAGAGACGAGAGAATGGAAGCTCTAGAAGAAGTAGACGAAGAACATGACGAAAGATGGAGATTAAGTTAAGGTTGGATGGGGAGATGTGAGAGTTCTGCTGTGGCTGATTCTGATGGATGCTGAAGTTCATAATTGTGATGAATACCTGAGGATATATATACATACCTCGCGCCTTACGACTGATCAGTGCCTGAAGAGATACAGGCAACAACATACGGTATCGGCATGCATGAAGCGAGGTGAATCATACAGGGCGTCAACGGCTGCAGAAGTGAGCCGCTGATTGGCATACCCGTCAACTGTATAGGTTAGTATAGCCGTGAAGGTTGTTCCGGTCAATAGAATAATAGTCCGGGCGGGTTATAGAAGAATAGACCGCAGCTGTAAACATAGGCTCCCATTTGCGGTATCGCAGAACACAATCGGCTTGCTGCTGCTGCCATGTTTATGGGAAATAAAGCAGGCGGCGGTGTCAATGTTTGGCAATCGCAGCTGATAGGCTAATTAGGATAGATATCAATTAAGCAGGCAGAAGAATAAATGGTCAGGAAGCACTAGAGGAAGGTGCATTCACGATGCGTCATAGGCGGTGAGCCGGGGACGAGCCGAGTCAGGGCGATTTGATCGGAGTTTCTGTGGCCGACGCTACTCGCGAAGGCGGAGACAGAGCAGCAGCCATGAGCAGCAGCAGCCAAAGCAATTGCACAAAGCCGTCTCTGCCCTTTCTGCCCACCACCTTGACTTGACGACATACATTTCTTGTTCACCCACATCTGCCATGCCGAAGCACGCTGTTTGACTCCTCTGAACCCCGACGACAGCTTTTTTTCTGCCAGACCAACCCACCGTCGCACTGCGCCGCACTCACAAGCGCCATGCCGCCGACGTCGTCTGTGAGGAAGGCCTCGATAGCCACCACCGACACCAACACCGGTCGTCGCCAGTCTGCACGTCAACCTCGCACTTCAACCTCGAGGCCCATCAACTACTATGCCCGCTCCTTCGGCCAGTACTCCAACAACCATGACCAGCAAGATCCCGACCCGCCGGGTTTCTTTCCCGCCGTCCAATACTTTGCCGACTCGATCGCTGCCCTTCCACGCGAAGTCCAACGTCACATCACCTTGATGAAAGAGGTCGAAGCAAAAGTCTTTGGTCCTACAGAAGCCTTGAAGTTTCTCACTTCCAGCATCCTAAACAAGCCTGCTCCCCTGTCTCGCAACCAGCCCTCCTCACCGCGACTGCTATCCTTCACAGCTCCCCCAAGTGCCACTCACAGTGTTGCTGGCTCTGTCATCAATGGCAACCAACCTACCACCTTCGACCAACGCGTTGCCGATGACCTCGAGTCGCAACAAGACGAACAAGCCGACCACCTAAGAAGGTCCGAGTTCCAATCGCTCCGCCATGTCATTGGAAACATGATCACCAACCTCGACGAAAAGAATGTCGTCATGGCAGAAGCAAATCGCGCCCTCGCTCAGCAGCTCGCTCGTCTCGACAGCGTCATTCCCCACATCGAGAACGAGATTAGCGAAGAGTCGCGCTTGGGTAGCTTGACACATTGGGCATACCAAGACAATCGCGCCAAAAAGCAGACAGCAACAACACAGAACGAGCGCAACAGAAGAGACGTCGCTGCCACAAGCAGTCTCGCCGCCGCAGCAGCTGCCGTGCACGACCAAGACATCGCTGCAGCAAGAGGAGAAGCAAGACGCGAAACGAAAAAGACAAATCGTAGTCATGCGGTCGATTCTGACTTTGATGATCGTCCGACAAAGAGAACGCAAACTGCAAAGTCCCGAAAGAATGCCGATGCTGAGCCAAAGGTCAGTGGCTTGGGAATCGCCAATGGCATAGCCAACGCTGCGACAACCAAAAGACGAAAGGTCGAGAAGGGTCCCGCTGCTCTCGGTGCACCTGCTATGGAGCGTTCAGCAAGCAACATGAGCACAGCGGCCAAGACGGCCAGAGGTGCTGGAAACACAACCCCAAGGTCGACACCAGCAGTCGAGCCGACGAAAAAGAAGAAGCCAGGTCCTGCTCCTGGTACTGGTGCTGGAAAGAAGAGGTATGCGACGTTCATCTCCTCGAAGTTTAACCACCTACTAACAATCTCCACAGAAACCCGGCACTCAACCAGACGGCGAACTCACCAAGACTCAACAACTCATCACCTGTATTGGGAAGCGCACAACTGCAGCCCGAAACAATCTCAAGACCTCCCTCCTCGCGTATGCGTCAAAACTCCAACTCCACATCGAACCTGCAACACTCGCTGCTTCCAGAGAAAGAAGTTAGCCGCCCAGCCTCGGTCGCGGACAACAAGTCCCTAAATGGTAGTACCAACGGAGTTTCAAACACGGACATATCATCATTGTCTGTATCCAAAGAAGCCAAGAAGAGTGTGGAAGAGGCGGAAGAAGATGGCATGAACATCGATGAACCCGAGACGACTGGGCACAGACACAGACCAGAGCCGTTGAAGAATGAAGACGTGACAATGGAAGATGCACACTTGGATGTCCGCCCAGGACGAGGTTCTGTCACATCTACACCACGCACAGAGGCCTTCCCAGATGTGGCCGTGTCAAGAACTAGGGGTAGACACCTCCACACTGGACACTCACGTGGCAGTGGCACACCGGACCACTCAAGGTCAGCACACGACAGGAAAAGTCGTGGAAGAAGAAAGAGTGGAAGTGGAGCACACATCCTCAAGCAGATCGCCAGCTTCAACCGTAGTCCGGATGCGGACAGGCGCCGTGATGATAGCAAAGGATCTGACATGTCGGAAGATGATGGTCATGGAAGATCGGTAAGAAGAAGTTACCCTCCTCGAGTTACGACCATATCCCGAAACCGACGCGAGCGAGGAAACGGATCGAGAGGAACTACGACATCAAGACGAACAGAACTGTCACAGGAACCAGAAGACGAGCCAGCTGAAGTCGAGCCTGAGGCTGAAGCCGAAGCCGAAGCCGAAGTCGAAGCTGAAGAGGTCGAACAAGCCGTGGATGACGAGGACATCGAAGAGGCGGAAGATCCCGATGAACCCAAGTATTGTTACTGTGGTCAAGGTAGTTTCGGCGAGATGATTGCATGCGACAATGATGATTGCCCGATGGAATGGTTCCATCTTGGATGTACAGGATTGCGAGCAGTACCAGGTGATAATGGTGAGTACTCTGATATGTCGAGTCTGATGCAAAGGCTAACACAAAGCTCAGTCAAATGGTTCTGCGATGTGTGCAAGGAACCAAAGGGCAGAAAGGCCAGGATGATGGCAGCCAGACATTGATGGGCATGACGATTATTTCCAAGACATGACGTTTGTAGAGAGCATTGCATGGTGAGAGGGACTGGATCGGGGAACTGAAGAATGCTGCAAGGTTAGGCAGCAGAAGTAGCAACACGTATATGGCCGAGGAAAGAGATTCAAGCTGATTGTATTGTTTCATGAGTGATAGTAGCTGTGTTTCAAGGCGGTGAGGCAGGAGCTTTGACATTCTGCCGGGCAGCGGAGCGGTCGGGAACATGACGCGTGCCTTCCGGGGCTTGGCTTCGGCGGGCTGTGGACACTGCACTCACTGCATCTCGCGGGGTGCTCGTTCAAGGAGTTGTCCACTGCAGCTGCCTAATCCCAAGCATTCCACTCACACAAGACATTCAAGATGGCTGAAGTGCCCATTGGTATGCGCAGATGCAGCTTCCGCCCACCATGTTCAATGCGCTGACACGTAGACAGTGCTCGATGGCGGAACGGGTTTCCTCAAGGCTGGTTACGCCGGTCAGGTACGACGACTGCGATACACTTCCATATACCAATCAATCCATACTGAAATGTCGCCGCTATACAGAACTTCCCCGAGCAACAGTACCCGTCCATCGTCGGTCGTCCAATCCTCCGTACCGAAGAGCAGGCTGGTCTGGACATTCAGCTCAAGGACATCATGTGCGGTGACGAGGCAGCCGCCGCCAGATCAATGCTGCAGATTACCTATCCCGTACGATACATTCAACAAGATAGCTGGATATACACCGAAACTAACGCGACTGCATATAGATGGAGAACGGTATCGTCAAGCGCTGGGACGACATGCAACATCTCTGGGACTACACCTTCTTCGAGAAGATGAAGGTCGACCCCACCGGCCGCAAGATCCTCCTCACCGAACCGCCAATGAACCCCTTGAAGAACCGCGAGATGATGGCCGAAGTCATGTTCGAACGCTACAACTTTGGCGGCGTCTATGTCGCCATCCAAGCCGTGCTTGCCCTCTACGCCCAGGGTCTTTCCTCGGGTGTTGTCGTAGACAGCGGTGATGGTGTCACCCACATCGTCCCCGTCTATGAGAGCACCGTCCTCAACCACCTTACCCGAAGACTCGATGTCGCTGGAAGAGACGTCACACGCAACCTGATTTCCCTCCTCACCCGCCGCGGTTACGCCCTGAACAGAACCGCCGATTTCGAAACCGTCCGTGCCATCAAGGAGAAGCTCTGCTACGTCTCGTACGATCTCGCCCTTGACAAGCAACTCAGCGAAGACACCACAGTGCTCGTCGAATCCTACACCCTCCCCGACGGCCGTGTCATCCGTGTCGGCTCTGAACGTTTCGAAGCTCCCGAGTGTCTTTTCCAACCCCACCTCGTCGATGTCGAACAACCCGGTATCGCCGAATTCCTCTTCAACACCATTCAAGCTGCAGATGTCGATGTCAGATCAAGTCTGTACAAGGCCATTGTCTTGTCCGGAGGTAGCAGCATGTACCCCGGTCTTCCCAGCAGATTGGAAAAGGAGCTCAAGCAACTTTGGCTCACCAGAGTCTTGCAAGGAAACCCCGAGAGATTGAGCGTAAGAGACAGCATTATATTGAATATCGTATTTGCAATCGCTGACGAGAGTCATACAGAAATTCAAGGTCAGGATAGAAGACCCGCCGAGAAGAAGGCACATGGTCTTCTTGGGTGGTGCCGTTCTTGCAAACATTGTAAGTCGTGAAACCCCTAATAATATCTGTAACCACCAGATTGCAATACTAACAACATCATCAACAGATGGCCGACAAGGAGAGCATGTGGATATCAAAGGCAGAGTGGCAAGAACAAGGTGCCCGTGCCCTGGACAAGTTGGGCGCTCGATGAAGAAGAGAAGGCAAGAAGCATCATCAACAATTAACGAAATTCCATCAAACTCAATACAAAAACCACATTGTACATTCTTCTTCCACGGCATCCCAAAAGTCATACTAATCAACTCCTCATCGATCTCATAAGATTTTGAGTATAAGCATCTTGCGCCTCAAGTCAATGATGAACTTGAACTTGAGCTGCAGATCAAAATTCGGGCGTAACAGAGACCGTCGTTTGATGAATGAGGGCAACTTATGATGAAAGGGAGTGCGAATCATGAAAGGGAGAGAGAAAAAAAAAGGTCATCAATATCTTTTGGAAACCCAAGTAATTCTTACAATGCTGCCAGGAGACCGAAGCCGAGATCCGGAAGTCGGGTTTTCCACATCATTACCTTTTCCCAAGTCAAAAAATGCGAGCGGGTTTGTGTAGTGAGAGGAGTTGTGGAACCCTTGCCACCTACCTACACTTCCCACCCCCTTCTGCTTTTGTATATCAGAATGCCTTACTCCGTAAGTCATAATAACCATGTCGATTTGCCATTGTCTCTGCACCTCTGCACTCGGGATGAAACGAGAGGTATACGGAGCGGAAACATTCATTACGCTCGATAGATTCAGGGCCCAGTATCCAGCTTCTCCTCTGTCAGATGTGCCGACTTCGTCACCGGGGGAGGCTACATCAAGACGCGAGAGGCAAAGGGAGGTCACCGATACATCTCAGATGCTAGTAATATCCTACCTCTCGGGTTTGATCAGAAATTTCTCGGAAACCCAAGGAGACAAGAGAAAAGAAGAATTATCACTGAGCCTCTCTGCCTTCCTTACTTTATCGCAACAGCAGGATCGTTAGATCCCGGGGATATACACAAGACAACATCTGAGCCTTTGCAATAAATTAGTGAGCGCCGATCGGAAAGATTTAGCGAGTGATGTATCACTGTAACACACACGAAACTGAAATCGGGACGAGAGGCAGGGGTTTTATAGCAGAAGAGCAAGTGACAGATGATGATGCACGGTGTGACGGCATCTCGCTATTATGAAAGTGAAGAATGCTCTAAAGTCCAGAAAACAGCGGAGAAAAAAAGGAAGACGACGTGCGTTGGAAACGATTCATCAAGACCATGATAAGTAAGCAAAGAAACAGGAAGATTAGGGAGAAAGAAAAGTCAACGACACCATCCAGATCTCATGTTTCGTCAGAACCCAATAGCCCAACTATGCTTCCTGTAACATACCGCAAACCCCATTACTAACCACATATCTGACCTCTCCATTGCCACCTCTATACCCGTAAAATCCCTTCTGCTCTTGCCTGTCACAAACCCCTTGCTCTTTCTCGTTTTCTTTCACTCCATTGTTCTTCTTCAGCACCAAATAACAAGCCCCAACCTTTCCCCCACTAGCCTCCCAAACCCCCCATACACACCCATCCCTCCCCATGCATTGCTCACAACACTCTCCCGCCGTCTTCACCTCCACCTCTTCAACTCTTCCCCCATCCAGCATACTGACACCGTTGATCCTGCGATTTTTAGAAGTTTGAGAAAGCAAGTTAGAAGTAGCGCAGGCGGAGTGGGATGTGATAGTGGTGGTTGCGTGGCGGGTGAGAGTTGTGGTTGAAGTGGAAGTGGCGGTGAAGGTGAAGGTTATTGTGTAGGGGGTTGTGGTTGTGTGGGCGAGGGAGGTTGCGATGCCGTTTGCGCCGGTGGGGAGGGGTGGGTGGGTTGT